>Ga0075163_10004492_pt1 | contig 18743 bp, 16 predicted proteins | sample JI1023141ADNA_FD_71478 | JGI IMG/M metagenome (GOLD analysis project Ga0075163, IMG submission 71478) | Wastewater effluent complex algal communities from Wisconsin, to seasonally profile nutrient transformation and Carbon sequestration -... | ecosystem: Engineered > WWTP > Effluent > Algae...
GCCGATGCCATCGGGGCAGATGGTGACGGCGATCGTGGCTGCACCGAGAAAGCCCTTGGTACCGCCCAGCGCGTCGTAACGGGCCTGTATCAGGGTGGCCGCGAGTTTCGCGGGTGTTTTGGCTGTGCTGATCGCGCGGGCCAGGTCGATCTGGGTCTTGTCAATCTTCCTCACGTTCTTGGCTGATGCCATGACGAGAGTGGAAGTCTCGGATGGAGTTGCGGTGAACGTGACGGCGGGACGTGAGCTCTCGATGGCAGTTGCTGGTTGGGCCGCAACGATGCCGTGATCCATAAAGTGGGCCACGGTGAGTTTTGGGGTGGGCATAAGAATCTCCTCGTTTCACCAGCGGCACCACGCCGCTGACTCGTTGGCATGTCGTGCTTGGGCCTTTCACGTTGCAAGCCATCAAGTGTCAGCGGACCGTGAAAATTTTTGCGCGGGATTTAGTTCTGGATGTCTAACTTATCACTAAATCGCGCGATTCTCCTCGTCGTGCAGGTGTTTCCCCCACGGTGAACCAATGGCGATTGAGAAACTAAGTGCCCGACCTCGTGGGTCACTCGTCCGACTTTAAGAAAAATTATCGAAGCCTGGCCGATTATTAGTTTAGACCGTTTCGGTCGTATGTAGAGGCGCGCGCCATTCGCCTCGTGGCTGCAACATGCTGGCGGAGAGGTCGGAATTTTTCAGAGAGCTGGTTGTCGGATTCAGGTGGACCATCAGTGGAAGCATCAGCTGCGAACAGCTTTCCTTGTCTGCACGAGCGATGATTTCTCATTCCATGGATTTCGCATGATCAATCGGCTGATCGGTGCTGAATCGCTTTCAACCAAGAGCTGGTAAGCGCGCCATAGTCGAGCTGGGTCCGACTTGGATTGGCCGACTGCTGCTGACAAGTCACCGACTTGAATGAAGCCGAATCGAGAGATGCGCTTAGATTCGGATCTGCATATTTCACTCGGTCCGTTTTTATGCCTCTGTCCCAAGCTGCCCACTTCTGCGCGACTTGCTCGATCGAGACGCTTTTTCCGGCCACTAGAAACCAAAACTCCCTCGCAACCGTAAGGTCCACGAGGGAGTTAAATTGGGTGCAGGGGTTGGATTTGAACCAACAACCTTCAGGTTATGAGCCTGACCCTTAGCCCACTTTGAGTCAATAATTTAGGTCGTTTTTAGGCCAATGTTTGGCGCTTTGTTTGGCTACCGTGAATTCGGGAGGTGCTGCCCGTTGCCCGCAGTTGCATGAGGTCACAAAACCTCAACGCAACAGGAGATAAAAATCATGGCCTTGGAATTACGGTATCCGCGCAGCAAGTGGTGGTATGGTCGCGTCGCCATCGGCGAACGTCGGTTGTTAAAAAATCTGGGAGTCAAAATTCAGGGGGAAGTCCCGGCGAAGCTGACTCAGTTCGGCGACCCCGTTTTCGAGCGCACGCGCGCGAAAGCGCAGGCGGCACTCGAAAAGCTTCAACTCGACCTAAAAAAGAGAAGCACGGCTGAGGAACTCGTGCAGACAATCCACGAGATTCGCACCGGTAGCCGGGTGCAATCGATCCCCCTCGCTGACGCCGGCCCCCGTTGGAAGGCGCTGCCGCGTCGCCGGCCACTCAGCTCTCGCTATGTCTCGCAAGCCGAGAGTTGGATGACCGACTTCGTCACCTTCCTCGGCACCCATCACTCGGCAGTTCGGGAGATGGCGGATGTGCAACCGAGCATGGCACGGGCGTATTTCGCCAAAGTCGAAGCCCGGGGCGTTTCTGGGAAAACCTACAACAACATACTGATCTTCCTGCGCTCGTCTTTTGAAGCGTTGAAGGACGATGCGGGTATTCCGAAAAATCCCTTCTTTGGGCTGCCCACCAAGGAAGAGGACACAGTATTTCGCAAACCCTACACGGAGGAAGACCTCGCGGTGATTGTGAAAACCGCGAAGGACGATCCCTTCATCTACCCGGTTGTCGTTGCCTCGCTCTGCACCGCGATGCGTCGTGGCGACTGCTGCCTGCTCCTCAAGACCGCGGTCGATTTGCCCGCACGGTTCGTGAAGGTGAAAACCTCAAAGACTGGCGAGCTGGTCCAAATCCCAATTTTTCCGCTGCTGCAAGAGGTCCTTGCGAAATTGGAACCTAACGACAGCCCCTACGTTTTTCCAGAACAGGCCATGAAGTATCGGACGAATCCCGACAACATCACCTATCGTTTCAAGAAGGTTATGCGCACGGCGGGCTTCTTGGACCTCGATGAGGATGCAATGCCCCGCCTCTACTCCTACACTATCCCTTACGACGATGGCGCGGCTCCAAACCCATTCCGTGGGCTCTGCAGTCTTGCCATTTGCAAGCCACAGATTCGGCGGAAGGCTGTCGCAGGCGACTGGGTGGTCGGCCTTGGCTCCAAAAACGCGCCGAGCGGAAACCTTGCGGGGCACATGGTTTATGCGATGCGCGTCGATCAGGCCTTGTCGCTACGTGACTATGACCGATTGGCCCCAACGCATTGGCCGACGAAGATTCCAAATTTGGGCAGTCCGATCATTGCCGACCGGCTGGGCGACTGCATTTACGATTTCTCCAATGGCGCGCCCGTGCAGCGTCCCGGGGTGCACGGACCAAAAAACATGCCGACCGACCTTCGCGGTCAAAATGTCCTGTTGTCGCGCCATTTCTTTTACTTTGGCGGTAGCGCGATCCCATTACCTGCCAATCTTCACGGACTGATACACCAGACACAGGCGCACAAAGTGACCGTGAATGCACCGCTTCTTCCGCCGTTCTTGAAATGGTTATACTCGCTCGGTCTAGATCCGAACCATCTTTACGGATGGCCGGACGGGGTGCCGGATTGGGCTACGGCGGCGCGGAGTGGCTGCGCCGCTCGCTGTTAGTGTCCGCCGTTGAATGACGAGAAAAAGCGTGCTCAAAGCACACCGGATTCGCGAAACGAATAATATCCGACGGTCCTCGGATCGGCTTTGGGGTCACCGACTATGACGTGGTCCAGCAGGTCGATGTCGATGATCTTTGCCGCATCCCTGAGCACGCGTGTGATTTGGACATCCGCAGCGCTCGGGGCCGGGTCGCCGGAGGGGTGGTTGTGAGCGACCACGAGGGCAGAGGCGCTGGCGAGGATGGCTCCGCGGAACACCTCCCGGGGTGCGACCAGTGTGGATGTCGCCGTGCCCAGGGTGACCAAATGCCGGCCGATGGGGTGATTCTTGCGGTCGAGATAGACGCAGTAGAACGCCTCCTGCATCGGGCTCTCCTCGAATGCAGAACGGAGGTAGTCGGCAACCTTCTCCGGTCGGTCGAGACGAACATTTTCGCCGAGAGAAACGAGTGAGTAAACAATCTTGGCTTCGTAAACGCGCATGGTGAGCGCTCGCGCGAGCCGCATTTCCCTTTCTCGACGTGGTGTCGAGTGATCGCGGGTGCTGCCCGGTTGAGCGCCCGCTCGGGATGGGCGAAAGTCAAAGCGCTGGGTGGAGCGCTGAGGCGGCGTCCCGCGGCGGGACTAACGAGGGGGAAGCGGAGCGTTCGCGCGGGGTGGAGGCCGCAGGCACTACCTTGACCGCCCATATAATGGGGCGCTACCGGACGGGGCAGAGCTAGAAGAAATCGAGCGAAGCGAGCATGGTGCCTCGGCTTGAGGATGATGTTCGACGGCCGCGCAGGTGTGCTCGTTTCGTAGCTCCGGCCAAGTTGCCATTGACAAAAAATGCACAATGTCGACTAATAAGGATTAGTGTCCACGCTCCGCCACATCATCGCGATTGTCTTGTTGGCCCTTTGGTTGCCGGCGACTCAGCATTGCGGACTAGAGGCGGCAGGGTTGATCGCGCCGGAAGCCCCGCATGGGGCTGCCGCAAAATGCTGTGAAACGAGCGGAGACCCCTGCACCCATGATGGATGCAATGTGGTCGAGAACAGCCTCATTAAGGCCAGCAATGATACGATCAAGGTGCCGACTCCTTCCTTGGCGGCCTGCACGTGTTTTCTTTGTTTGCAGCTCTTGCCGTCAGTATGGGCAGTTGAGCCAAGCCTTGCGGTTTCGGAGCCCGAGACCCCGGAGCATTGGGTTCCAGCCTGGCAGTTTGTCCGTCGTGCCGCGCCGTTGTCGCGCGCGCCTTCGCTCGTTGGTTGATTAGTCCCTGCGCGGACTGATCGACCCTTTTCTATTCCATCCCGCTGCGGGACGCGTGCGCGCGTCTGCAATCCTCGGGGTGTTTTCGTTCACCACCTTGTCACGTCCATTTACTTTTCATGAATCCTATTGTTTCCACGCCCTCCTACCTCATCCGCCCGAGCCTCGGGTTGATGCTCCTCACCCTTGCGGGTGTCGCACACGCCCAAAGCGCGCCCGATGAAGCCGCGACTGCCGTTTCACTGTCCGCGCTCGTCAGCGAAATCACGGCCAAAAATCCTGAGCGCCAATTTTATCAGGAAGAAATTGCCGCAGCCAAAGCCGGGGTGCGCATCTCCTCACGCCTGAGCGACCCCGAGTTGTCTTTTGATATCGGTCAAAAGCGCTTGAAGGACTCATCGGGTGCCAGGATCGGCGACGGTGCGGTCTGGTCTGTCTCCGTCACGCAGACCTTCGAATGGCCTGGTCGTCTCTCCCTGCGCAAGGCTATCGCCAACCGGCAGGTTGAACTGGCCGAACTCGGCGTCGCCCGGTTTGAAAACGCCCTGACGGCGCGGGCGCGCACGCTGGCTTTCGGTCTCTACGCCGCCAACGCCAAGGCGGCGGCGATCAGGGAAGTTTCCGACCGTTTCTCATCGCTCAAGGAAACCTTCCTGGCCCGCGATCCGGCTGGCATCACGTCCCTGCTGGAAACACGCGTGATCGAGGCAAGCGAACTCGCCCTCCAGCGCCGCGCAACCGAAGCCGAGCTTGCCGTGCAGGCGGCGCTGATCGAACTCAACCAGCTTCGTGGCGTGGCCGTTGATGCCCCGCTGCGGGTGGCCGCCCCGGCCCTTAGTTTTGCCTCCTTGCCTGCCACCCCTGATCTGCTGGCCGCCGCCCGCGAGAAGAACTTCGACTACCGGATGCGGCTGGTTGAATTGGAACAACAGGGGTTTGCCGTCAGTCTCGCCCGCAACGAGCGCTATCCCGGCATCAGCGTGAGTCCGTATCTCTCGCGGGACAACGTGGGTGACCGCGAGACCATCGTCGGTCTCGGCCTGAGCATTCCCTTGCCTGTCTCGGGTCGCACGGGTGCGGTCGTGGAAGTGGCCAATGCCCGCCGCCGGCAGGCGGAAGCCGCTGTGCTGGTCACGCTGCGCGAACTCGACCGTGAGGTCATCACGTCTGCACAGGCCTTCGCCACCAAGCTCGCCGAGTCGCGGCGTTGGTCGCCCGATGCCGTGCAGAAATTTCGCGAAGCTGCGGATCTGGCCGACCGCCACTACCGGACCGGCGCGGTGCCCATCGCCACCTACGTCGAATTGCAGAACAGCTACCTCGATGCCGTCGAAGCGTTGCTCGATACCCAAAGCGAAACGCTGGCGGCCGGACTCAAGGTCCAGCAGCTCACCGGCATTGAACTCAACCCTGTCGAAATCAAGCCATGAACCCTCGTCTTTGGTTTCCAATCGGTCTGGCCGCCTCGGCTCTGTTCCTTGCCGGCTGCGGCAAGAAGGCGGCTTCCGAAGCAGGCCACGACCACTCCGAACATGCCGAGGGTGCAGAGGGTGAGGAAAGCGGCGTTACCTTCAAGGAAGGCCGCGGACTGCAACTTTCACCCGAGGTCATCAAGGCACTCCGTTTGGTCACCGCGGAAGCGGAGGACCGTGCGCTCGCGGCCGAGATGAATATCACGGCCCAGGTATTCACGATCACGCCTCAGGTGCTGGCCAGCGCTCGACTGCCCGCCGATCAGATTAAACCATTTGAGCAGTCCAGTTTCACCGGCGCGAAACTGGTGCGAATTGATCGCTCCGCCGTTTCGGCGACGCGCCTCGTTGACCTGGTCTTCGAGCTGGACGCCTCGGCAAACCATAAGATCGGCGACTTCGTGACACTCGCGCTCGCAGTCGAACCGAAGTCGGTCCTCACCGTGCCCCGTTCCGCCGTCCTCGAAGGTGCCACCGATACCTTCGTTTACGTCGTCAATAGCGGCGCCTACCTGCGCACGTCGGTCAAGGTGGGCGCACGTTCAGCCGACTTCATCGAAATCGCCGACGGTCTTTATGCCGGCGATGTCGTGGTGGTGACGCCTGTCGATCAGCTCTGGCTGGCCGAATTGCGTCTAACCAAGGGCGGCGGCCATAGCCACTGATCCTTCTCTTCTCATTTTTTAACTCCCACATCCCTTTCCTATGATCGACAAGATTCTAGAGTTTGCCCTCCGCCAGCGCGTGTTCGTGCTGCTCGGCGCAGTGGCGCTCATATTCATCGGCGCTTGGTCAGCCTCCCAGCTGCCCATCGATGCCGTGCCCGACATCACCAACGTTCAGGTGCAAATCAACACCTCGGTGCCTTCACTCGCACCTGAGGAAATCGAAAAACTCGTCACCTATCCCATCGAAGTCGAGATGGGTGGAATCGAGAAACTCCTCGAAGTCCGCTCCATCTCGAAATTCGGCCTTTCGCAAGTCACCCTGATTTTCAAGGAAGGCGCAGACATCTATCGCGCCCGCCAACTTGCGGGTGAGCGCCTTCAAGCCGTTCTGGATGAGTTGCCGCCGGGCGTCACACCGAAACTCGCCCCCATCACCACGGGCCTCGGTGAAATCTACCACTACACGGTCCGCTATAAAGAGGGTTTCAAGGATGCCCCGGCCGATCCGGTGGACCGGCTGCGTGAACTCAAGCTGGCACAAGATTATATCGTGAAGCCCGCGTTGCGCACCGTGCCCGGCGTTACGGAGGTCAATACTTCCGGTGGCTACGATAAGCAGATCGTGATTATGCCCAATCCCGCAAAGCTCACGAGCGTGGGTCTCACCGTAGGTGAGGTGGCCGACATCGTCGCAGAGAACGTCGCCAACGCCGGCGGCTCGGTGGTGGAGAAGGGCGGCGAGTCCGTTACGGTGCGTGCCATCGGGCGGGTGCAGACGACAGAGGAAATCGCCAACCTGCCGATCAAATTCTCCGGTGCCCGCGCGAGCACGCTCCGCGTCAAAGACGTGGCTGATGTCGCTATCGGTTCCGGCGTTCGCACGGGCTCCGCGACCCATGATGGGGCAGAGGCTGTGCTCGGCTCTGCCCTCATGCTTATTGGCGAGAACAGCCGGTTGGTTTCCAGCCGGGTGCACGAGCGTATTGGCGAACTGCAATCAAAGCTACCCAACGGCATGGAGGTTGAAACGGTGTATAACCGCACCGACTTGGTCAATTCGACCATCCGCACGGTGGAGAAGAATCTCTTTGAGGGAGCGATCCTGGTGATAGCGATCCTGATTGCCCTGCTCGGCAACTGGCGTGCCGCCCTGATTGTCGCCACCGCCATTCCGCTTTCCATGCTCTTCGCCATGACCGGCATGGTTCGCTATGGCGTGTCGGGTAATCTCATGAGTCTCGGGGCCGTGGACTTTGGTCTGATCGTGGACGGGGCGGTGGTCATGGCCGAGAATATCGTGCGCATGCTGGCCCAGCGTCAGCATCAACTCGGTCGCCTCCTGAGCAAGGAAGAGCGCCTGCATACCATCCTGACCGCCTGCAAACAGGTCGGCACACCCACCGTCTTCGGCGTGGCCATCATCACTATCGTTTACCTGCCGATGTTCACCCTCACGGGCATCGAAGGGAAAATGTTCACGCCGATGGCCTTCACTGTCGTCTTCGCCCTCATCGGCGCGCTCATTCTCGCGCTCACGGTTGTGCCGGTGCTGTGCTCGTTCTTCATGACGGCAAAGGTCAGCGAAGAGGACAACTTCCTCATTCGCTTTGCCAAGCGACTCTACACGCCGGTGCTTCACTTCAGCCTGCGCATGCGCTGGCTCATGTCAGCCATTGCCATTGGCATATTCGGCGTGTCGATGTGGGTGTTCACTCACCTTGGCGCGGAGTTCATTCCGCAGCTCGACGAGGGTTCGCTCGCCGCTCAGATGATCCGCACGACCAGCATTGGTCTTGGGCCGTCGGTGCAAATGCAGACTGCCGCCGAGAAGCTGATGTTGGAAAAGTTCCCGGAAGTAACCCATACCTTCGCCCGCGTCGGCACCTCCGAGGTGGCGACCGATCCGATGGGCGTGAACGTGGGCGACAGCTATATCATGATGAAACCGCCCTCCGAGTGGCGGAAGATCGACGGTCGCACCATCACCAAGGATGAACTGACCAATCTCATGTCGAAGGAGCTGGCCGTTCACTTCCCCGCCCAGAGCTACCTCTTTTCCCAACCGATTGAATTGCGTTTTAACGAACTGCTCTCGGGCAGCCGGGCCGACATCGCCATCAAGGTTTTTGGTGACGACTACGACACCTTGGAAAAGGTCGCCGGCGAGGTCCGTGAAATCGTGGAGAAGATCCCCGGGGCCGCCGACGTGGAGTTTGATGCGGCAGGCAAGGCGCCCGTCCTCCAGGTCGTCCTCAACCGCACGGCCATGTCGCGCTACAACGTCCACGCCGATGAGGTAAACAAGGTGATCGAGACCGCGTTCGCTGGCGTCGAGGGCGGGGTGATCATTGATGGCAATCGCCGTTATCCCATAATCACCCGTCTGCCGGAATCGGCGCGGCAGGATTTTGCTAACGTTGCCAATCTCCCCATCCGCACGACCGACGGCGGCATGGTCACCCTCGGCCAGGTGGCCGACGTGAGCATGACCGAAAGCGTCAACACCATCAGCCGTGAGGCGTTCCAGCGCCGCATGGCGATTCAGGTCAACCTGCGCGGCCGCGATGTGCAGAGCTTCGTTTTGGAAGCGCAGCAAAAGATAGGAGCCGAGGTAAAGTTGCCCGAAGGCTATTTCGTCGAATACGGCGGGGCCTTCAAGAACCTCCAGGAGGCGCGCACCCGGCTGATGATCGTGGTGCCAGCCGCGCTCGCCCTGATCTTCCTGCTGATCTTCATGGCATTTGGCAGCGTCAGGCAGGCCTTGATCGTTTACACTGGCATTCCGCTCGCGGTAACCGGCGGCATTTTTGCGCTCTGGCTGCGCGACCTGCCTTTCTCCATCTCGGCGGCGGTCGGCTTCATTGCTCTCTCCGGCGTGGCGGTGCTCAACGGTGTTATGATGATCTCCTTCATCAACCAATTGCGCGAAGAGGGAAAGAATGTGCGGGACGCCGTGGTCGAGGGCGCGCTGACCCGTCTGCGCCCCGTGCTTATGACCGCCTTGGTCGCCGCCCTCGGATTCGTTCCGATGGCTCTCGCCACGGGGTCGGGCGCTGAGGTCCAGCGACCCATCGCAACCGTCGTCATCGGCGGCATCATCACAGCGACCTTCCTGACCCTCGTCCTGTTGCCAACGCTCTACTGCTGGTTTGAACGCGACAACCGGCCTTCCCGTTCCGTCAACCCCGCAACTCCCAACAAAGGACACGCATGAAAACCCTGCCGTGGCTTTTTCTTCTCGGTGTGGTCGGCCTGACCGGCTGCGCCACGCCCTTTCGGGCTCCGCCCGATGTAGCTCATATCAAGCTCGACCGCGCCGACTCTCCGGTCGTCGTGGTCGAAAAAATCTGGCTGGAGCGGAAAAAAGGTCCGCTCGTCGTCAAGGGCTATGTCGTCAAGCGCCTGGAGGCCGAAGACACGACCCAGACCCATCTGGATTTAACCCTCTACGATTCTGCGGGTGGTGTGCTCCGTAGCACCGTGGAGCATTTCGAACCACGCCAGATAATACGACGCTATCGGCGACCCGACTACGCGAGTTACAGCGTAGCGCTCGATCCGCTTCCGAGCGGCACCGTGCGGATCGAAGTCCGTGCCCATGAAGGCAACCACTCCTAAACCTCAACCACTCAACCAAAATTATTCCTATGAAAACCATCCGTAACCTCATCCTTACATCATTCGCGCTGCTGGCCACGGCCGTAGCGTTCGCCGCCAAGCCGATTCCCGGCCCCAAAGGCGGCAAAATTGTTACCACAGAGGCTCCCCACGTGGAGTTCTTCGTCGAGAAGGACCGCTCCGTCACCGTATCCTTCTACGACAAGGATCTTAAAGCCGTGGCTCCGTCCGGTCAGGTGGTTTCGGCGATCGCCGAAGCCAAGACCGGCAAGGTGAACCTCACGTTCGCTGCCAAGGACGGCGCGCTCGTGTCATCCGCTCCGCTACCCGAAGGCGACGGCTACCGCGTTGTCCTGCAGGTGCGCGACTCGGCCCAGGCCAAGCCGAAGAACTACCGGGTCGAGTTTCACGATGAAGTCTGCGGCGAGTGCAAGCGCGCCGAATACGCCTGCGTTTGCGACGATGCCGGTGGGGATAAGCACGACCACTAAGGAGAAACCGAAAATGAAAACCATCATCGCATTCATCCGCCCGGCAAAGGAGGAAGCCGTTCGCGAAGCCTTGCATAACCAGCCGGGCGTCACCGGGGCGACTTTCGCCGATATTCGGGGCTTTGGCCGGGGACGTAAACACGACCATTCCAAAGGTGCGATGGACGAGGCCGTCCTCGGAACACTTCCCCACGTGCGCGTTGAGGTCATGGTGGCGGACAAAGATGCAGAAGTGATCGGCAAGGCCATTGCCGGGGCGGCCCGAACCGGGAATCGCGGCGACGGCAAGGTCTTTGTCTTGCCCGTCGAATCCGCGCTGCGCATCAGCACAGGAGAAGTAGGAGCTATGGCGATTTGAGATCAGGGCTCCGTGCCGACAAAGAAAGACCTATTAACTACTATGACATCCAATAACGAAGAAGAGGACGAGCACGAGGGGGGGTGCAGTCACGATCACGACGAAGGCGGCAATCGTTGGGAATCTATCAGTCTCGTGATCTCTGGCGTGCTGGTTGCGGGGGCGGTCATGGCTAACTTGCTTCAAGGATTCCCCCAAGCAGTCGCCACCGGCCTTGCGGTCATCGCCATGCTGGCCGGTGGCTGGTTCCTGTTGCCCAAGGCGTGGAAGGCTGTTCGGGGGTTTAGGCCGGACATCAACCTATTGGTCGTCATCGCGGCCGTCGGTGCATCGGTCATTGGCGAGTGGGTCGAAGCCTCAGCGGTCGTGTTTCTCTTTGGAGTCGCCGAGTGGCTGGAAGGTTGGGCTGATAGGCGGGCGCGTCGGGCCACCGAGGCCTTGCTGGAACTGGCACCGAAGGTCGCCGTCGTGAAACGCGATGGCCAGTTCACCGAGGTGCCGGTGGATCAAGTCACACTCGGCGAGACCATAGCGACTAAATCCGGCATGGGTATTCCTCTCGATGGGGTCGTGCTGCTTGGAGAATCATCAGTCAACCAAGCCCCCATCACTGGCGAATCGGTGCCGGTGGACAAGCAGCCGGGTGACACCGTGTTTGCCGGCACGATCAACGGCGAGGGCTCACTGGAAATCAAAGTCACCAAAACGACGGGAGACACGACCCTGGCACGGATCATCCGGCTGGTCGCGGAGGCGCAGGAACAGAAAGCGCCCACGCAGCGCTTCGTGGATGTGTTCGCCCGCTATTACACCCCCGTCGTCACTGTGATGGCCTTGTTGGTTTTTCTTGTGCCGCCTCTGCTGATGGAGGGCGACTGGAACACCTGGCTATATCGCGCCTGCGTGTTGCTCATTATCGCCTGTCCATGTGCGTTGGTGATCTCCACGCCGGTCAGTATTGTCGCCGGCCTGACTGCGCTTGCCCGGCGCGGCGTGCTGGTCAAGGGAGGAGCCCACCTTGAAACGATTGGCCGACTCAAGGGACTCGCCGTGGACAAAACGGGAACAATCACCGAAGGAAAACCGCAGGTGCTCGGCGTTGAGTTGTTGGGTTCGGCCACCATGGGTCAGGTGCTGGGTGTGGCGGCCTCCATTGACGAGCATTCGGCGCATCCCCTGGCCAAAGCGGTGGTCGCGCATACCAAGGAACAGAAAATCACCTACCAACGGGCCTCGAATTACCAAGCCCGCAGCGGCCGCGGAGCCGAGGGAGTGGTCGACGGCCATGCCTACTTTGTCGGCAACCACCGATTTGCCCACGAACTGGGTGTGTGCTCGGAAAGCGTAGAGACCCGGCTGGCGACTATCGAGGCCCAAGGACAGTCCGTCGTGGTGGTTGGCCATCGCCCGCACGATGGCTGCAAAGGCGAAGTCCTGGGAATCATCGCCATCGGCGATACGCTGCGACCCAACGCCAAGGCCTCAATAGCCGCGCTGCACGCGGCGGGTGTCGAGCAAGTGGTGATGCTGAGCGGCGACAACCAGCGCACGGCCGACTTCATCGCCCGGCAGGTCGGTATTGACGAGGCACGAGGTGACTTGCTGCCCGACGACAAGGTCGAGGCCGTGAAGGCCCTGCGCGAGAAATACGGCGTGGTTGGCATGGTCGGTGATGGCGTGAACGACGCTCCGGCCATGGCGACGGCCAACATCGGCATCGCGATGGGCGCGGCGGGCACGGATGCCGCTATCGAGACGGCCGATATTGCCCTCATGCAGGATGAACTCGGAAAGATCGCGGAGACCATCCGGCTCGGCCGCCGCACGCTGGGCATCATTCATTTCAACATCAGTTTTGCGCTCGGTCTGAAGGCACTCTTTCTCGTGCTCACCTTGATCGGCTACGCGAGCCTTTGGTTCGCTATTCTCGCGGATACAGGGGCTACTTTGCTAGTGATAGCGAACGCGCTGCGCCTGCTCGCGACACCCAAACCAGCTGCGTCCTGATGCCGTGCGAACTAAGCGCCCCCTCAAGTCATCTCCCAAAACCCGTCGCCGCGTGCGTTGGGAGCCCGAAGTGATGCCGTGGGCAATCGGGGTTGGATCGCTCGTCGGATTATCGGCCGAAATCTGCTGGCATGGAAATATGTTATGGATGACCGGGGGTGGAATTGCTGGCGGGATGGCGGGGGCGATCTGCGACACCGCGATTTATCTTTACCGGCACCAAAGGCGCACTGGGAAACGAGAGCACTCATGAAGCAACTATTCCTTACTCTCGCGCTGGTGGCGTTGTCTGGCTGTGCCACGGTCGGCCCGGCCACCGGTGTGGCGGCACGCGTTCGCGTTACTTCACAGAACACTTCCGCCTTGAGAATCAAATCGGCGGAATTGCTTTCCATCGACGGACGAAATGCCGTTTCCGGCTGGGTTTACGGCCGTTCCACGGGAATATTGCCTCCGTCTCACCTGGACGTCGTCATAATCAACGGCGAGCAACGCGAAGTCGCGCGCCAGACTGTTCCGATCCGCCTCCAGCGTCGCCGCCATGGTGCGCCATACCCGGATCGGTTCGCCGTTGCCTTCGACCAGTGGCCTGCTGATGCCGTGGAGGTGATCGTTACTCCGCACTCTGGCATAAAACACGACAACTTTTCGGAGAACTAAGGCTCTGGAGTCCGATCAGCCGCGACCGTTGATGACCGTGCGCGCCCGGTGTGTGCGTTGAGCCGAACCGACCGGATTCCTCGGATCTATCGCCCGATTCTCACTATCAAATCAGTGTCGGTCTCCATGCAAACGCGTCATCAGGCGTGCGCCTTGAGCCGCGCTTCCATTTCTCGACTTGGTGCCGAGTGATCACGGGTGCAGCCCGGTTGACCACCCACAAAATGGAGCACTACCGGAAGGGACAGAGCTAAAAGAATTCGAGCGAAGCGAGCATAGACAGGATGGCCCAGATCACAGGAAAAGCGGAAAGTTGTCTTTCCCCAAAGGGGGCAGTTGTTCGCTGACATACGGTCCGGGCGTTTTCGGGCTGCGGTGTGCTTCAAAAGCATTAATTGCCAGCACGAGATAGATTGTCGCTGCTCGTGTTGAACGCATCAGTCTCAACGTCCGATCACGTAGGCTGCTGGGTGACAAATCATAGCCGACGTCCCTTTTCCAAACCTGTCCACCCATCTCGGTAATCCGAAGAAATTGATGTTCAAGCCGGTTGCGAATCGTGGCGATCTCCTTGGCATCCGGTTCCATCGCTGACATGAAAGCGGTGTTCGATTCGATGAAGTCACGGCTAAGCCAATAAAGACCGCGCAGCGGGAGGTTGTCCTTCGGAATCTTCGGATGAAGACGATTGGTCTTCGGGTCCGCTCCATCAAACCAGACGGAGCGCAACGTAACGCGATGTGGCTTCGCGCCAAGATCAAGATATGCGTTCAGGAATACAGCAATCTTGTCGAGGATCGAGTAGGCTGCACGAAATGCAAATTTGAGCTTTTCGAGCTGAATTCCAAATCGGGCACAATCTTGCGCATCGATTAGCATAAGTTCTCTATCGGCGACTGCATCTATATTATCCACATTTCCTTCGGATGCGACGGCCTCATAGCAAAACCATCGGGCTGCAGCATACTCCTGCTTGATTTGATTGAAGAAGCCGTGGAATGTCGTGCCTTGTGCCAGCGCAGTGATGATCGTCGGTAACTGCAGCACATCTCGTGCGGCAATTGGGTTGGGGCCAAGGTCGTTGAGGGGATTAAGAAAGAGTCGCTCTTGGAGTGCCCACTTTCGGAACGCTTGCTCAGGCGCATCGCGTCCCAAGGAGTGGTCGCTCAGATCGAAATCAGTCAGGCGGCTGGTGAGATTGCGTTGATCGAATTCAGTCAGCAGAGCCCGAAATCCATCGTGCGCTCCCGGTTCGCCTGGGTATTTTAAGGCTTCACACAAATCATCCCGTGCCCTGGCAAGGAAAACGTATTGGTGCCCGTGATCGTAATGATACATTGAGTAATACCGGAACGCGTTCCCCCGATTTCCGAAAGTCATGCTGTATTTTGGATAAAGCCCCATCGCCCGGTCGTAGTATGCAATGGCCTCAACATGTCTCCCCAGATGACTCATGATGTTCCCGAGGTTCGTCAGAATCGAAAGCCGGCGTCCAAGTGGCAACTGATCGCTGCCATTGACGGCACGTCGTAGGCAGACCACCTCATTTTCAAGCTCGGTCTGGCACCAATCCCAAGCGTCCTGGCCTTCTTGATGATTGAGGCGACGCAAGCTGGACCAAACATTGGCCTCAAAATAATCGAGCAAAGCGACGCCAGCGGGGGAAAGACCGTTTCGGATCGTGGCCGCCAGTTTGAGGGCGTGATTGAGGTCCGGTCGATCACCAGCGTCGCTTGCCTCGTCAATATATGGAGCCAACTTGTCGAGGGCCAGTTGCTCGCACAAATCGGCCAAGGAAGTCCTTTGACGCATTTCTGCGATCATAGAGGCAGGGTCAGTAGACATTGCGGAGCAAAAGCAGTGTGAACATAACGTGGGGCGCCGTCATATGCACGCCAGGCATAGCGCGATTTTGTCGAGCGCGAGAACCCGCCCCTGCCAGGCTTCGAACGAAGGGCGGAACTCCGGCACCACTTGGATAAGCTCACCCATACCCTTCCGTCCGACGAGCTGCCGCGCTTTTTCGTCAGCCAACAGCAAGGCCACGAGGTCATCCTTCTTGGCTGATTTTCTCAGCTCGATCCCCGTCAGTGTCCCAATCTCCAACAGCTCTTCCTTTTTCAGGCGAAGTGCCAGTGCGTGCAGATCTTCGGGTGGCTGGAAGCAGGAGCACGAAGAAAGATAGCGAAGATTCAAGGCAGCGGATAACTGTGAAGCTGATTTTGAACAGTTGACCCGGCAAACGTGGTTTGCGCTCACGGCGGCAGAAGGATTTCGATTCGAGGTAAAGCCGGAGGGCGATTACCTTTGGCTGGCGTGAAGGCGCGTGCCGACGCAGACTCAGGCAGACCGACGCCACGCGGCTACGCGCACCTGAATTCGGGCAAAATCAGGGGACTCGCGTGATGCATCAACGAAGCTGGCAAGCGTTGCGGCGTCAGGGCCGATAAACTGGCAGCGCGAGAAATAGGCCTGCAACTTTTGGGATTGGGCTTTGGTGGGGCGCGTATTGCTGGTCACGCAATAGAGCATGTGGATCAAGGCGTCGTCGTGTTTGTTTTCCAGTCGGCGAATGTTCGCCAAGTGCTCGTGAACGGAGCCATCAAGGGCGAGGGCTTGCCTAGGAGTCATGCCATACCGCAAAGCGTGCCTCTGGTAGTGCTGCTTTTGGACATGGAACAGCCGCCAAGCATCGTCGAAGCGTCGGTTTTGCACCGCGGCCTTTGCCTCGGTGCCGGCCGTCGCCGCATTGCCAAGGTGATCGGCGCGGTCTGATTCGCATGAAATCACCGGAGGAACCGCGTTCGCTCGTTTACCGAAGATGAAGCTGAAAATCCCCATAGTCGCACTGTTATCCGTGGCCCTCGTAAAAGAGAGCATCGATCATGGCGACGCGCCCATCCCAGATGGTCTGGGTGTCGGGGTTGGTGCTAGGACGCTGGCTCTGCCACCACGGGGTATCGATGAGCGGCGCCACGACCGTGTCCCAATAGGAGTCCACCGTGACATCGCCTGGCTGGACGCCGAGCATCCTAAAGAGGCCGGCCTTGTTCTTCTTGTCCACGCACACGAAGTAGTCTGGCCGGCGGAGACAGAGCAGACGGGTGGCCACGCCAAGGGCACCAAACTCCTTGGCTTGAACAAAAGCGCGGCTCAACCGGCGGATAAAGGCGTCGTAGTGCTCGGCGTTGATCTCACCCGTGAGGGGAATTTGATCGAGTGCAGACAGTAGCGCCGGGTTTTCCTCGCTCAGCGCTTTCGTGAATTTGAACGCCCCGCGCATACTGCCAAAAAGACGCCAGCGGATCACCTTCTCCGACGCCGTGCCGGCGATCTTTTTACGATCATCGCGAGAGAGTTTTGCGAATGATGGCTCCGCCGACCAGATTCTCCTGGCTTCGCGCAGGACCGTGAGACGGTCGGCGAAATATTTCTCCTTCTTGCCGTGTAGTTCCCCGAGATACTCGGCCCAAGAGAGGTTGAGGAGCTTTCGGTCATAGATGCTCTCACGACGCTTATGCCCGTCATCATGACCGGCGGCGCGTGCCAGCAGCTTCTTGTTTCGCTCCCAGCGCAGTCGGTATGCCGCCAGCTCTGCCGAGCTAAAGCGTCGCCCCTTTCGCCACAGACGGTCGATTTCTTCCACAATACCGGCGCAGGTGAGACCCTCGGCCTTGTCGCCGGCGCCGATTAGGACGGCATGCTCGACGTTCCGCGTGAAGGCTCCTGTGGTGAAATTCGCGCTTCCGACAACAGCCTCCCAATCGCTGGCATCATTCGAAAACAGGTAAAGCTTGGGATGGAACACGCCGTTCAAGCCATCTTGATCTATCCGGTAGCGCACTTCCGGCACCGTGGCGAAAGCATCTATGAAGGCGGGAGCGGTCTGATGGAAGTGGGTGCCGACTATGATGCGCCTGATTTTGGACTGGTGTTTTTTCAAGCAGTCAAACGCACCATGGCTAGCCGTGGCCCAAGCAACCGCCCAGTCGAAATAGCGGTATTGCCGAGCCAGCCGGGAAATTTCCTCGAGTAACGATTCCGGTGAAGTCAGCAGTTTCATACAAGCGGCGTTGGAGATTACGGGCAGTTCTATCGCGACGGTTTGGGAAAGTGGGCGGACGCTTTGGTCACAATCTCCAAAGCCACCTCCTTGTGTCCGAATGTTCCGGAAGGATATTCCATCCGGATGAAGCCGCCGCGATGTTCCACATCAAATTTCACGGCGATCCTGGCGTGCCGGACGGTTAGTGTGTAGTCCATCGATACGGTTATGTCTGCCACCGCATGGTCGTTGATGAATAGTTCGGACGCATCGAATGCGTAGCCAAACTGGGTGCGCCCGGCGTGTTCTCCCTCCAACTGATAGCGAGGGTCGTGTGCCTGGAGAGCTTGAATGTGCCGATCTATGAGCGGAGAAATGAAGCCATTAAGGCTCGTGACCTGGCTGCCGGACCGACAAACCGCCGTCCGATGATCGAATGTAGTGGGGTTGTCCGGCGATGGATTGCGGAATTGAACAGACAGGTTCGCGCTATCGACGGCATGAGTCGTGGCCGCGCATTGCAGCGAATCAAGCGGCGACCAAAAGTTGTCGGCGAAACAGTGAAGTGCGAGGCAACGCTCGGTCATGGCCAGCGCTTCGGCGTCGCTGGTAAACTCCCGCGCTATGATTGTGCCGGATGCCGCGTTCAAGGCCTTCATCTTCCCGGCGAGTTTGAAGACTTCGTCCGTGCCCACCGGGCGCTGCCAGTTCTTGCATTCCAGAATATGGGTCGTCTCGTAGATCGTCTCCGGATTCACACGCACCCAGAGATCAATTTCGTGAGAGACACCGTTCTTCACGATGATCTTGTTTCGCTCGATTGTGGCGTTTGATCCCTTGAGCCCCGGCACGTTGCGGTGCATGGCTGCCTCGATGCAGTGCACCGCATATTCGAGCGCGTTACCTTTATCTTTTGGACTGCACACGGGGATGAAGTGTGATCGCGAGTATGCCTCCGAACGGTTCTAAAAACGCGCCCTCATTAAATTCGGAGACGTTCATGCTGCCACCACTCCCTCAAGAATACGTGCAGCCTCCGCAGGAGTGCACACCGTGATGGCATCGGGGCCAGAGGTTGCTGCGTCGGCAAATGCGCCTACGAATGGCACAACTATTATTACCTGATCGCAGCGAAGCAGCTCGCACAAAAGGCGCGCAATGCCGACGGTCTTGTCAAAATCCCGGCTCACGTTGAACTTGCATTCCAAGGCTATGCGTTTGCCGTCACGCTCGATGAGGAAATCGGTGGACGCGATGCCGTCGCAGGCATCGCGTTGGTAG
>Ga0075163_10004494_pt1 | contig 18741 bp, 12 predicted proteins | sample JI1023141ADNA_FD_71478 | JGI IMG/M metagenome (GOLD analysis project Ga0075163, IMG submission 71478) | Wastewater effluent complex algal communities from Wisconsin, to seasonally profile nutrient transformation and Carbon sequestration -... | ecosystem: Engineered > WWTP > Effluent > Algae...
ACCCTTAGTGTCCCCATGTAGTTTAATTCTAACTCTACTATTAACAGCAAGCAATGGCAACTTCTTTATATTACGTTTCTTTAATACTGGCACAACTTCTCCAGTTATAACGGCTTGAGGTTTAGCATTCGTTGTTTCATGTAAATCGTCATTGTAGGCTTCAATCAAGGGTTCCAACATAACATCCCAAGCATCGGTCTTTGAAAAATTCATTCTTCTAATTAAACGTTCCTTTAAAGTATAAATTAAGCGGTCAACAATTGCAGTTGAAGTGTGCACCCCAGGCCTCGCAACATAGTGTTCTACATTTTTTTCTTTTAACATTTTACCAAAAGCACCTTTAAACTCAGAACCGTCATCGGAAATCAATTGTCGCGGGAAATCTAAATCTGTCTCCTTCATTAACTTTGCATAGGCTTTTGCTACTGTCTCTGAAGTTTTTGACTTTAATGGAACAGCCTCTGCATAACGCGAATAAACATCAATAACAAACAATATTGCATTGTAGCCATTAGAAGGTTTTCTCATAAACGCTAAATCAACAACATGCTTGTCATTGTTGCCGTTTGACACAAAACGCAAGTAGGTGCGAATCTTCTTAGGTTTAACAGTCAGACTATGGGTACTTTGCTTCTTCAACCAATCTGAAACAAAGGCAAGAGTTGTTTTAATTCCATTATTCTTCAGTCTCTCATATAACTTCTTTGCGCCAACAAACCCACCTGGTGCAAAATAAATGTCCTTTAGCGCTTTTGCAATAGCACGGTTAGAAGTGGCTAAGCTCATTTAAAAACGCTTATATAAGCATAATTAAAAAAAAGATTCTTTATTTTTTCACATTCCAAACGGTCTAATGGCCAATAACAAAGACATCTCGTCATTTAACTTTACAACCTCTCCAGACTGGTCAGTCAATCGAAACGTCATCGCAGAAATGTTCTTATCGCGAATTTGTAAGTATGTTAAATTAATGGGCTCATACTCAATCGAACCATAAGGCTGTGCTCTCGGAACAAAACTAGCAATCACATTCTTGGCTCGTCCATTCGTCAACGAATTCATCGTAGCATCGCATTCAAGAGAAAGAGAAACTACACCCATATTCCACTCTGGAGTGTAAATCGACTCATAAACACCATAACGCAAATAGAATTGGTCATTGTCTTTATTACTTTGCCAGGGCGCTGGTATTGAACTCTTATCAAACAAACCAAACATTATCGAAAGAGTCTTTGAAATTCTTATGTTCCAATCTCCAGTCGGCTTCATTGTAAACTTACCAGTGTTTCTATTAACAGAAAAAGTAATCGGTGGAGTTGCGAATGCAAAAGGAATCCATAACTTTTCTACTGTCTCTACAAACGTCTCAAAATTGTAAATACCATTCGGTATCGTAATTACATTCTCTATTAAGGAATCAGTGTAAAATACTGAAATGGTGCAGTTGGCATATTTGGCCTGGTCAAAGTTGTGAATCGCATAGAACGTGTTCAACTTCAATAAACACAAATTATAGCCAATGTTGGGAAAACGCAATGAAGTCGCAAACCGAACCGTAAAATCAGAAGTAGAACGCTTATCGGCCAACGGAATCGTAGCCGTGTCAATACTCAATATTGTGTCCGTAAAACCGCTAGCCACAGTTTCCATCTTTTAAACCTCTATATCCAATTAAACAAAAAAAACATAAACTTCAATTATTTACCATTAAAAGGCAAACCTAATTTCGACCACTCTAAGTTCACGTCATGTGCAGTCGTACAATACTCTTCCATCTTTTCAAACCTTTCATTAATCCCAACTTTATTTAAGGCATTTAACCACAAAATGCAATGTTGGCCACAATTAGACTCCTCTAAGCCTTGAATCTGCAATGTAGAACAAACTATCACATTGTCATTTAGGTTCAACAGTTGAGTCAGAATCCTTTCATCGGGCACCATACCAAACGGGTCAAAACAATAATTAAACTTATCGTCAATAAACAATGCCAACCAATGTTTACCAACTTCTCCAGTAGTAGCACTATTGTAAATACATTTCTTTGTTCGAATCTTATCGTCAACATTAATCACACTAAAGGGCTTTATTCCCAACTTACTAGCATAAGAGCCTAAATCAATGTTTGAGGTAGTCGTCAATTCACTACCAACACCTCCACCACTCAATAACAATGCCTTCATTAGAGTTCTAGAAAAACTTAATTTAACACTAGACTTTTCACTATAAGCCTTAGAAAGCGCTTCTAACATCTTTGTCGGCATTCTAAATGAAGACTTACCCATCAATATATTTTTGTATTCTACTTTCACTTCAACTTTTTTGTCCCCGCGTTTGAATGCATCGCGTACCTTCTTTAATTCTTTTTTTGGCAAAATTATTTTAAAATCCACCATATTTCTAAATACACTATATATATAGCATTACAAATAATTAAATGCCCGTCATTTTCTTAAGAGACCTCAAGTGTTTCCCGCACTCAAAATTGCGTACCAACAATAATGCTACTCTTTACAGTATTAACTTAAACGACCCACCAGTACAAGAAATGCTTAATGAAAGTAAAAGTGTAGTACCGGCACTTAATGAGGAACTTCAAAACATCATTGACTCTCAAAATCGAACAGACTACTCAAATGGTGAACAAAAGAAAATCACAGCCGAAAATAATGACCTTGCCGGAAATGGCATTTACTCTTTAGGCGGTTGTATGTGTCAAGGAAGCGGTGTAGAGTTGCTTGGCAAAGGTATTGAAACCTTTAGTGGTAAAGGCATAGACGTGTTTGGCGGTCAAATTGTACCTTATTGCCAAACTACTCCAGAATACAGAATGAAACAGCGACGCATTGTTCGTGGTCTTGGCATCGGTTCCTTCTTTTCTAAAGCAAAACATAAAATCATGAACTTTGGTAAACAAAACATTATGCCTTTTCTAAAGGCGAGTGCTAAAACAGCTCTTGAAACAGCCAAGCGTGTTGGAGCCGACGTTGTTGAAAATGTTGCCGACGACGTTGCCAAAGCAGGAGTGAATGCTATTGAACAGAAATTTGGCAAAAACATTGGAACGGCTCTTGCTACTCAAGGCCTTACTACTCTCGGCAAAAACGCTCGTTCGCAAGCCACAAAGTATGTAGACGCTCAAGAAAAAGCAAAACCTTATTCTAAAGTAGAAGACAAAATAAGCGGTGAAATCGCTTCACGCTCTCGTGCCATTCTCGCTGACCTTATCGCAAAAAATAAGCCCGCACCTGCTAAACAATCTTCTGCGCCACAAAAAAAGGGCAATGGCATTAATGATCAATTGATTCTCTAGAAGTCGTTTCCTCTTCACTAGCCGTTTGCATTGTTGACAATGTACAATCGAGTGAAACTCTTTTTTTTGCACTCGCTATCATTAATCGCTCCTTCTCTTCTAATTCAGCCGGAAACCTTCGTACACTATTCTCCATGTTCAATGACACATGTACCTTCTGCAATCTCTCATAATCACACTGAACCGTTTTTAACAACTCCCCCATTGAACCGCGAAACTTTGCTTTCTTGTACAGTTCTATGTTAATCTGGTTTATTAATCGCACATAGCCAGAAGAACACTCAAATAATTCCTGCAATGTCTCCTCATAAGCCTTTACCTTCAAATACGCAATTAACAATGAAGTTAACAAATTGAAAACAAAACCAATCACAATTAAACAAAAACGCACAATTTGAATTTGTTCTTCATAAGAGTCATTTATTTCTATAAAGTCCTTAATCATTGAAATCGCAACATTGGCTGTGCCAAACGTCGAAAACAATACACCCAATAATGTAAAGAATGAAATCCGCCAACGAATCTTCTCTATTATTACTTCAATCTCGGCCTCTTGCATCTTGAATTCGTTAGCCATTATTATTAACTTCACAATCCCACGTCGAGTCCAATCATCGCGAGAATCTAATGAGTCAAACAAATCCTCTAAATCAACTTCCATTACTATATTTAATCAAAAAAATAAATTGTAGGCACTTTTCATTCCGAATAGAACTACATATTTAAGTTTGGGTTTGCACCATCTGGCCTTTCAACAGCGAAGTCTTCAGTTCGGCCTCTGAAACCATCAAAGTGTAAACAATAATCGGAACACCAGCCTCGCCGTGTGTAAAGCGCAACTCAACATCAGAAACACTCTGTTTACGAAATGGGTCTTGGTTCATGAATGTAGCGTCCAACATGTAAACACGGTGCGAGCCGTTAACAAAACTTTCAAAATCAACCAACGAACCATTGTCGTAATCGTAAGTCTTGTTATTGCTGTGGTAAACGTCCCGCAACATTCTAACCAAACCTTGGCGTGAACCAACGTCAGAATTGGTATTGTAGGTTTCCATCGGGAATTGAACTCCATTAACGCGCAACTCTAACTTACCAAGTTTGCCGGGGTCATCGAATTGCAAACTGTTGAGGCGAACATCACTTGTTTGTGTCTGCAGTTGAAACGCAACAATAATGCGCGAAACACGACTCTTCTGAATAGCCAAACGAATATTCTGTTCAGCCGTCATTGTATTCACTGGGTAAGCATTCAGGTCATATTGTTCATAAGGCTCAATTAATGAACCAGCCGTCGCAATCTGCGATTCAACCATTGTTTGACTCTCCAAACTAGGGAACAAAACTGGAACCCAAACACTGCATCTAACAATGTCAAATGTCAAACCGGGTGGGTTTGAAGGAGCAAAGAATACAGAGGGAATCAAATCATTCTTCAATAACTCCAATTCAAAACGAACACCACGGTTAATACGATCGAACGCCATACCAAGAACGGGAAAAATCTCTTTCAATGGCAACATAACAGAGCAAACCGACTTGTTAGCCACAACATTACCCAACAAACGCTTTCGCGATTGAGCAAAACTGGCATCATAAATTGGGTTTCGGCGAATGCTAATCTGATTACTGTCTGCCGTTGCTGTTAAAACAACATTACCACTAACAACACTAGCAATATGACGTATCTGAAACTCAGCACTGGGGTCATTACGAGGCAACCAAACAATATCGTTAGCGACAATGCCAGTTAATCCAATATTAACGAGGTCGGCAGGTGTTAACTGAGTTGCGGGGAGTTGCGGGACAAAAAGTTTACCAGCACAGGCAAGGCTAACCGGGTCTTCTAGGTTCTTTTTAGCAATTGGGTAAAACATTTGAGTGTCTCCAATTGAACTAGAATAATCGCGACTATATTTTTGCAAGTTCATCATGTGCGAAATCTGCGCCAAATAGTTATTCTGGCAAATCTGCTTACCATTGAACATAATTTGTCCACTTTTAAACAAACTCCAAGCATTCGGCAAAGCAACCACCTCACTAGAGTTAAGACTAGTAGCCGAAACTTCAAAGTCTACTTGCAACAGCGCCTCACTAAACAACAGAAAATTAGAAGTGTCATCTACTTTCACTCGCAATGTGCTCGCACCTCGAGTTTGACCCTCGGTACGTGTTTCTCGCCAACGGTACTCATTAGTGCTCTCATCCCGCAGAAAACGCGGTGAGGTAATATCCCAAAGTGGCTGTTTGTAGCTCATATTCTTTCTTTACTATATATATCAAATAACAAACCATTTTAAAACAAAAATAATTAATAACAAACCCCAATACAAAAAAAAAACAATATTGTTTTTTATTTTACTTTTTTTTAGTTTCTGTTTTTTTATTTCACTTCAAACTCGCCGACCACTCTTTCTTACCGTCTTGAATTTTTATATAACCAACATTACAAATCTTCAAATCGCCCATCTTTCCAGACACATTAGAGGGCTCAACTCCACCGTTTAACATCACAATCGAGTCCGTTTGCACTGCTAGTACCTTGTCGCGACCCATCTTATCAATTGTTTCGTTCATCTTCACACGACCCTCGGCAAACACTTTAGCCTGCAACCAAGGCATGTAGCGATACTTTGACAAACGGTAATTCTTTGTTATAAAAACACTCTCACTGCTCGAACAAACATCTTCTGTCTCTTTTAAACTTACATCACCGCCATCCTTTATTTGGCGTACAGAATAAGACTTACTGGCCAACTTACCTAACAATGAATTCATTACTTTCTTACAAACCACATTCTTACTCGAAATCTTATAATCATACAATTCTGTGTAAAACTCTTTAAATAAAACAGAACGGTCAGAATCCATAATAATAGCACGTTTGGAAGTTAATTGGTATTTGTAGCCAAGTCGATCCATTTCCTGCAACTCCTTATAATAATAGTATCCGGAACTAGCTTTCATAAATCGTTTCGGAAACTCTTTACATAACTCTAATTCGTCAATCTCAATGTGAAACCAACCACAACGTAATCGCAGAAAATAATCGCGACCATACTTTTTTCGCTCTTCTTCATTTAACATGTATTTATACTTTATCGACTCTTCTCCCCACTTTGGGCAACCAACTTGAACTGCAGTTGTCAATAATGAAGGGTAAAATGAATTATAATCATACATGGTCGAAGCACCTTCAGCGTCTTTAATATCAACTAAAGCACTACCAGAATGCGACAAACAATCCAAAATAGCATCATCCATTAATCTTGCACTTCGCAATTCTTGTTTCAATGTACGACGCCACAAACCAACAGCAAACTTTGCCAATGTATTGTAGGCCGTAATCGTAATTCCATATTTTCGGAACACATAACTATCGAATTCACTATATTGCTTCCACAATTCATGTGTAGGCTCCTCAATAACTTCAATCATCCAAATCTTTTTATATTTATTTAAGGACTTTAATTCCTCTAAACGAGCATCATCTACAGTTTCCATTACATAACCTTTCTTAGTCATTTGTCCAATTACATGGTCATTACGCAAAACTATACGAAGTCGCGTCTGTTCCTTATCACAAGGCAAAATCTCACAACCATCTTCTTTAGCCAACTCATAATGTTTATTGAATAGGGTCATGTCTACTGTCCTCGGCCATATCATGTCCGATTCGTAGTAGGGAAACACATTAATGTTCACCTCAAGTTTCTCTTCAATCTTTGAAAGATCATCAACCTTCACTCCAGACCCTTCTGGTACTATCTCGCGAAACTTTTTAGTTTCATCTTTAGTCAAGCCATCTAATGCAGTAGTGAGGCAATCGAGCAAGCAATCAACACCTCCGTCCAAACCATTACCGAGAAAGTCAACGTATAAATACGAAATGTAAAACACTTTATCCAAATGTATTGCTTCACGAAAACCCCAATCAAAAACATCATAATCATCATAATCAACACTTCGAATATGCATCGAGTTTAACATTTGCAAACTAAACTTCTCTCTTGAAAATTCATCAGACACTTTCAATGTCATACCAGCACGAGTTTTATATTGCATCGTTGTTTGCCATTCAATTCTTTCTCCAACCTTGTTTGGTGGTTTATTTTCTTTTATCACTTTCCATACTAGTGCCTCTAATGAGGCATTATTCCGAAAATGTTTCGCTTTATATCGACTCTTAACAGAAACTCGAATTTGTTTACTCACATCAACACCATCCCTAATAGCACGGCCTGCATCTTTAACTTTGTATTCCATTTACTCGTTATATTTATAATAATAGTATATACTATAACAAATATTATATTATTACTTTAAATAATTTATATATAAGAACCACGCTTTAAATCGCACCAGTTCAATGTACCTTTATATATATAGTTTGTCAAGTCTTTAGTATCTATTCGCATGGTTTGCCCTTTTTACTCATTCTGGTGCATTTGAATCCCCACCTAAAACCATTAATTACACTTTACCTGGGCAATTACCCTTGCGGAATTTCATCTAAACAACTTATCGCAAAACTTGTTTGAATAACCTTTTTTAAAATAGAATAATACAGAATAAGTATTTTATATAAAAGAACACTTGTGGTTTATTTTAACCCCTTCTTTTAATAAAACGAATCAATCTAACATTTGGTTCAGTTTTTACACTTTTCTTTTTGTTAAAATTTTTATGTAAAAAAATTTCAAAATTTTTTATGAATTGTATCTAAACAAAAATCTTAGAAAAATAAAATTTCCGGAATTCACTTTTCGCGATTGAACATAACAAACTCATTTACCATATTACACTTCACATATTCTCTATAACTCACTTGTTCGATTTCATTTCTACATTAAACATAAATAACTGGAGTCCTAGTAAACGACGTTTTACAGTTTAGCGTGAAAACATAGGCAATTACAAAACACAATTCAATTCCTTTGGGATGTTTAATACGGTTTTGTTTAAAAGGGATCTTCTGGGGTGTTTTTTATTTCATATATATATAAAGAATTCCCAGAAGATCCCTTTTAAACAAAACCGTATTAAACATCCCAAAGGAATTGAATTGTTAATTTTTATATTTTTGTGAACACCCCAGAAGATTTTGGAAAATTCCTGAGTTTTTTTAACACGCAACTGGGGTGAGTGGTCAAATGTTTTAACTATTCTCTGAGTGTTCCTCACTTGCGCTAATTCTGCGCTAACTTTAAATGGGGGTTCAGAATATTCTTGTTAAAAATAGAGCAATCTAAATAATAATTTTTAGGATTCTTATATAATGAATAATATAAGTGAGTAAAAAAAAGTGAAACATGCCACAAAAAACAAATTTAGCAGACGGATTTGAGCTTGGTGAGAAACGTATATACGACTCCAAACATAGTAAAGACTGCGATGGCACAAAATGTTGCGAATGTTTGGGATATTTACAAAGTAAGTTTATATTCCGAAGTAGTGTAGATAAGGAAAAGGGCGTTAATTCTGTACCCTTATTAATATTTGATAGAGAAACCCCGGAAAAGATTGAGAAGCATATAAAGAAGACTCACATTGAACGCCGAATATTTAATGAAGTGATTCCAAATACTATTCCGAGAAAGATATTTGTAGATGTTGATGACAAAAAGTTATATTTGAACAATACTGTTTTGGCGAATAGTAAAAATAAAAAATATTGGAACGAGTATTTAGAGAAATTCAAATATTTGTTGGCCACAGTTATTGTGAATTTAAAAGAAACATTGTATGAAACCTTTTTAGATGAGGAAGGAATGGTAATTTTTGTAAACGATTTAGTGTTAAAAGAAGATTTCTCTATATATACCTCTAATGGTTGGGACGATGCTGAAGGTCGTTTTAAAGCTTCGGCTCATGTTGTATTACAAAAATATTATATTAAGGAGTCGGACGATGGTAAACTGTTTGAGAATGCATTTAAAGCGAAGATGTTGAATGTAGAGAATTTCGAATACGATGGTAAGATGAAGGGACAGACTAATTTGCGAACTTTATTAAGCCATAAGATTGGTTCGAATAGAATTAAAATAAATGATAATAATAAAAAGTATTCTAAATTTGAAGATTCATTGATTACATACACTGAAGGTCGACAATTGTTAATTAAGCGCGAGATTGAACAGATAGAACCTGAACGTGATTATACATTGGTTAAAGCTAATGTTGATATTGATAATTTGGACACACTATGCGCTAGCATTCCCGAAGCATTTAATGCATATAAGGATTGGTCGTTTGTTTGCCACAGTATAAGTGATTTGACGAACCACTCACGAGAAGGATTTAAATTGTTTGATAAATGGTCTAAACAACACGGCGGGGACAAATATGAAGGAAAGGAGCGCTGTGAAGTTGAATGGGAAAAGTTTGCAGATGTTAACACAGATGTAAAGTGTTTGAATGAATTTGTTGGCGCGATGTTAAAATTCGCTGACAAGAAAGATTATTTACGTTTGAGACGATTAATGTTTCCAGATGAAGTAGTTCGCAAAACTGTTGAACAATTAGTGTTAAAGGCTGAATGTGAAGAGTTTAAGTTCGAATCGCATGATATGATTGAAGTGCGTGAGATAAATAAAAAAGAGTTGAAGAACAACATATATGAGTCGAAAGAAGAGTATAGCACTGTTGCTGTTCGTTCTCCTATGGGTACTGGTAAAACTGTTTCGTTGGTAAATGGATATTTGATTCCGAGAATTGAAAAGAACGACGGGTTTCGTGTATTGTGGATTTCGCATAGAAAGTCGTTCACGGCGACGACTATACCTACATTTGGTGGAATGATGAAAAGTTATGAGGATATTGAAGGCCAGTTGAGCGATGACTGTTTAATGGTACAAATAGAGTCCTTGTGTAGAATTCCATATTTAAAACAAAAGTTTGACACAGTTGTGTTGGACGAAGTGATTGCTGTGTTTGAGCACATGTACGGAATGGCGAAAATAAATTCTTCTACTAAACATGCTTTCGAGTATATAATGCGAAATGCGAAACAATTGATTGTAATGGATGCGCAACTAGATGACTTGGCTTTAAAGCAAATACTTAATTTTCGCAAACTGAAGATTAACGTAATTTATAATAAGTATAATGCCACCGAGGCAAAGTATGTAATGTTTGATACTGAGAAGTTGATTTTGATGAAAATAATTAAGAAAGTTAAGAAGAATAAGCGTATTGTGATAACGACTGCAATTAAAGAATACGCAAATATAATTATAAAATTATTGGCAGAGAATGATTTAGCAGAGAAGAAGGTAATGGTTTACACTAGCGATACAGACGATACGCTAAAAAAGAAACATTTTAAAGATGTTAACAAATACTGGTCAAAGTTTGATGTTATAATATATACTCCGACATGTTCTGAAGGTGTAAGTTATACTAATGAGCGTTTTGACTGTGTATTTGGATTATTTAATGATAAAACTGTTGGTGTTGAGTCGTCTATGCAAATGTTGCGTAGAGCGAGAAACATAAGTACAAATAAATATTATATATATATAAAACATAACCCCAATGATTGTGAACTAATTACTGAATCGAATGTAAGAAAAGCGATTCGTTATGAAGGACGCATATTTTACGGCGATAATTTAAAATACCAAAAAGAGGCCGGACTAATTGAACAGTCTGCCGATGGTATTGTAGGAGACGGTGTTGTTTACGGTGAAACCTCTTGGTTTAAGTCGTACGTATTGTTTTGTGTGCGAAGAATGAAGTCTCAAATGGCTTTTTATGAGCGCTTCATAACACTTGCTAAGCAATCTGGCGCTACTATTGAGACGTCTAAATTTAAAATTAATGCAAAAACTGAACTTGAACTTAAAAAAGATGTTAAGAATATAAGACGTGATTTGAAAGAAGACCGACGAGAAAAGATTGCCGAGGCCGATGACATTGATGTAATTGAATACAATAACTTGAGATTGGCTGATAAAAGTGTAGATGAAAAACTACAATGCCAGAAGTACCAGTTGCGAAAACTTGGATTTAAAGGTGAAATTACGGCCGAAGTATTGAAACGCTTTCCAAATAACATTCACTCACTACACAATGTGTTCTCACATGTAAATTTGAATTCGGCAAAGAAAGACTTTTATTGGTGTCGAAAGCAGTATGCGATGGACTTTCAAACATACCAGATAAGTTCTTATACAATGAATATGATGTTTAAGATTTACTTTGCATTGCATTTATTAAAGACATGTGGGTTCGGAGAGAATAAAATTAAAAGTAAAATAATTACGGAACAAGCACTACTGGACGCACTTCGAAGTGAAAACAACCTTAAAGTATTAACAGGAAAGCATCATAAGTCGAAACAGTTGAGCCTAATGATTGCCTTCTCTAAGAAACGATCGTTTACTGAAGAGCAATTAAAGAAGCGAGATATTAAGGGATGGTTGCAATTTGTTAATTCTATATTAAAAAGTACATTTGATTGTAGTCTAAAGAAAATAACCAAAGCGGGTAATACATACAGATTAGTGTTCAGCGATAAATTTGGTGATGGTGCTAACGAAATACCATACCCGAAAACAAAGAGAGTTGACGAAGAGGAGTTGACTGTAGCCGACAGAAAAAAGAAGGAACACATGATTGCCGTCTAGTTGATTTCCTTATTAAGTTATTATTATTTTTTCTTTTTTTTGTAATTACGTTATTATTTTTAATTTCTTTTTGACAATTGGCGTAGGCAATGAGACTTCCTGTGGTAAAAGCGATTTGTAAATTTTGTGGTTTCTTAAATTACAAACCTTTTTCCTATAAACCGAGTCTGCTTTGTTTTTATGCTTTTTGCACATATTGTAGCAGGTCTCGTAAAAGTCCTTGCTTGTACAACCTTCCACTTTGCATTCGCGCTCGAAATACGTGCACTTGTGCTTTCGCATAATGGTGGGTATGTATATAATGGCCTAAATATATATTTAGATGTAAAATAAATAAAAAAATAGAATCTAAATAATAAAGAGAATTAATAAAAGTTAGAATTTATTTTCATTTGCAATATTATGTTGAAGTAGGGCTTGTTCATAGTAATGAATTTCAGTTGCGATTTTGCTACGTTGAAGTGTGAGACGTTTTAGAGTGGATTCATATTCGGGTCGTTCAATATAGGTTTCGATTTGTAGAGTTATGTTATTATGTAGTTGAATGAGGTTTGCGATGTGATGTGTGTAATGAAGGACACTAATGTCGCCAATAAGAACGGACATGTTATATAAGGGGAATGAAAAAAGTATTGCTATTAAGCTCAGTCTCTGGAAAACCAAAAAAACTGACCATTAAAATTATTTGTTTATATACAATTCCCCGGGATATTTATTGAAGGGGAGTGTTTGAATCGGAAGTGGGTTGAGGTTGTTTAGAATCGTGAACAATGCGTTTAATGTCTAACTTAATGATTTTGCGTTGGGCAATGAGTTTTCGTAAACTAAGAACAGTATGCTTTTTTTGAGTATTAAGTTTGTAGCGCAGTTGGCGTAGTACATTTATTTCATTATTAATTTCATCTAAAGAATATGTTTCTATTTTTTGACAATGGTTCATTTTACTATATAGGGTTATGAAAAAATAGATTTGTTAAAAATAACGAACTTTGTTTTTTTTATTTAGCACGCGCATTGTTTAACACTTCTTTAATTTCAGAGGCTTCTTCAATTAGTTTAGTGTTATTGTTGCCAGTTTTGCGAATGCCGTCAATAAGGTGAAGTCTCTTTTCAAGGTCTGCTTTGTTGTTAAAGAGTTTAATTCCGGAACCTGTTGTAGTACGCAATTCTTGAGCGACTTTTCGAACTGCATTCACTCTGGCTGTTATTTTGTTCAAACTGAGGTTTGATTTGGCAAGTAATTGGGCATAGGTTTCCAAGGCAATTGGTGTATATTTTTTGTTTGCATTGAACGCTTTAGTAAGTAGGTCAATAGTGCTTTGGTCTATTTTGCGGTCTAATACTTTTTGCATGCCTTTATAAGCGACCAAGTGAAGGTTTTTAATTTCCACTTTGAGATTGCCTAAATAGCCGTCCTTGAGAGTATAAGAGGTGGAATTTGGTATTATAACGCCTTTACCGGAAATAACAAGGTTGAGTTGAAGAAGTTTATTTTTAGCGTTATCGAGTTGTAAAACTTCGCTTTCAGTCTTTTTAGGTTTTGCTTGTAGAGTTTTTATTTTCATTTGAAGTGCCTGCTTTTCAGCTTTAGCGTCTGCTACGGCCACAGCCTGTGTTGCTTTTTCTTGTTCTTTTGTTTGAACGGCTTCAATTGCTCCTCTGCGTTTTTTCATAGCCCCAGTTAAAATGTCTGCCATTTGTTCTTGTGCTGATTTTGCTCTAACAGGTATATTTTTGCTTGCAGGTCGATCCTTGTCTGGAGTTTTGAGTTTAGCGGATTGTAATTCTTCTGGTGTGATCGGTTTTATTGGTGTTGTTGGTTTTGTTATTTTTGGTTTTGGTTTAGACTTTGTAGTTAATTTAACTACAGGCGACGGTAAAGGAGGAGGTGGCGGTGGTTCTGAACTAGAAGTACTTGAAGCATTATTATCAATGTTATTGTCCTCAATTAACTTTTTAGCATTTTCTAATTGGCCAATGGTGTTAGAACTGGTCGCAGTTGTTTGAGCAAGCAATATTTGTTTGTCCAACTTCTTTAATTCTTTTTGTTTTTGTTTTTCATTTAACTTTGAATACCTGTTTTTAAGGTCTTCGGTTATTTCGCCTTCAGATGCTTGTGGGAATGCTCCAGTTGTTATTGTTGCATTGTCGTCAAAGTTATTAGACCGGAGTGTTTGTGGGTCTACTATTTGACTTTCTTGAGAAATAGAGTTTGATTGCAATTGTTGTAATGCCGATGCTATTTCTATGATTCCTTGGTCAATTAACTCGAAACGAGAGTCATTGGCTATACTGAGTTGGGTGAGTTCTTGGGCTATTGTTCCAATGTTTTGCGAAATGTCGTTAAGTTGAGGTAGATTGAATTCTTTGATGTTATCATTGAGGTCTGTGATGAGTGAGATGGCTTCATTAAGATTATTTTGAATGATGACTGGGTCAGACTTTTGGTTCGGTTGGTTTGATTTTTCAACTTCTTGTTTAACGGCTTCAATAGATTGGTTAATGATGCCCATGTATTCTGCGAGACTTGGGTTTTTGTGTGCGCCTGTGCTTTGTTGGCCGGCAATTGCTTCTTTAAGGGAAGTGAGTTCATTAACGATTGGTTTGGATTGTTCAGCATAGAGTTTTTCTTTTACTGCTTTTTCGTCGATTTCGCCATTAACGAATTCTTCGATGAATTTATGCGTTTTGATGCCTTGTTGAGCGAGAGCGATTCTCTGGGCAATGATGCGTTCATATTCTCCATCGTCGTAGAAACTCATGTTTAATGAATAGACAATGTTTTTTTAACGGTACTATATAGAACTAACAAAAAAATAATAAGCAATGAATTCGAATTTAGAGACGTTGTTTGCCGACGACGAAGAGTTGCCATTGAACCAGAATGACTTCTTAATGCCCCAACATGCATTTCGAATGTTAGTTTGTGGTAGTAGTGGTACTGGTAAGACTACGATTATATTTGATGCAATAGTAGAAGGCAAATTAAAGTTTGACTGTTTATACATTTATGCTCGTGCAATTGACGAACCCAAGTATAAGAAGTTGGCTAGACACATGGCAACAGTTGCCGAAGCATTAAATATTGATGTTAACGAAATATTGAAGGTAGGCGCTTCTGGACAAGATATAGTTAAAGTAGACGATTTAGATCCTAATAAGCAGAACTTGGTTATTTTCGACGATTGGATTTGCGACAAGAGAATAATGGACACTATTATTACGGAAAACTTTATTCGCGGTCGCAAGCGCAATGCGTCTTATGTGTTTATTACGCAAAGTTATTTCACAGTCCCAAAGACGATTCGCCTGAATTGTGATTATTTCATTTTGTTCAAAGTTGGTTTAAATAGAGAGAAAAGAACCTTATGTAGTGAATTGGGTGGAACTATGGAGTATGTTGACTTTAAGCGCTTGTTTGAAGAGGCTACTGAGAAACACAAGTTTGATTGGATTTTCATTGACAAGAAAACCGACGATGAGGAGTTAAGATTTCGAAAAGGGTTTAATAAACCAATGAAGTTGAGACCAGTGGAAGACTAAAAAAAGAGTTTATAAAATAAAATATTACATTTATTTTTTTATAAGTTCTCTATTAGGACTTTGAATTGTTCTTCAGTGAGTTTCTCTTTGTGTTTCATGGCTTTCTTAATGAGACGAAGTTGGTCATAGTTTTTGCTTTCCAAGTCGATTGGGACGGTCTGTTTGATAGAGTCGAAGATTGTTTTGTTTTGTTCGCGGAAGGCACTGCGGTCGACTTCGAGCTCTTCTAGTTCTTTTTTTAGGTAGTACTGTTTCATTAATAGTGGGTCAGTAAGATTGTCTGGCAGGTCTTTAAGTGTTAGAATAACCGAATCGATGTCGGCTATTTGTTTTTCTAGTTGTTCTCGACTCATTGTTATATAAGACTTTTTAAAAAAAGAGTTGAACTGTATAATTAATTTAAGTCATACACTCTTAATTGAGAGTTTGTGTTTGTGAATGTAAAAGTACCGGCGGCGGTGCACATTCTAATACCAATGGCAGGAGTTGGAGTCACTGAAGTCACATAAATATAAACGTCGATCGGAACCATAAAGATTCCGGTGTCATTTGGAATTACACTTGAAATGGCTACACCATTAGCGTCTAATGTAATAAGACCACCAACTGTGTTATTATAACAAACACGAACCGTTGGTGCTGTTCCGGCAGTCAAGAATAGATTTAGTGTTTTGGTTGAAGTAGATGCAGTGCAAGCTCCAATTAGTGTTCCTACTATTCGATAACCTCCGACGGCAATACCCGTTGTCCAGAACTGTGCTGGAGTCATTGTAGTTGTAGTTAAAGTAAAAGGTCCTCCAGTGAATGTAGCTGAACCCTCTGAAATTAGAGTGTGTCCTGTAAGATAACCTGGTACAACGTTAATTGAAGCCGGAAGTGTTTGCCAACTTGCGGTTGTAGAGTTTGTGGCCATTAAAACTTGATTTGCACTTGGGGCAGTTGCAGAGGCAATGTTTACTTCGGTTGTTGCTGTTTTGAGTAGTTTGGCTGTAAGTGTGTTTGTGGCTCCGGTCATTGTTTTATTTGTTAACGTGTCTGTAGTGGCTCTACCGACCAAAGTGTCTGTTGTTGTTGGTAATGTAATAGTACCTGTATTTGTAATTGTAGAAATAACTGGTGCGGTTAAAGTCTTATTTGTTAAAGTGTCTGTAGTTGCTCTACCGACCAAAGTGTCTGCTGTTGTTGGCAATGTTAAAGTATTTAAGCCACTTGTTTGAATTAAGTTTGTTGTAAGTCGTGGAGTTTGATTAAATACTTTCACGCCATCGAACGTTTGTGTTCCACTATTCGTCACGAGACCACGGACTCCGACCGCTGCCGAAGGAATTGCAAAAGTGTGTACATTTGCTGAACTTGAAATTGTAAAGTCCGTTCCTGTAGTTGCTGTTGCGAATGTTTGTGAAGCACCAGTTTGTGTATTTAGAGTTGTTAATGTGCCTGTGCCTAAAGTAGCCGGGTCAATTGCACTTTTAACTATATTGCCCGTGGCATCAATTGTAGCAATTCTATTATTTGTATCGATCCAAGCTTCATTTGCAATTGTTTGCGATCTAAATTTAGCCGTAGCGCTTGTTCCAGAGTTTGTGGCTGAACCAAATTGGAATGAGTTTTGTGCATTACAGACTGCGCCTTGGCCTATTGCTACGGCTTTATTTTGACTAGCATTAGTATTTGTACCAATTGCGATAGAATCAACTCCTAAGGCTCTAGTTTCAAAACCAACGCAAATACCTCGGTCTCCAACTGGATTAGCGAAACCTGAGCTTTTACCTAAAATAACACGACTAGAGCCATCGCCATTATTAGTACCGGCTTGGTTTCCTATAATAACGTCATTGAGGCCAATTGTATTAGTTGAGCCTGCATAGCCACCTATAACAACAGTTCCGTCTGTAGCGTTTGTTGATTCGAAGCCCAGTTGAACAGATTCTGGTAAAGAAGGTGTTTGTATAATTGAACCTAAAGTTTTGTTAACCCATTGCGATGTTGCAGTGTCGTAAGCCAAAAGTTCTTTATTAGCTGGTGTGGTTATAGTAGCGTCAGTTAAGCCATTTAAGGTCGTAGCTCCAATTGAGGCGGGGTCTATTGCGCTTTTTACAATGTTGCCAGTTGCGTCAATAGTTGCGACCCGTACGTTTGAGTCGATCCAAGTTTCATTTCCAATAGTTTGTGATCTAAACTTTAAATGAGCATTTGTAGTAGAGTTTGTGGCTTGTCCGAGTTGAATAGAGTTTGCAGAGTCTGGAACTGCGCTTTTACCAATGCCAACTGCATTTGCATAATTTACATTTGCACCATTTCCAATTGCTATACCAAATTCTCCACCAATGTCGATATTACCGGTGCCAACTGCTGTTCCATTAGGAGCGTAAACTGAAGAACCATAACCAACGGCTGTTGCTTGTAATGCGTTTGCTTGGCTTGCATAACCAACGGCTGTTGCTTGTTGTGAGTTTGCTACGGTTGAGCCTCCAACAGCAACTGCTCGCACTCCAGTTGCAAATGCGTTACTTCCATAAGCTGTTGATTGTAATTGAGTAGCCGAGCTTAATCTACCTGTTGCAGTACTTTCGTCTCCAGTTGCCGTAGAGCCATTACCAATGCTAACTGAACCGAACAAACCTGTATTCGTTGTTTCATTTCCAATTTGAACAGAGTCTGCATTTGTGCCACGAAAGTCTAAGTTTCGCGGGAGTTGTGCTGTAAAGTTTCCAGAACCGTCTGAAATGAGTGTATTCTTATTTGCAATATTATTAACAATTCTAAAACCCGCTGTTTGTAATAGATTTGAGTTAGTTGTGTTTCCGGCTCCAATTACGAGTTCTGTTGTGCCATTTGCAACAATTGCTAAAGTGTCGCCAGCGGGCGAATAGAGGCCTGTATTAGGGTCTCCTACAATTTTTAAGCCGAGTGAACCGAGTGTTCCAGGGGCTAAGTCTACATTATTTGACCAAGCCGGTGCCGAACCAGTAGAGCGTAAATGAGTTCCGGCCGCGCCAATATTAAGAAGAGTACCAGTTCCAGCGCCAGTTCCTACTTGAATTTGACCACCGCCACTAAAAGGGGGTGCTCCACTACCGCTACCGCCTCCAGTACTAATAGCGTCAATTGTGCCAGAAAGTGTATTTAAGGCTTCAGTAATGTTTTTTCCAACAATTATAGATTTATTTTTTACATTATTGCTATTAAGGCTTTGAGTGCCGTCGCGGTATGACGTTCCAGAATAGTCGTTATTCATGGTTAGATATATATATA
>Ga0075163_10004495_pt1 | contig 18738 bp, 20 predicted proteins | sample JI1023141ADNA_FD_71478 | JGI IMG/M metagenome (GOLD analysis project Ga0075163, IMG submission 71478) | Wastewater effluent complex algal communities from Wisconsin, to seasonally profile nutrient transformation and Carbon sequestration -... | ecosystem: Engineered > WWTP > Effluent > Algae...
GGAACCGGTCCGGTACCGCCACCGATCGGCGTGGACGGCATGCCGCCGACCTCACCGCGCGGAGGCGGAGGTGGAGGCGGAGGGCGATAGCCACCATCGTCCTGCGGCGGCGCCGTGGGTGCGGGCGGCCGATACCTGTTGCGGCCCGGTCCCGGGCGATAGGTGCCGCCACGATCCGGATCGTAGGACGGCCGCGGCGCCGTGATCGGACCGGAGTTGCCGGGGCCGATGTTGCCCGGATAGCGAGACGGTCCGGACGGCATCGGGCGATACGGATCCCGAGGCTGGGCCACGGGTGGACGCGGTGGACGCGGGCGCGGCGCGACGACCGACGGCCGACCATCGCGGTGATCGCGGACGATCGAGCCGCGCGGCAACCGATCGCGCGAGGACCAGTAGCCCGGCGTGTAGATGTACGTGTCGCCCGAGTAGTCGTAGTACGGCTGGACGTAGACGTGCTCGGCCTGGTCCTGCTCCCAGCGACCGCTGACCCACACCCATTCGTAGCCGTTCCAGTGCCACGAGCCATCGATCCAGACGTGCCCCATGCCGGGCGACGCGGTCATCTGCTCGAACAGCGGGTCGGGCGGCATGGTCGACACCGCGTACGGCTGCGGGATGGCAACGCCACCGCCACTCGAGATCCGGCCTTGCGGGTAGTAACCCGCGTTCACGGGTGGTGCTTCACGGACAACACAGCCTTGCGTGGCGAACGCGACACCGATCGCTCCTAGCCATCGCAACGTTTTCATCCGCATAGGCACTCTCCTTGGATTTTCGTCGAGAAAAACCCAACTGGCTCAGAGTCTAGTTGACGGGGTAGGGCGTCACAAGTACACAAAACCCCGATGAAAACGGTGTTCTCGGGGATCCAACCCTCCGGTGAGCTTCATCTGGGCAACTACCTGGGTGCAGTTCGCAACTGGGTGGCGCTGCAAGACCAGTACCCGGAACACCGCAAGATGTACTGCGTCGTCGACTACCACGCGATCACGTCCGACACGCACGACGCCAAGGCGATGCCGGGGCGCGTGCTCGAGATGGTGATCGAGCTGCTCGCGCTCGGCATCGATCCACAGCGCTCGATCGTGTTCGTACAGTCGATGGTGCCCGAGCACACCGAGCTCGGCTGGGTGTTCAACTCGGTCACCGGGTTCGGCGAGCTGTCGCGGATGACGCAGTTCAAGGACAAGAGCGAGCACCAGCCCGAGAACATCAATGTCGGGTTGTTCGACTACCCGGTGCTCCAGGCCGCGGACATCTTGCTGTATCGCGCGGAGCTCGTGCCCGTCGGGCAGGACCAGCTCCAGCACCTCGAGCTCGCGCGCGACATCGCGCGCAAGTTCAACCATCGCTACGGCAAGACGTTCCCCGAGTGTCAGCCCGCGCTGACCTCGGTGCCCAAGGTGCTCGGCATCGACGGCAAGCAGAAGATGTCGAAGTCGGTCGGCAACCACATCCCGATGACGACGTTCGGCAACGACAAGAAGCTGCGCAAGACGCTCGCGAGCTGCGCCACCGATCCGAAGCGCGTGATGCGCGAGGACTCCGGCAACCCGGATGACTGTCCGACGATCGGACAGTGGCACACGATCTTCTCCACCGAGGCCGAGAACGCCTGGGTGCGCGAGGGCTGCACCACCGCCGGCATCGGCTGCGTCGACTGCAAGGGCAAGCTCGCCGACAACATGCTCGAGCACTTCAAGAAGTTCGTCGATCGGCGCGCCGAGCTGGTCGCTAATCCGCAGCAGGTCTACGACGTGCTCGTCGAGGGCGCAGCGAAGGCTCGCGAGATCGCGCAGCGCACGATGGCCGATGTCCACAAGCGGCTCGGGCTGTGGCGCCCGCCGGTTGGAAGCGCGAAGGCCTGATCATGGCCCTCGCGCTCAGCTCTCGTCGTTCGACGATCGCCGGCGTCACCAGCGCGCTCGCCGCGATGGCGGTTGCCGTCGCGGTCGCCGGGCGAAGCTGTCGCGTCAACGAAGCCGGGCCCGAGGTCGCGGTGCGAGACTTCATCGCCGCGGCGAAGGCGAACGATCGCGACACGGTGTTCGCGCTGCTGTCGCCGTCCACCCGCGCGCGGCTCGAGATCGAGGCCAAGCGCGCCACCGATTACGTCGGCGCGGCGGTGCGCTACCAGCCGAAGGATCTGCTCAGCATCGGCAACTTCGAAGGCGTGGCGCCGACCGACGTCACCATCGTCGAGGAGCAGAGCGAGCGCGCGGTCGTCTACATCGCCTCGCTGGCCGGAGGAGCGCGGATCGATCTGGTGCGCGTCGACGGGCTGTGGCGGATCGACGTGCCGGCCTACGGCCCGATCACGCCGTAGGCCGCTTCGCCTTCGGCAGCGTGCCGCGGACGACCAGGCCGAGCAGGAACGCGACCGCCGCGACGCCCCAGAACACGTATGGCGCGTTCTCGTGCTCGAGGCCGTGCTCGAGCTGCATGCCGAACAGCGAGCCGAGCGCGGTGATCGGCAGGAACGTCGCCGCGATCAGGTTGAGGCGATGCCCGGACTCGACGACGTGCTCGGAGTTCTTGGCCGCATCCTCGGAGCCCTTCGCGATCGCGAAGTCGAGCCCGCTCTTGGCGTGGTTGTGGATCAGCTCGAGCGAGCGCTCGATGTCCTGCGCCGTGTCGCGCAGCGAGATCACGCCCTGATCCGTCTTCGCGTGCTCGCGCGCTTCCTGGAGCGCGGCGTGCAACCCGCGCGCGGCGCGCAGCAGCGGCGCGGTGTCGTGGATCAAGCCGAACCAGTCCGTCGACTTCTGCGCCGAGGCAGCGCGCGCCTCCATCGCGTCCTCCGCCTGCTGGTACTCCTCGACGAGCGCGCGCAGCGCCGCGATGTTGGTCGAGCCCGAGCCGGTCGACTTCCACGTGCCGTCGGGCTTGCGCCAGTGGATCCGCGCGACGCGCTCGCCGACGCCGGCCTTCGGAGGCTCGTGAAGGATGACCAACAGGTGCCCCTCGTGATGCATCGTGCGCTGGCGGCCGGCGTGTGCGCCGAGCCGATCGCGGAACACCTGCGGGACTTCCCAGTTGTGCGGAATCACCTTCGACATATGCCCGCCACGGTAACGCCGACCGTGCGCGTGCGCACCCGGGACGGCAAACGCGTTCCGAGAACGTCACCGAGACGTCGCGCAACGCTGGTTCGACTCGCGGCATCGCGGGAAGGTTTCGCGTGCGGGTTCGGGTTATGACGGTTCAGATGAAAGCCTTCGCACCGCTCGCCGCGCTACTGCTCGCCGCCTGTCCCGGCGGCGGTTCCAAGTATCCGCAGCCCTCGAATGCGACCACCGTTGATCAGGTCGTCGCGAAGCTCGACGCGGCTCGCAAGGCCCGCACCTCGTTCAAGGTGCAGACGCAGATGGACTACTGGCTCGGCAAGGATCGCGCGAAGGGCACGGTCTGGGTGATGGGCACCGCGCAGAAGCAGGTGCGGTTCAACGCGCTCAAGCCGGATGGCTCGGTGCTCGTCGACATGGCGTGCGACGGCGCGAACTTCAGCTTCGTCGACTTCCAGAACAACTGTCAGCTCGCGGGTCCGTGCAACAAGCGCTCGATCGCGGCATTGCTACGCGTCGAGCTCGAGCCCGAAGACTTCCATCACATGGCGCAGGGCATCCCGCCCACGATGGCCGGTGCGAAGGGCACGGTGACGTGGGACGCGTCGAAGGGCTACGAGCGCGTCAAGCTCGAGGGGGCCGAGGGCGTGCAGAACCTGGTGATCGATGCGCGCGGGTCCAACTTCGACGTGCTGAGCGCCGACCTCGTGGCACCGGATGGCACGACGGTGTGGTCACTGGAGAACACCGACTTCCGCACGGTCGAGGACGACAAGAAGGTCAAGCACCGGGTGCCCGGCAAGACCCGCTTCAAGTCGCCCCAGGAGAACGCTGATCTGCTGGTCGAATGGAAAGACGAGGATCGAGCGATCAACGTCACCCTCGACCCTGCGAAATCGTTCAACGTGCCTATCCCAGAGGGCTTACCGTCGTGTGGACGGGCTACGGCGGCCCCGGCCCAAGCTTCCCCGACACCGAAAAGTCCCTGATCTGGCCGTCGCCGTTCGATAATTAGCCCCGGGAACGGTACGAATACCGGACCCACCGGCAGGTGTTTCAAAAGTGCGCTTAGCTACGCCGCACTGCCGGTCTGGACTCCATGGGTAACTCACGCATCAGGGACGAGCACAACGACCGCACGATGGTCGAGCGCATCGATCCGCTCATGGGGACCGTGCTCGCGCAGCGGTACCGGATCGACTTCCGGCTCGCGTCGGGTGGGTTCGGTGCGATCTATCGCGCGACGCACGTCGAGAGCGGCCAGCAGTTCGCGCTCAAGGTGCTGCACGCGGAGCTCGCCACCTCCGACGCGCGCGTGATCGCCCGGTTCCGCCGCGAGGCCGCGACGCTCTCGCAGCTGCGCTGCCCGAACACGATCCAGGCGTTCGAGATCGACGAGGCGCCCGACGGCTCGCTCTACATCGTGATGGAGCTGCTGCACGGCGAGAGCCTGTACGAGCAGTTCCGCGCGAAGGGCGTGCTCGCGTGGCAGCGCGTGGTGAAGATCGGGCGGCAGGTCTGCAACTCGCTCGCGGAGGCGCACGGGCTCGGCATCATCCACCGCGATCTCAAGCCCGCGAACATTCACCTCGAGGCCACGGACGGCAATCCCGACTTCGTGAAGGTGCTCGACTTCGGCATCGCGAAGATCATGCAGGACAGCGAGCTCGACTCGACCGAGCTCACCCAGGCCGGTCAGATGATCGGCACGTTCGATTACATGGCGCCCGAGCAGATGGTCGGCGGGCAGTGCACCGGCAAGACCGACATCTACACGCTCGGCATCGTGATGTACGAGATGATCTGCGGCCGGCGCCCGTTCGCGGATGCCGCGAGCCCGACGGCGATGCTCGCGGCGCTGCTCACGCAGGCTCCACCGCCGCTCGGCGTGCGCGGCGTTCCCTCCGGGCTCGAGGAGATCCTGCTGAAGTGCCTCGAGCGCGAGCCGCAGCATCGCTACGAGGACGTCAACGAGCTCGCGACCGATCTCGATCGCCTGATGACGCCGGTCCACGAGGACAAGACGGTCAAGCTGCACACGCCGTCGCCGGTGATCATCGACAGCGAGGCCACCGTGGTCGCGCAACCGCGGGCGAAGCGCGGCACGCCGCCGCCGGCGGAACATCGGCCGCGCCGCGGGAGCGAGCCGCCGCCCGAGCCGCGTGCGAAGCGCGAGAGCTCACCGCCCAGTCCGAACGTGATCCGCCGCGAGGGCAGCTCGCCGGCGATCCCGGTGAGCCCGGAGGCGCGGGCGAAGCGCGAGAGCTCGCCGCACGTCGTGCATCGCGATCGTCCGTCGCAGCCGGTGCCGCTCGCACCGAAGCCGCCGGCCGCCGATCCGACTGCGTGGCAGTCGCTACAGCTGCCGAAGCGCGATCGCGAGTCGGGGCCGATCGTTCGCGGCGCGCGCGATTCGCAGCCTGTACCGCTGCCACCTCCAAAGGCTCCCGAGCTCCCGACGCCACCGCCGCAGTTCCCGGCCGCCGCGTACCAGGCGCGCGCGCCCGAGCCGTTCGTGACGCTGCGTCGCGCAGGTGCCCCAACCCCGCAGACCCCGCCGCCGGCGGTAGCGCGACCGCCCACTCCCCCCGATCCACAGCTGCCGGTCGCAACGCCGGATCCACGCGCGTCGCTCGCGGCGATCGATCCGAATGCGTGGCGCGCCCAGCCGCCGACGCCACCGCGCGGCAGCATGCTCGACGTGCGAGCCGGCTACGACATGGCGGGCTCGCAGTCGCGCGACGTCCTGGTGCGCCGGATCGTGTGGGGCCTGGCGCTGGTGCTCGGCCTGGTCCTGATCCTGGTGATCGCCAGCCGCCTGTAGCCCGCGCCTGCGGCATCCTCGGGCATGGTCGAACAGATCGCCCCGGGACAGATCGTGGAAGCCCGTCTGATCGAGATGGTGTTTCCCCAGCAGACGAATCACTACGGCACGCTGTTCGGCGGGCAGGCGCTCGCGCTGATGGACAAGGCGGCGTTCGTCGTCGCCTCGCGCTACGCGCGCCGCATGGTGGTCACCGCGAGCAGCGAGAAGACCGAGTTCCACGTCCCGGTACGGCAGGGCCAGCTCGTCGAGCTGATCGCGACGGTGATCGCGACGGGCTCGACGTCGATCACCGTCGAGGTCGTGCTCTACGCGGAGGATCTCCTCACCGGGGATCGCCAGCTCGGCACGAAGGGCCGATTCGTCATGGTGGCGCTCGATGCCCACGGGAAGCCGACCGTGGTGCCGGTGCTGGTGAAGCCCGTGGGGTAGAGTGCGGGCGTGCGCGGCAAAGACGAAATCATCGCAGTGCTCGCCGACGTGCTCGCCAACGAGCTCACGGCGATCAACCAGTACACGCTTCACGCCGGCACCTGCGCGCACTGGGGCTACCAGCGCCTCGCGTCGAAGTTCCGCGAGGAGGCCCAGGACGAGCGCGGCCACGCGGACCTGGTGATCAACCGGATCCTGTTCCTCGAGGGCACGCCCGACATGCAGCGCTATCACACGGTGCAGGGTGGCAAGACGGTGCGCGAGCAGCTCGAAGCCAACCTCGCGCTCGAGCACGTCGCGATCGGCATCCTCGAGCCCGGCATCGCCCTCGCGCGTCAGCTCGGTGACAACGGCACCGAGGCGCTCCTCGTCGGGATCCTGGTCTCCGAGCAGAGCGGCGTCGACTGGATCGAGGCGCAGCTGCACCAGATCGGCGAGATCGGCGAGCAGCTCTACCTCGCGCAGCAGATCAACTGAGCCGCTCGATCACCGGCGCGTGCCGAGCTGCGAAGTCGGCGAAGCGGTCGGGGTGGACGCACGCCGCCATGATCTCGAGTGACTCGACGAGCCGTGGCCCCGGCCGGTTGAAGAACTGGTTGCCGTCGGTGACGTAGACGCGCGCCCCGAGCCCGGCGGTGACGCGTTCGATGATCTCGCGCTCGACGAGCGTGCGCTCGAGCGAGAAGCCGCACGGCTTCACCACGATCACGTCGGGGCGCAGGTCGACGAGCGCGGCCGCGTCGATCGTCGGCGCCGGCGCACCCGCGATGGCGCCGACCGCCTCGCCACCGGCGAGCTCGATCAGCTCGGGCATCCAGGTGCCGCCGAGCATCAGCGGATCGATCCACTCGAGGCTGACCACCCGCGGCCGCGGGCCTCGCGCTCGCTCGGCGATCGCCGCGATCCGCTGCTCGAGCCCGGCGCGAACCACGACGCCTCGCGCGCTGCAGCCGACGGCGTCCGCGACGCGGAGGACGTCGCCGAGCACGTCGGCGAGCGTGGTCGGGCTGAGGCTGACGATCTGGATGTCGTCGCGATGCGCGAGTCGCGCGACGGCGGCGCGCACGTCATCGAGCGAGACCGCGCAGACCTCGCAGAGATCCTGCGTCACGATCACGTCGGGTGACAGCTCCGCGAGGCCCGCGTCGTCCACCGCGTAGATGCTGAGCGCGCTCGTGATCACCGCGCGCACCGCGTCGTCGATCGCGCGACTCGTGCCGTGCGGATCGATGCGCGATCGCGTGAGCACGCGGCGATCCCGGATCGTCGGCGGGAAGTCGCACTCGTGCGAGATGCCCATCAGCGAAGCTTCCCCACCAACCGCACAGATCATCTCGGTGGCAGAGGGCAGCAGCGAGACGATGCGCATGCCGCATCATGCCGGTGAGATCACGATCAACGATCGAACAGGGAAGCTTGTTCGAGCAGATCTCGTGCTCCGCCGAGCCGTCGACCACGCAGCGGGAGTAGCTCGGATCACCTAGTAGTTCTAACGAGATAAGGCCGTGGCGCGATCCGTCATGGGCCCGTCGTCGTAGTTCTCCCCGAGAGACGGAGACGACGAATCGCTGTCCGAGCGAGCTCGTCGACGAGGCCCCGAGGGTGTCTCGATTCTTCACACCGTCTCTCGAAGCAAAGCCATGCCCGCCATCACGACACGAATACGGCGCCCGTGCGTTTCGTTCCATGCAGGTACTTCCATGACGTGTGTTGCATGCACCGGCTCCAGCCTCCCCTCGACCACGTTCTGTGGTGAGTGCGGTGGTCGCGTCGGCATCGACTCCGTCGATCACCTGATCGGGGCGACGCTCGATGGCCGCTACGTGATCGATTCGAAGATCGCGGCGGGTGGCTTCGGCACCGTGTATCGCGGGCGCGCGATCGGTTCGGGTCAGCGCGTCGCGATCAAGGTGCTCCTCGCGCAGCACACCAACGATCCGTCGGTCAGCGCGCGGTTTCGTCGCGAGGCCGTCGCGATGTCGAGCCTCGCGAGCCGCCATACCGTGACCACGTACGAGCTCGGTGAAGACCTCGCGCGCGGCGCGCAGTTCATCGCGATGGAGCTGCTCGAGGGCGAGAGCCTCTACGATCGGTTCACCGCGTGCGGCGCGCTGCACTGGCGCACCGTGCTGTCGATCGTCCGTCAGGTCTGCGAGTCGCTCGCGGAGGCGCACGCGCTCGGCATCGTCCACCGCGATCTCAAGCCGGCGAACATCTTCCTGTCGCAGCAGCCCGCGCCCGACTACGTCAAGGTGCTCGATTTCGGCATCGCCAAGATCCTGCAGGGCAGCAACATGCACGACGGCACCGATCTGACGCGCATCGGCCAGGCGATCGGCACGCTCGAGTACATGTCTCCCGAGCAGCTGATCGGCGGCGAGCTCGACAACCGCACCGACATCTACACGCTCGGCGTCGTCGCCTACGAGATGATCGTCGGCAACCGTCCGTTCGCCGATGTCACCGGCGCCACCGGCCTGGTCACCGCGCTGATGACGCGCCGCCCGCCGCTGCCGTCGCAGCTGACGCGTGGGCCGTTGCCGGCCGCGCTCGACAGCGTGCTGCTGCGTTGCCTCGAACGCGACGCGCAGGATCGCTACCGCGATGTCCGCGAGCTCGCCACCGCGATCGATCAGATGCTCGCCACCAAGGAGGATCTGTTCACCACGCAGCGCCAGTGGCGCCACACGCCGATCTTCGAGGTCGATCAGGAAGACGAGCTGACGCAGGTCGATGCCAAGCCGCTGTTCGATCCGACCAAGCCGGCGAGCAAGCCGCCCGTCGACGGCAAGCGCATCACGCCGCGTGCGGGGCTGGTCGAGCTACCGATCGAGCAGGCGAGTGATCCGCATCCAGCGCAGTTCTGCGGACCGTGCACCACCGCGCTCGCACCGCGCAGCTGGCGCGCGCAGGGCACCGGGGTGCCATTCGCCTTCGAGTCGTTCGACAGCCGCACCGGCGCACAGCCGCTGTACGCGACGCAGTGGGCGGTCGGCACCGAGGCGATGGCCGAGCCGTCGACGCGCCTGGCGATCGGCTCGAGCCCGCTGATCGAGGAGCGTCCGGCGATCGCGGATGGCACGAACGCCGAGCTCCCCGAGGCTCACCCGCTCCCCGCGTTCAAGCTGGTCGCATGGGCGATCGGCCTGGCCGCGACGGGGCTCGGCCTGGGCGCCGTGATCGCCTCGCTGGCCGGCTGATCGGCCTCGCGATGTCACCCTCTTCGCGACGCTGATGGCATGATCCAAGTGCTTGTTCTGCGTGGCCAATCAGCGACTCGATCCGGTCTGCCGCCGGTGTCGTAGTTCCTCTGCCAGATGACAGGGAACGGCAATAGCCGCCGGCGCGTCGCGATGGTCACGTGCCTCGCCTGGCTCCTCGCGATCGTCGGGTTGCCGGCGCTCCACGAGACCCACCACGACGCCGACCACACGCACGCCAGCGACGGCTCGATCGTGCACCAGCACGATGCTCGCGGTCGTCACGTCTCGAAGCCCACGCGCGATCACCGCCGTGGCCAGCTCGCCATCGACCACCCGGTCGAGCCCGGCCACCAGGCCGGCGGCGTTGCTCACCACGCGGTGGCCGTGCTCCAGGCGACGCCCCCGGCGTTGCCGCCGATCTGTCAGCGGATCGCGCGCGTCGCCCCGGCGCCGATCCGGATCGCGATCCTCGCGATCCACACGCAGCCATCGGCGCGTGGTCCTCCCTCGAACGCGTAGTCGTCACGTTCATCGCGGACCTGCCTCGTGCAGGAACGCCCCTGGTGCGTCCGCACCTGACTACTCGTTCATGAGGTCCACGTGTATCTCTTCACCCAGCTGATCAAGACGCTGTTTGGTTTCGGTCTCGCCCTGCCGGCTCCCTCGCCGGAGCCTGTCCCCATCACGCCCGCGATCGTGCCGACGATCCTCCCGACCCTGTCGGATGCCGAGCTCCTGGCCGCGGCGAACGCCGACGCCGAGAAGTCGGCCGGCACCGAGACGATCGAGATCGTCTCCGATGCGCCCGCGGCGTCGGCGTCGTCGGTGTCGCTCGATCGCGATGCGCTGCAGTACCGCTCGCGCACGCAGCCCTCGGACATCCTTCGCCAGGTCCCCGGCCTTGTCGTCTCGCAGCACGCGGGCGGCGGCAAGAGCGACCAGTACTTCATCCGCGGCTTCGACGCCGATCACGGCACCGACATCGCGATCTTCGCCGACGGCATCCCGGTCAACCTGACCTCGCACGGTCACGGTCAGGGCTACGCCGACACGCACTGGATGATTCCGGAGACCATCCAGAGCGTCGACATGCACAAGGGTCCGTACGCGGCGCGGTTCGGCGACTTCTACACCGCCGGCGCGCTCGAGCTGAAGACGATCGATGAAGTGGGCGACTCGACCGTGTGGGTCGCCGCCGGTGCGCCGCTCGGAGCATCGTCCACCCGCGCCCAGCGCTACGATCGCCGCCTCGTCGGCATGGCGAGCCCGACGCTGCGCACCGGCGACAAGTCGCTGCTCGCGCTCCAGATCGCCGAGGCCGACGGCCCGTTCGCGAACCCGCAGGACTTCCAGCAGGGCAACGCGCTCGGCAAGTACGACACCGCCGTCGGCCCGGGGCGCTTGAAGCTGCAGGGCACCTGGTACCAGGGCTCGTGGAATCAATCGGGGCAGCTGCCGGCGAACGAGATCGCCGCGGGGCGCCTCGATCGGTTCGGCGCGATCGATCCCACCGAGGGTGGCACGGCGAGCCGGTCGAGCGGCCAGCTGTCGTATTCGGTCAAGCAGGACGACGGCCAGCAGTGGAAGGTGATGGCGTACGGGGTGAAGAACAACCTCCAGCTGTTCTCGAACTTCACGCTGTTCGCGCGCGACGCCGACCACGGCGATCAGATCGAGCAGACCGACGATCGCTGGCTGTACGGTGCCGACGCGTCGTACGAGCGCTGGATCAAGAAGGGCGCCGTGCAGGCGCTGGTCACCGCGGGGCTCCAGCTCCGCAACGATGCCGGCGCGACGTCGCTGTGGCACGCCGAGAAGCGCAAGCGCCTCGACGGCTGCTTCGGCGAGCAGGCGAACCCGTGCAACCACACGTTCAACACGATCCGCAACGTCGCGGCGTACACCGAGGCGAACATCGCGATCGGTGACCGGTGGCAGGTGATGCCGGCGCTGCGTGCCGATGGCTTCGCGTGGTCGGTCGAAGATCGCAACCCGATGACGATGGGCGATCCGATGACCACGACGTCGGGCGAGGCGAAGACCGGCATCGTGTCGCCGAAGCTGTCGGTGCTGTTCCACGCCGACCCGCAGGTCACGCTGTTCGCGAACGCCGGCTCCGGCTTTCACAGCAACGACGCGCGCGCCGCGGTCACCGACTCGAGCAAGGCGCTGGCTCGCGCGATCGGCGGCGAGACCGGCATCCGCATGAAGCCGCACCCGCGCGCGCGGATCTCGGCCGACGTCTGGTACCTGAAGCTGTCGTCGGAGCAGGTGTGGAGCGGCGATGCGGGCGGCACCGAGGCGTCGGATCCGACGCGGCGGTTCGGGCTCGACATGGAGGGCTCGGTCGACGCGACCGCGTGGCTCAAGCTCGACGCCAACGTCACCTGGTCGCACGCGACGTTCGTCGCCAACGCCGGGAACGGCGGGGCGCTCGCCCTCGCGCCGCGCTGGATGGGCTCGGGAGGCGTCACCGTCCACGACCAGCGCGGCTTCGTCGCGGTGCGGACGCGCGGCATCGGCGACCGCGCCGGCAACGACACCGGCGAGCTGACCGCCGAGGGTTATCTGATCTTCGACGTGATGGCCGGCACGCAGCTCGGCAAGGTGGATTTGAATTTGACCATCAATAACGCGCTCGACGCCGGTTGGCGCGAGGCGCAGTTCGCCGAGGAATCTCGAGTTTCTCCGACGGCGCCGTTGGTCGAGCAGATGCACTTCACGCCGGGGATGCCGCTGACCGCCACGGTCACCGCCGCATATCGCTTCTGATGACTGTGCAGAACTTGTACACGCAGAACTGTTACGTCGCGCGTCGCGACTCTTGCTAGAGTCCGCGCCGATGAGGGTGCTGCTGTTGTGTCTCGTTTGCGCGGTCGGCGCGTCGTGCGCGCGCGTCAAGGCGCATCAGCGCGGCACGCTCGCGCGTCCTGACATGGAGCTCGGCGCGGGCGCAGAGCTCGGTGCGGGCGAGCAACACGCGAGGCAGTATCGCGAGGGCGGGCTCGGCGGCGGCAACGGAAAAGCGGGCGGATGTGGCTGCAACTGATCGCGCCGCGTGCGTGATCGCGCTCGCGCTCGCGGGTTGCACGCAACCTGTGGGCGACGTGACGCTGGTCGAGCCCGATCAGGCGGTGTTCCGCGACACGATCTATCCGATCCTGCTGCGCGACTGCGCGTTCGCGGGGTGTCACGGCACGCACGACCGGTTCTTCGCCATCTTCGGCCCGGGGCGGGTCCGCCTCGATCCGGCGACGCCGATCTATTCACCCGTGACCGAGCTCGAGCTCGCGCTGACGTACACCCGCGCGGCCTCGATGATCGATGCGGACCGCGCGGAGTCGCTGCTGCTTCGCAAGCCGATCTCGGTCTCGCTGGGCGGCGCGGGCCATCGCGGCGATGACCCGTGGGGCCTGGCGGTGTTTCGCGCCCGCGACGATGCGCGGTACGTCGCGCTGAAGAACTGGGTGATGGCGCCATGAAGGCGATCCTGCTCGCCGTCCTCGTCGCGCTCCCGGGCTCGGCGGCCGCGTTCAGCGATCACGAGCTGTTCGACGCCCCGGTGCTCGAAGGCGGTGGCGGCAGCCGGTACTTCTCGGGCTCGCGCAACGACGGCTACGCCTGCAGCGTGTGTCACGGCAAGGTCGTCGACGGTGGCTTCGCGATCGAGGGCCTGCCACGCACGGTCGTGCCCGGGCAGCACTACCAGATCACGGTCCGGTGGACCCAGCCCGAGCTACCGCACGGCGTGCACGTCGAGATCTCGAATGCCGATGGCAGCCAGGCCATGGTGACGACGTTGCCGCCGGCGATGCTCCCCGCGGAGTCGCGCTGCGGCAACCTGATGACCGGCGAGCCCGCGCTCTACGTGCTCGATCGCGGCGTCCGCCGGATCGTCGGCGTCGAGCCCTGCGGTGCGGCGGCGATCTCGATCGGCTTCACCGCGGGCGCGGGTCCGATCGAGCTGGCGGTCGCCGGCGTGCAGGGCAATCGCGACGATCTCGCGACCGGGGACAAGATCTTCGAGGAGCGGATCGTGCTCGGCGCGACGGTCGAGGGGCCGGCGGGGTGCGCGACCGGCGGCACGCTCGGGTGGGGCATGCTCGTCGTCGCGCTCGCGTTCATCTCGCGACGCCGAGCAGCACGGTGAGCTCGGCGGCCCACACGTGATCGAGCCCGACGAACGCCAGGTAGTCGACCCGCGACAGCGTGCTGCGCAGGCCCCAGCTCCACACGCGGCTCGAGCCGTCGGACTCGCGGCGCTGCATGAACTGCAGCCCGAGCTCGTTGGCGACCAGCGCGGACAGCTTGCGATCGCGGGTGACGAAGCCATCGACCTCGGCGAGGGTGAAGTAGCGGGGGCGGTAGAAGAACGCCTCGGACTGGGTGGTGTAGCGGTAGCGCAACGTCAGCGTCGACGCGTCGGTGACGCGCATCGCGAGATCGGGCTCGAGCGCGTGGCTCTGCAGCCCCCAGTCATCGAAGTAGAACCGGTAGTCGAGGCCGGCCGACGCGTGCCGCCCGAGGGCGCGCCGGAACCGCAGCGTCAGCGCGTCGCGCACGCGATGGTCGGGGACATGCTCGGGCAGGCAGAACGGGGCGAGCGAGCTGCACGTTCCCATGTCGCCGATCGCGACGTAGCGGTACGGGCTCGCCTGATAGCCGTCGACGACCAGGGTCTGGAAGCCGAGCTCGACCAGCGTCCGCGGGTCGAGGATCTGCAGCAGCGTGAACCGGCCGCCGATGCTGCCGGAGGGGATGGCGGTGCCCGGATCGCCCGACCGCCCGACGGTGTCGGAGGAGGCGAGCAGGTCGGCGCCGAGGATGGTGTTCTTGTTCGCGAGCGACAGCCGGGTCCCGAGCGTGAGCCCGTTGGAGTCGTAGTCGTTCTCCATCGACCGCCGGAAGTTGGCGGACACCGCGACCGGCCCCTTCTCGTAGCCGACGGTCAGGTTGACCTCGTGCCGCTGCTCGTGGATCGCGGGGGTGGCCGCGGTGACGACGTCGACCGAGGCTCCGGTCCAGGCGTCGACGGCATACTCCGCGGTGACGGTGGTCGGCCCGACCTCGCCTTTGACGTGCAGGCTCGGGGACACGATCGTCGTCGCATCTGTGTCTTTTCTGGCGTAGACAACCGTCGACGCCTCTGTGACAGTCGCGACGTGTCCGCATCCCATCGCACCGAGCAGCACGATGGCTCGTCTCATACGGTGATGGTTTCGCCTCCAGCGCGCGTGCTGTCAATCGGCTTCGCCATCGCGACCGCGTTTGTTGCGAGCGCATGCTTTGCGCCGTCGCACGATGCCGACGAGCTCGAGCCGGGCACGCAGCCTGGCTCGTACTTCGGCACCGACGGAGGCGCCCCACCGGATCAGAGTGGGGCGTGCTCGAACCCGGGCTCGTCGTCGATCCGCGTCAAGGTGCGCACCACGGCGAACGGCGGCCGGTATGCGCCCCGCAACATCGGTGCGATCTGGATCGAGAACGGCGCCGGTCAGTTCGTCCGCACGCTCGAGGTGTGGGCGAACACGCGGCGGCGCTACCTGACGCGCTGGAAGACCGCGTCGGCCGGCAACACCGTCGATGCGGTGACCGGTGCCACGCTGAGCAACCACACCACGCACGATCGGATCTGGAACCTCGACGAGCAGGAGCGGTGCATGTTCACCGCCGGCGCGTACAAGGTCCGGGTCGAGCAGACGGACTTCAACGGCAACGGTCCGCTGCTCGAGGTGCCGTTCACGATGGGCACGCCGGCCACCGTCACGCCGGCCGACCAGACCACCTTCCACGACATCCTCGTCGAGCTTCATTGAGGTGAGGCAGGGCGGGGTTCGCACGGTGAGCATCCAGCCACCGTCGGTGCAGCGCGAGACCAAGGCGGTCGCGCTCGCGCTCCTCCAGATCGCGGTAGGGTCGGCGATCGCGATCAACGCGAGCCGCCCGAGCAAGGCGGATCCGGCGTCGGGGCTGCAGGCCGACGAGATCGGGTTCGGCAAGCTCGACGCCGACGACCAGCGGTTGTTTCGCGCCGCGCAAGAAGGCCTCACCGAGCTCGAGGACGCGCGCAACGCGACGGGCGGGTGGCCGGCGATCGCGACGCTCGCGACCCGCGGCGTGCCCCCGTTCGCCGTCGATCCGATCGACCGCTACGGCTATCGCTGGACGAAGGTCAGCGACAAGCTGGTGACCAACTACCTCGGGATCCCCGACGACGCCGCGCGCTCCACCTTCGTGATCGGCGTGGTCGAGCCGGAGCCCGGGGCCGCGGAGGTCGTCGACGAGGACGACACCCACCACAAGCTCACCGACGGGACGATGATCCACGTCGGCATCTATCGCGGCCCGCTGCGCGCGGTGCCGGCAACACCGATCTCGCAGTTTCCCTACGGCGAGGGCTGGCGCCGGATCGTAGGAGTCTCACGATGAAGCTCTTCCTCCTCCTGATCTTGCTGTTCGGCTGTTCGTCCAAGGGCGACCAACCCCAGCCGAAGCCCGAACCCGACGCGGCACCGAGGTTGCGCGTTGGCGTCACGCTGCACCCGTACTTCTCGTGGACGTCGAACGTCGCGACCGGGCTCGACATCGAGGTGGTCGCGGTGCTGCCGGGCGAGGTCGACGCCGGCAACTACCAGCCGTCGCCCGAGGACATCGCGAAGCTCGCGAAGCTCGACGCGATCGTGATCAACGGCATCGGCCACGACGACTTCATCCGCGACATGATCAAGGCGTCGGGCAACACCACGCTCGTCGTCATCGAGGCGAACGCGGCCACCCCGCTGTTGCCGTCGGCGCACGGCGCGGCCAAGAACTCGCACACGTTCATCAGCTTCACCAACGCGATCCAGCAGTCGCGCCAGATCGCCGCTCGGCTCGGCGACCTCCGCCCCGCACTCGCCGCAAAGCTCAAGGCCAACGCCTCGGCGTACGCGGACAAGCTGCGCGCGATCCAGAGCGCTGCAGCCAAGCAGCTCGCGGCCGCGAAGATCAAGCGCGTGGTCACCGTGCACGACGGCTACTCCTATCTGCTCCAGGAGCTCGGCATCGAGCTCGCCGGCGTGGTGCAGCCCGCCCACGGCCTGATCCCGTCGGCGAAGGAGCTCGCCGACATGATCGAGCTGATCGCGAAGGAGAAGATCAGGGTCGTGCTGACCGAGGAAGACTTCCCCGACAAGCTGCTCGCGACGCTCAAGGAAGCCACCGCGGCGAAGGTCTACGTGATCAGCCACGTCGCGACCGGTGCGTACACCCCCGACAAGTTCGAGCGCGAGATGGAGGTCAACGCGAAGGCGCTGGTCACCGCGCTCGTCACCGATCCCAGCTGATGTCGAAGCCCGTCACGATCGACGTCGCCAACGTGACGATCCGCCGCGGCGGTCGGATCGCGGTCGACGGCGCGACCCTGCAGATCACGCAGGGCACGATCCACGTGCTCGTCGGACCCAACGGGGCAGGGAAGAGCACGCTGCTGTCGGCGATCCTCGGGCAGATCGCGTTCACCGGAAAGGTCGACATGACGTTCCGGGGCTCCGGGGTGATCGGCTTCGTGCCGCAGACCTTCGTCGCCGATCGCACGCTGCCGATCACCTGCGCCGAGTTTCTCGCGCTGTCGCGCCAGAAGCGGCCGGCGTGTTTCGGGATCACCAAGCCGGCGGCGGCGCTGATCGCGAAGCTGCTCGAGCGCGTCGGGCTCGCGGGCTTCGAGAAGCGGCGGATCGGCGAGCTCTCGGGCGGCGAGCTGCGGCGCGTGCTGATCGCGAACGCGATCGATCCGGCCCCCGAGGTGCTGCTGTGCGACGAGCCGGCCGCGGGCCTCGATCCCACCGCCGCCGAGGAGCTCGACAAGCTGCTGCTCGGGCTGCGCGACGAGCACGGCACCACGATCGTGCTGGTCTCGCACGACCGCGAGCAGGTCAAGCGGATCGCGGATCGGGTGACGCGCCTCGAGATCACGGTGAAGGCCACCGGCAAACCCGACGAGGTGCCGCTGTGAGCTGGATGTACGACTGGTGGATCTCGCTCGCGAAGGCGCTCGGCCTTCCGGACTCGTACCAGTACGCGTTCGTCGCGCGCGGCGTGGTCGCGGTGCTCCTGCTCGCGCCGCTGCTCGGCGGGCTCAGCCATCTCGTCGTCGCGCGCCGCCTCGCGTTCTTCTCGACGACGCTCGGCCAGGCCGCGTTGACCGGGCTGACGATCGGCGTCGCCCTCGGGCTTCCGCTCGACAACGCGTACGCGAGCGTCCTCGGGTTCTGCCTGCTGATCGGCGTGGTGATGGTCTACGTCCGGCGCACCGTGGCGCTGCCACCCGACACCGTGATCGGCGTGTTCATGGCGTTCACGCTCGGGCTCGGGGTCTGCGTGCTGGTCGCGGCGACCAAGCAGTTCAACATCCACCAGATCGAGGCCGTGATGTTCGGCTCGGTGCTGACGATCACCGATCGCGATCTGCTCCTGCTGCTGATCGGCGGCGCGATCCTGATCGTCGCCCTCGCGCTGACCTACAACACGCTGCTCGCCGACAGCCTGTCGCCGTCGATCGCGAAGGCGCGTGGCGTCAACACGGCGCTGGTCGACTACGGCTTCGTCGTGTTGCTGACGATCGCGATCACGCTGTCGCTCAAGGTCATCGGGGCGCTGCTCGTCGAGGCGATGGTCGTCGTGCCGGCCGCCTCCGCCCGCAACCTCGCGCGCGACGTCCGCGGTTACCTCGGCTGGAGCGTCGCGATCGCCGCGATCGCCGGGCTGGCCGGCCTGTTGATCTCCGCCTCGTGGCGCGTGCCGACGGGTGGCGCGATCGTGCTCGCGCTGACGGCGTGCTTCGCGATCAGCGTGCCGCTCGGCCGCCTGCGCCGCTGAGCTACGCCGCGAGGAACGCGGTGCACGCCTTGATGCAGGCGTCGCACGACTCCATGCACTCCTTGCACTCGAGGTGCATGCCGTGCACCCAGTGCTCCTTGTGCTCGAGGCACGCGACCGAGCACTCCTTGCAGGATGCCGCGCACACTTCGACGAGCTTCTTCGCTCGCGCCGACTTGCGACTGACCAGCGTCTGGGTGGCCCAGCCGATCGCGAGGGCCTCGGAGACCGCCGCCGCGCAGCGCGCGAACTCCTTGTTCCCGGTCGCGAGCTGCGAGTCGCAGTGCGCCTGACACGCCTGCGCCTTGGCGAGGCAGTGCGACAGCGCCGCGAGCAACGCCGTGCGCGCGTCGGG
>Ga0075163_10004496_pt1 | contig 18738 bp, 10 predicted proteins | sample JI1023141ADNA_FD_71478 | JGI IMG/M metagenome (GOLD analysis project Ga0075163, IMG submission 71478) | Wastewater effluent complex algal communities from Wisconsin, to seasonally profile nutrient transformation and Carbon sequestration -... | ecosystem: Engineered > WWTP > Effluent > Algae...
GCAGCTGGCCGCACCTGGCCATTACCGGAACCGTTCTTCGTGCTCGCCACGCAGAACCCGATCGAGCAGGAAGGTACGTATCCACTGCCAGAAGCCCAGTTGGACCGCTTCATGTTCAATATCCATCTGGACTATCCGACATACCAGGAGGAGATCGATATCGTGAAGGCCACCACCAGCGATGTGATGCCCGATATCCGGCCGGTGCTTACCAGCGAAGAGATCCAGTTCTACCAAGGCCTTGTCCGCCGCATTCCCGTTGCGGACAACGTGGTGGAGTACGCGGTGAAACTCGCCAGCCGCACCCGCCCCGGACGGGAGGGCGCGCCGAGCATCATCAACGACCACATCAGCTGGGGTGCGGGTCCGCGCGCCAGCCAATACCTCGTCATCGGCGCGAAATGCCATGCTCTTACACGCGGCAAGTTCAGCCCGGACATCGAGGACGTGCAGGCCGTGGCCAAACCCATCCTGCGCCATCGATTGGTGCGGAACTACAAGGCCGAGGCGGAAGGGATCACGGTGGATCGCATCGTGGAGCAGGTGCTCTGAGATGCTTCGGATGCCACCTTCGAGGAGGTGGAAGGTCTACCTGTCGGGCCTGCGCGGACTACTTGTACCTATGGACCAAAGTCCTTTCTTTGTGAGGAGCTTATCGGCATCAGGGCCGGGCCCGAACATGAGAGCGCGCATCCTTTTCCTCCTTACGATCGCGGCAGCGCTGGGCCTGTCCTCATGCAAAAAGGAATTCATCGAGGGCGATACGGTCCAGGTGGTCGATACCGTGTCCGCCACGAACGCAACGACGTACACCTTCCAATACAGTTGGGACGACACGTTGTACATCGGCGATGAGAGCAGCGCATGGAGCTTGCAGGACACTACGGGTGGCCTGCGGATACCGATGGCCCTGAACCAGGGTGACCGGATCATCGCGACGCTCCAAGTGGGCCTGGTACAAACGGGGGCCACACTCCCTTGCACCGATTCCTTGCACGTCTACCTCGGGGCCATTCTGGGTAACGGGTTCTCCATCACTCCCTCCACCTCCGGTATTGTCCCCTTCGATGGCGCATTCAGCGTGGACAGCCTGTGGCAAGAGAACGTTTGGGTGAAGCTGTTCACGCGCCAGCAGGAACTCACCCTCCCCAATGCGGTCTCCTCGCCCGTGGTACAGACCCTCGCCAAGCTGCGGTCCATGCATCCGGATTGCCAGGCCGGTACGGCTCCCTGCTACGTCATGAGCCGTGCGCTCACATTGACCGTGATCCATCCCTGACAAGCATCCAGTCGATGGACCGGTCTCTCGCGCACAGCTTTTTTCGGTTTCTCATCGGCTCTTCCGCGGTAGCCCTGTGCGGCATGAGCGCGCAAGCGAACAACGTCCAAGTGACGAACACTTCACTTACGCCCGAGGGAAAGGTCAAGTTCGATATCACCTGGGAGAACAGCTGGCGCACCAACAGCGCGCCCACCAATTGGGACGCCGCGTGGATCTTCGTGAAATTCTATGACTCGGACAGCGGATACTGGAGGCATGCGCATCTTTCCGGTTCCAGCGGCGATTACGCCATACCGGCGAACACGGACCTCGACCTTGGCTGGGTCTACCCTGGTTCGGTTGAAAGTGATACCAATAGGGTGGTAGGAGTTTTCCTCTATCGGTCGATCAGCACCTCGGGCACGTTCATCGGCGACAACGTGGAGTTGGACTGGCCTTACGAACAGGACGGTACGTGCTACGATGCCATCGATTCCGTGAAGGTCTTCGCTATCGAGATGGTGTACGTGCGCCAGGAACCTTTCTACCTGGGCAGTGGCGGTGGGGAGGAAGGCCATTTCTATTCCTGGCCGAACACCACGAGCACGTACCTGGTGAGCAATGAGTTCGAGATCGCGATCGGCGCCGAGACGGGGAATCTGTACTACCCGGACAGCGTCGAGACGAACGATCACTTCGGGGACTACCAGGGGCCGGTTCCGGACGCGTTCCCCAAGGGTTATGCTGATTTCTACCTGATGAAGCACGAGATCGCGCAGCAGGACTATGTGGATTTCTTGAACACCTTGACACGCCTCCAGCAGAACACGCGGACGACAACGGACCTGGCACCCGGCGTCACCAATGTTGTCAATCGTTATGTGATGCGGAACAACAGTGTCCTGTCCGATCGCCAGGGGATCAGGTGCGACGCGGTCATCGATGCCCAGGACCCGATCGTCTTCTACTGCGACCTGAACAACAATGGCATCGGTGGTGAAGCGGATGACGGGCAATGGGTGGCCTGCAACTGGCTGAGCTGGCCGGACCTGGTGGCATATCTGGACTGGTCCGGCTTGCGGCCGATGACCGAGCTCGAATTCGTGAAGGCGGCACGCGGCCCACTGACGCCCGTTGTGCAGGAGTACGTATGGGGGACCACGGACATCGTGCCGGCCGATGCGGACATCCTCAATGCCGGGGCTGTCGACGAAAGCAGCGCCACGATCGGCGCGAACGTGGTTTGCGGCAACCTTGCCGGGGGAGGCCTGCGCACGGGGATCTTCGCCACGAGCGGAACGGACCGCGTGCAATCCGGGGCGGGCTACTATGGGGCCATGGACCTGGGCGGCGGCGTTTGGGAACGGGTGGTAACCTTGGGCCGGTCGTTGGGGAGAGCGTTCGAGGGCACGCTGGGCAATGGCGCATTGAGTGTTTCGGGCAACCAGGATGTCCGCACGTGGCCCCCGGACAGTTATGGCGGGAGCGGGCTTTTGGGAGGCAATTGGTATCAGGAGGCTGAGTACACGCGCTTGTCGGACCGGAATACGGCCGCGCACACCCCTGCCGGCCGTTCTCGTGTAAGCGGCGGTCGCGGGGTGCGGAATGCGCCTTAGCGATGGTATGAACCCCAGAACGACTACGCGATGCACCCTCGAACAGGATCGATGATCGCACGGCGCTTGGCCCTGTCGATGGCCTTGGCGCTCTGCGGGCTGTTGTTATCCTCTTCGGTACAGGGCCAATACGCTGGAGGCAGTGGACGCGGCATCATGCAGAATGCCTTTCTCCCGAACGACTGCGTGGGCGATCCCGGAGGTTTGGCATTGCCAGGACTGCCCTGCGATGACAGCGACCCATGTACCACCGACGACCTGTGGTCCTGCACCTGCGCCTGCGCAGGTACAGACAGCGACGACACGGACGGTGATGGACTTTGCGATCCCATCGATCCCTGCAATACTGGCGCCACGTGCAATGACAGCACCGCATGCACCACCGATGACGTTTATACCTCCAACTGCGAATGCCTCGGTACAATTGACCCTGACGTGGATCCGGCCGACATCGTCGGGAGCTGGTTGCTGGCTGATGGTCTGGCCTACACCTACACGACCACACCGGTGCCTGGTGCGGAGTTCGACTGGCAGATCGGCCCCAACCCGGGTTCCTGGACGCTTGTGGAACAAGAGGAGACGGTGTCGGTGATCGCCCCATCCATCAATGATGACGCGATTCTCTGCGTGTCAGTGACGATGGGTTCAGTCTGCCTGAAGTATGGATGCATAGACCTTTTCATCATGGACGTCGGCGTTCAAGGGCCATTGGTCGCGCGATCGGATTTCTCAGTGCGCCCGAACCCGAGCGATGGGCTGTTCGAATTGACATGCAACGGTCCCGTCAACGGGGTTGTGCGATACCGCGTGGAGGACGCGCTCGGCCGATCGGTCTTCGCGTCCGGATCAACAGCGTCCGCGAGAACGCCCATCAACCTCATGAGCGCTTCCGCTGGAGTCTACCTGTTGAAGGTTTCGGACGACCGGGGAGCCGAGGTGATCCGCTTGGTGGTCCGCTGAAAAACCTGACCGGGCCTCACTGCCCGAACATCACACCCGCCGCGAAAGACAGGGCGTGCAGTCGCGGGCCTTCCTTGGGGAGATCCTGGCCAAGTAGTCCCGGAAGCATCAGGTCGTACGCCACGTTGGCCACGATGCGCGTTCCGCCGGGGCCGTTCACCTCGTAGCACAGGCCCGGTGACACGTGGAAATTCAGGTTGCTCACCTCGATGGACCGGTCGGGCGCACCGCTTTTCGAGGTCGCGTGAACCGTGTAGTCCAGCAGCCCACCGAGCTGCACTCCGACCCGCCCGATCGGCGTTTCACCGCTGAACAGGCGATAGAGCAGCGGTAATTGCAGATAGACCACGTCGATCGATCGTGGCGCCTCGGCGTCGGCCGTCGAGCATTTCAACTGGGAGAGGCGCAGACCGGTCACGAATCGTGAATGTCCCTTCGCAGTGATCCACTCCGCCTCCGCCCCCGCGCGGAATCCTTTGTCATTGACCGTGAATTCCCTCGTCAGTGAATCGTTGTCGGTGATCCGCGTCAGGTTCAGTCCGGCGGTCATGCCGAAACTCCAATGCCCCACTTCGGGTCGGGCGGGAGTTGGGGGCAGTACGGCATCGTTCGCCTGGAAGGCCTGCGGCACCGGGAATTCCTTCTGCGCGTATCCTTTGCGTTCCTCCAGTTGCACGTTCACGATCGTGGCGGTGAGGTTCACCCGGTCATTCGCCTCACCCGTGAACTGCATCCGCCCGCGGATCTCCGTCTTGGCCTTGGCCGCTTTGTCGCCGAGGAGCACCTTGAAACCGCCGTTGGTGGCCAGCCGGTTGGCCACTTGTTCGGACAGATACTTGCCCATCGCGGTGATCGTGCCGTCCTCTCTTGTGAATTCTGGAACCGCCACGGACCCGATGCGGTTGTCCCTGATCTGGCGCGCCAAGTCTGCGCTGATCTGGTCCAGCGCGCGGTCGATCTCCTCCTGCTTCTTCTTGCGGAGTTCGCGCCCGGCTTTCGTTTTCCGGCCCACATGCCTGATGGAGAGGGGGTCGATCTCCTGCGCTCGTCCGAACATCTCAAGCGCCACTTCGGGATCACCGTCGATCAAGGCCTTGTCGCCCTCCTCGATGGCACGGTCATAGTCGGCCTTCTTCCTGGCGTCCACGTCCAAGGCTTTCTTCTTGGCCGCGTCGTCCTCTTTGCGCAATTGGATCAATCGGGGGGTGGCCGCCAGCATACCGCGTTCCACGGCCTCCAGGTCGCGGTCTACCGAATACTGGATGAAAGGCTTCGCAGGATCGGGAACGAACGAGCGGTCGGAAGCGATGGTGACCGTCCAATTTCCGCTGCCCTTGTCCATGGCGATGAACTCGGCCACGCGGATCCCCATGTTGTACGGCTTCCCCGGCTTGGGCTCATAATTCCCGTTGAAGCGCATCTCGTACTGGATGCTGGTGTGAACCCTGCCGTCGGTGATCCTCGGCTCAGCGCGTTTGAGGATCTGGTACTCCAGCGGATCATCACCTCCGGGTAGGAACATCATCCTGAATTCTTTCAAGTAGACGTCCACGGTCCGCGCCCGTTCCGTTGCGTTGTTGCCCGGTTCAGGGTCCAGGTTGCTTTCGATGAAGGCATCCTTGGAGATGAAGATCGGCTCCGCCCCACCGAGCGCGCCCTCTATGAATTCCTCAGCTTCCACCGCCGCCTCATCCGATCCGGTGAAGGAGGCGAGACCCTTGAGCAGGTACATGTAGTTCCCCAAGCGCACCTCGGCCAAGCGGTTGATGGTGCGCTTTTGCAGATCGTTCAGGCTGTCGGGGGGGAAGGCCGTCCCGCTCGCCGCGAGCGGTGCGAGAAGCATGGCCCAGAAAAGCGCCCGGCAACCGGCAGCCTTAGGGAGTGCTCGGATGAGGAACAGGCGATGGGATGTGCTGGACATGATGGCGGTCGTACGGTGATCCAGTACGGACCCGCACCTTGGCGAATCTAGCAGAAGTCTCCCATGACGCATGGCAGGACTACATTCGCTTCATCACGAACCCGCACCATGCGAAATAGGCTCTGGTCCATCCTGCTCGTTGCGCCTATCATCGCGAGCTTCGGCCTCCGCGCCCAGAATTCCGTTGATATCACCCTCGTGCCCGGGCAGGCGGACAGCATCGAAGTGCGCGTGCGCTTCGAGAACGATTTCAACGGCTACTTCGCCGCCAGCGTGTTCACCATCCGTTGGGAGGTGGCGTCCGGCGCGAGCTTGGGTCCTTTGCAACAAGAGGAGCAAGTGCAGGACTATCACGATGTGGGCCTCAGCGGGCCGGTACACACGGACAATGGGTATCGCTATCAGGTGTTCGCTGGCTTCGGCAACTCGGTGCTGTCGGACATCCCGCTCACGCTCCAGAGCGGTGAGTGGATCACCCTGTGCACCTTGCCGGTCATCGGGTCTGGCACCTTCGCTATCGCAGCCGATGACTTCACCACCGGGGTGAACGGCGGTTTCTTCATCTCCTTGGGCGGGCAGGAGTCGCAAGGTGACATCATCATCTTCCCCACGTCCATCTTCGGTCCTGCAGCGCACGCCGATCGGTTGATCGCGTATCCGACACCTACTTCTGGCCCGCTCATTATCGAGGCCATGCAGACTGTTGGGGAACACATGGAAGTTTCGGTCTTGGATCCGGCTGGCAAGCGGATCTCGTCGGGCACCTTTTCCGCACAGTCTTCAACAGGGAGGTTCCCCATCGATCTGTCCGGCCTGCCTTCGGGTATTTACGTCGTACAGATGCGGTCGTTCGGGAGTGTTCAACGCGTTCGTGTCGTGAAGCGCTGAGGCCGATCGCTCTGGTCCGTTACTTCGGGGCATGCGTCCGATCCTGCTTCTGATGACGGTGAGCACCGCCGCCGCTCTCCGTTCCCAGACACCCTGTGTGAACGGCTTCGCTGGAAGCTACCCGTGCAACGGCATCGATCTGCTGGCGGTGATGACGCCCGCGCAGCTGGGCTCGACCACCAGTGTGGCTGACGTTTGGGGCTGGACGGACCCGCTGACCGGTCGTGAATACGCCGTGGTCGGCTGCCGCACCGGCACCTCGTTCGTGGACGTCACCGTGCCGACCGCCCCGGTGCGCATCGGTTTCCTGCCCACACACCTCGGCACCGGCTCAACATGGCGCGATGTGGACGTTGCCGGCAATTGGTGCTACGTTGGCAGTGAGATCTCTGGACACGGCCTGCAGGTGTTCGATCTCACGCGGTTGCGCAATGTGGCCGCACCCCCGGTGACCTTCACCGAAGACGCGTGGTACGGTGGGTTCGGGAACAGTCACACGATATGTGCCGATAAAACGCATCCGTACGTGTACGCCGTGGGCACGAACACGGCCAGCGGCGGGCTCCATGCGGTGAACGTGACCAACCCGCTCGCCCCGGTGATCGCCGGCACTTACAGCATCGACGGGTACATCCATGAGAACATGACCATCGTGTACAACGGGCCGGATGTCACGCATATCGGCCAGCAGATCAGCTTCAACTTCCATACGGGCACCCCCGACCGCGCCACCATCGTGAACGTGACGGACAAGACCGACATGACGCGCATCGGCACGGTGAACTATACAGGGGGCAGCCTGTGCCATCAAGGTTGGGTCACGAACGACCATCGGTTCCTGCTGATGAATGACGAAGGCGATGAGCAGGGCTTCGGGCACCCAACACGCACGCGCATCTTCAATATCGAGGACCTGGAGAGCCCGTTTTACGTGGGCGCGTTCGATGGCCCCAACGCGAGCAGCGACCATAATCTTTACCTGCACAAGGAACTGGTGTGGGAGGCCAACTACACCAGCGGGCTCCAGGTGCTGGATGCCACGAACGTCGCGTCCGGCTCGCTCACACTGAGCGCATCGTTCGATACGTACCCGGCGAGCAACAGCAACAGCTACAATGGCGCGTGGGGTAACTACCCATATTTAGGTAGCGGTATCGTGCTGGTCACCGGCATCAATGAAGGGCTGTTCGTTCTAAGGCCGCGTTTGAACCTGCGTGTACGGGCATTTCTGGAAGGGCCTTATGACGCGGTGACGGGCTTCATGCGCGATGACCTGCGGGCGCTGGGCCAAGTGCCGCTCAATGAGCCTTACGCCTCGCTCGGCTATACGCATGTGGGCGGGGGAGGTGAAACCACGTCGAGCACGGTGCTTTCCGTGACCGGTGCGAACGCCATCGTGGATTGGGTGATGGTGGAATTGCGTGATGCGACCACACCTTCAGTGGTGAAAGCGACACGTTCGGCATTGCTCCAGCGCGATGGGGATATCGTCGGTACGGACGGTAGCTCGCCCGTGCAGTTCAGTGTGGCGGTAGGCGACTACCATATCGCTGTGCGGCACCGAAATCACCTCGGTGTGATGACGGCTTCCCCCGAGCGCGTGAGCGTGGCGTTGAAGAGCTACGACCTGAGCGATGGCAGCACGGCGCTCTTCGGCGTGGAGCCGACGAAGCCGGTGGACGGCAAGAACGTGCTGTGGATGGGCAATGTGGTGCAGGATGCCTCCTTGAAGTACACCGGTGGCGGCAACGATCGCGATCCGGTCCTGGTAGGTGTTGGGAGCACCACGCCCAACAACTCCGTTCCCGGCTACTACCTTGAAGACGCGACCATGGACGGGTCGGTGAAGTACACCGGCTCGGCCAATGACCGCGATCCCATCCTGGTGAACGTGGGAAGCACGACACCGAACAATGTCCGCTTGGAACAAGTGCCCTGACCGGTTTCTCCATGGTCCGAGGATGAGGTCGGTCGACAAGGTGTCGGAGAAGGGAAGAACTGTTCAATGGAATGCGTGGAATAATGAACGCTTTGCCCCCGGCTTTCCAAGTTCTTTCCGATCCAGGTGGAAATGCGGTCGCGTTTGTCCGCGCTTCGGTACCTTGGGCGTCACCAAAAACCTGCTCTGATGCTCCGTAGTAATCTGACTTGGCTGATGTCCGGCCTGACCACCTTGGTCATGGCCCAGTGCATTTCCACATTCCCCTCCACAGAGAACTTCACCAGCGGCACTGTTGCGACCACGCAGGGGACGCCGGGTACGCTGGTCACGGGATGGTCCAACCTGAGCGGCGATGATCTGGAATGGAACGTCGACGTGAACGGCACCAACGGTGGGGTCATGTCCGTTCTCACCGGACCCATCGGGGACCACACGAGCAACAATACGAACGGGAAGTACATGTACGTGGAGGCCGGCGCTGCGGGGGCTTCTCCTGCGAAGACGGCGATCCTGCAAAGCAATTGCTACAACATCGCTTCGCTCACAACGCCGTATCTCACTTTCTGGTACCACATGCGAGGTAGCCAGATGGGCTCCTTGGCGATCGACCTGAACGTGAACGGCACGGTCGTTCCCAACGTTTGGAACATTTCCGGTGATCAGGGATTGAAGTGGAAACAAGGTTGGGTGAACTTGGCATCCTATCTGGGCCAGACCAACCTGTTGGTCCGTTTTCGGGCGACCACCGGAACGGGCGCGCTCAGCGATATCGCCATTGACGATGTGGTGGTCCGCAACCTGACCCCGGTGATCGGCTGCCCTGATGCGCTCGCCAGCAACTACAATAGCGGGGTGAACCTGAACGATGGGTCATGCCAATACGCCTGCCCGGCGGGCATGAAACGGGTGACGATCGACATCGTTGCGGACAACTACCCGCAGGAGACGACCTGGACACTGAAGAACAGTGTAACGAACACCACCCTCGCCAGCGGCACCAGTACAGGCACCACGCTCTGTGTCCCGGACGGCACATGTCTCATCTTCCGTATCAACGACTCGGCAGGGGATGGCATCTGGCACAATACCTATGGTTACGGCCAGTACTGGGTTTACTTGGACGGCGTCCAGGTCGTGCAGGGAGGTCAGTTCACGCAGTTCCAGGAAACCACCTTCAACTGCGGCCCGGGCCAGAGCTGCGGAACAGCGGTCACAGCCCAAACGGGCACGGTATATACCGCTCCTTCGCTCGAATACTGGTACAATTGGACCCCAGCGGCTACCGGATCGTACACGATCACTACCTGCGGGTTGAACACCTGCGACACGAAGCTATGGTTGTACGACATGGCTTGCGGCGCGATCACGTTGAGCAGCAGCGTGGAGGGGGCCACTTTCGCCGATGATGATCTTGGCGGATGTAACCAACAGGCACGTATCACAGCGAACATGCCGGCCGGACAGCTGTACAAACTGCGCGTGGGCACGAACGCAGGCATAGAGGCCTGTTCAACGGCAACGTTCCGGATCGACTTCAATGGCCCTGCTGTCGGCTGCATGAACACGGCGTCATGCAACTACGATCCCTTGGCAACCGTTCCTTGCACCGACTGCTGTCTGGCCTTGGGCGATCCGAACTGCCCCAATGGACCTGATCTCACTATCAACCAGGCCTCGCTCGCCGGATCGCTTTCCATCGGCACGGTGACCGCGAGCAATGATGCCAGCGGCATTTGCATGGTCGCGGAGGGATGTGTGAAGGGTTTCGGCACACGCAACGTGATCCGGTTCAACACGCGGATCGACAACATCGGAGAGTTGGACTACTATATCGGCAATGCCAGTACGCAACCGGAGATGTTCAACAACCAGAACTGCCATGGCCACAACCACTATGAAGGGTACGCGGACTACCTGCTCTTCAACCAGGCCAACGAGCCGATCCCCGTGGGTTTCAAGAACGGCTACTGCGTGATCGATGTGGGCTGCTTCGGCGGTACCTCGCACTACGGTTGCAGCAACATGGGCATCAGCGCGCAATGCTATGATCTGTACGGCAGTGGCACCACGTGCAACTGGATCGACATCACGGACGTACCTGCCGGGCTGTATACGTTGGTTCTCCGCACGAACTGGGCGCAGCGCCCTGACGCACTCGGCCGTCACGAGACGAATTACGCCAACAACTACGGAACGGTGTGCATCAACATCACCGGTAACCCCGGTCAGACGCGCGGCTTTAATGTGGCCACAGGCTGCACACCGGTCACCGATTGCATGGGGCAGCCCTATGGTAGCGCGCGCACGGACTGCACCGGTGCCTGCAATGGAACAACCAGGAGCGGCGACCGCAACAGCAACGGAACACAGGACCAACCGGACGCCCAGCAGTACGTGGCCGAGATCCTCGGCGAAGACGCGGCGGTGACCTCCTGCACCGATCTGAACAACGACAATAGGATCACGGTCACGGATGCAGCGCTGCTGGCCAACTGTTACAATGAACAGTCCCAGCACGACGGCCAGTCGCACCTGGTCCATTATCACCCTTGGTGCGACTTCCCGCGCGGCTTTGTGAGCACTCCGGACACCGTGGACCTGACCATCGGAGCATTCAACCCGAACGATGGGTATGTTGACATCTGGGTGAAGAACGGGTCCTGCCGCACCATGGCGTACGAGTTCACGGTCAGTGGTCTCACCATCCAAAGTGTCACCAATCTGGATCCACAAGTACAGGGTGACATGGTATGGAGCAGCACGCTTGGCGGAGTGAAGGTGGTCGGCATGTGCTACAACGACAGCAGCTTGGCGAAGCATACCGGGTTCGCGCCCTTGTGCCGCATCAATTACTTCAGTATCACCGGAGCGCAGATCTGCATCGCGTCCATACAGGATGTCGTGAAGGACGATGCGAACAATGTGACCACGCGGGTCATCGATGGCTGCCTGACCGTGGGCAATTCCGTGGCGTTGAACGTTAAGGTGCTCCTGGAAGGTCCTTACCAAAGTGCCGGGATCATGGGCGATGCGCTGCGCAGCGCATCCTTGCTGCCGACTTCCGAACCTTATACGGCGATGGGCTTCACACAGGTGAGCGGGGGAGGGGAGACGGCGAACGCGAGTGTCTTCTCCGTTACCGGTGACAATGCGATCGTGGACTGGGTGCTCGTGGAGTTGCGCAACCCCGCCACTCCTTCACTGGTGGTGGCCACGCGTTGCGGGCTTCTGCAGCGGGATGGCGACATCGTTTCGGTCGATGGAACGAGTTCGCTTGTCGTTTCCGCTGTGCCGGGCAGCTACCATGTGGCGGTTCGGCACCGGAACCACTTGGGCATCATGACCGCTGCGCCGGTTGTGCTGGGCGGCAGCGCCACCTCCGTCGACTTCCGTGTGTCGGGTACCACCGCATGGGGCACCGAGGCACGCAAGGACTTGGGCGGTTTCTTGGGAATGTGGTGCGGTAACGTATTCCTCGATGGCAGCGTCAGCTTGTTGAAGTATACCGGTTCAGGCAATGATCGGGATCCCATCCTTTCCGCGGTCGGGGGGACAACACCCACCGCGGTCGTTTCCGGATACATGCGGCAGGACGTTAACCTGAGCGGAACAGTGAAGTACACCGGCAGCGCCAACGACCGGGACCCTATCCTGGTGAATGTGGGGAGCGTAACACCCACCGCGACCAAGACGGAGCAACTGCCCTGACCAGCGCCGAGGTCGATCCAAGCTGTATCCCTGTTCGGCCGATGGACGTTGGTCTGGGATTCCAGTGTTTCCATCGGATCGTCGGGCCAAGGGAGCGAAGCATGTGTATCCTTGGACGGTCGACCTGAACATCATGATGCACCGCTACGCCCTCCTGTTCCTTCCGCTGTCCATTCTTCCCGCCGGTTCCTACGCTCAATGTGATGCCGGTGAAGTGGAGGTGACGATACAGATCACCACGGATAATTTTGGCTACGAGACCTACTGGCAGTTCGTGCCCGGTGGGAACGCCTGCGGGGATGGGACCATCTTCGAGGGGGGGAATACCTTGATCGGGTGTGAGGGTGGGGGTGTCCAGAACCAGGAGCCGGGTGGCTATGGGAACAGCGAAGTGATCCTCGAAGGGCCATGGTGCCTCACCGAAGGTGCGCTCTACACCATCTACATGATCGATGATTGGGGCGATGCCCAAGCCGGTATTGAGGTCTTCGTGGATGGCGTGAGCGCGGTCCAGTTCGGGGTGAGCGAGGGGCCGTTGAACGTATACACCTTCGCGGCACAAGGACCCGTGGCCCGGGATATGGGCGTCACGGAATTGACCACTCCGCTCTTCGCCAAGGTGGATGAGACCGTTCGGGTACGTGGTACCGTGAAGAGTTTCGGATCGGACCCTGTCACCGATTTCGACCTGATCTATTCCATCGACGGCGGCACCCCGCTGACCATGGCGGTTTCCGGCGTGTCACTCAATGCCGGGGATGCCTATGAGTTCGTGCACGATGTTCCGTGGTTGCCGGTCGCCGAGGGCACCGCGGAGTTGACGGTTTCCGTGGCAGGCATCAACGGAGGTGAGGACCTGAACACTTTCAATGATGCGCTGTCCTCTTCGCATGTGATCAGTCCTGGTATTCCGGATCTGGCAAACGCCTATCTGGTGCAAGCGCCGTTGATCACCGTGATCGCCAACAGTGATCAGGATATCCTGGTACCCCGTGATCTCGCCTTCCATCCGGAGTCCGCACGGGATCAGCTATGGGTCATCAATAAGGACACGGAAGAAAGCGGTGGAAGCACGGTGACATTCTATGGCGCTAACGAGCCTGGCATGACGCACGAATGGAGGAAGGATGTCAATTCGTGGCATTTCATGAGCCTGCCTACGGGCATCGCCATGGGTGACAACAACTGTTTCGCCACGTCGCCCGGCGTTTTCGATGCCAACCACAACGGCGGCGATCCCTTCACCGGACCTTCGCTCTGGAGCGCGGACACGGCGGTCTACTGCCGTTTCTATGGAGGGTTGGGCAGCCATTTGGACATGCTCCATGTGAACCCCAACAGTCAGGGGATCGCCCATGAATACTGGAACCGATACTGGGTGGTGGACGGGTTCCGGGGCGATATCGTGATGAACGACTTCCGCGAAGACCACGGACCCGGCAATGATTATCACGGCAACGCCATCATCAAGCGCTATGCTGATTTCACCGTGACCAAGGACCCGAACGACCATGTGGTCAGTCACACGGTATTAGACAAGGCCAGCGGCTGGCTGTATGTGGTTGACTACGGTGGGCAGCGCGTGTTACGCATGAACACGGCCACGGGCAACGTCAGCGGCCCCGGGATCTACGGCCCATGGGAGGACTACGTGGAGTATTCCATGGTCACTGGATATGTCTGGGAGGCCATCATCACCGAGGGCTTGGATGAACCTGCGGGTATTGAACTGGTCGGGACACATCTCTATGTGAGCGATCATTCCAATGGCGATATCGCCATCTACGACATCAGCGGATCGACCTTCCCGGAATTGGGCAGGATCCAGACGGGTTCGCCCGGTCTGATGGGCATCACCTCCGGTCCGGACGGGCGCATATGGGGGGTGAACGCCACGACCCATGAACTCCTTCGCATGGATCCGCAGGAACCGACCGGCATCCCGATCATTGCCGATAGGACTTTTCAATGCTACCCGTCACCCGCAGTGGACGTGCTGACCGTGGAGAGCCCTATCGCCGGTTCTGTAGCGGTCCCTTACGTGGTGACCGATGCCAGCGGGCGCGTCATCCTGCAGGGGCGTTTGGCTGGCAAGCGGAGCTTCCTTGATGTGGACCGGCTGAGCAACGGTATCTATACCTTGACCATCGATGATCGGGGAGTGCCGCTTTCGCGTCCGTTCAGCGTGGCACACTGATCCCTTGCGGACTGGGCGTGACCAGTAGATGCTGACGTTCATCAATTGTCGTCCTGAGCCGACGGCATACCTTTTCACGCCCGACGCAGGCTGTGATCTTCCCAGCTTGGCGGCGAACAAGATGAACATGAATAGACTGCTTTCCGCACGCGGATGCTCCTTGGCCATCGTCGCGCTGTCCTCCTCGTTGCTGCTCCATGCGCAGGTTTGGGAGGTGTTCGATGTGACGACCGCAGGCTTCCCGACCAACGGGGTTTCCTCGTTGGCGGAGGACGATGCCGGCCATATCTGGGTGGGAACGAATTTTGGATTGTGCCGCTACGATGGCGCATCCTGGGAGGTCTACCAGACCGGCAATTCGGATCTGCCCGGTGATGTGGTGACCGCCTTGGCCGTGGATACCGCTGACCGGCTTTGGGTGGGTACCCAGTTGAACGGTATCGGAGTATTCGATGGGCTGGGGTGGGAGTACTATGACCCGACCAATTCACCCCTGCCGGATTACGAGATCAAGAGCCTGACCATTGACCATCGCAACTGGGCTTGGATCGGCACCTATCTCGGTGTGGTCTGTTTCACAGGCAGCGAATGGCGCATCTACAACGACTCGGATACGAGCTACGCGGGCTTGGCCTTGCATGGCAACGTGATCGAGGATGTGCAGGTGAGGACGGATGGTCTGGTGGCCATCGGGACCCAGAACGGTGGATTCCATTACCTCACCGACACCTCGGTGATGTTCCTGACCTCCTATGACGACAACTTCCCGGACAATACCCAGAACGCCATCGTGTTCGATCAGGTGAACAACGAGCGATGGCTGGCCACGCCCGCCCAAGGATTGTTGCGCCAGGGTGGGGCATGGTGGAATGGTCCTTGGTTCCAATACACCACCTTCAACAGCAACATTCCGTCCAATGCCATCACCTGTTTGACCCGGGACAGCGATGGGTCCCTGTGGTTCGGCACCTTGGTGGCAGGTTTGGGACGGCGCTACACGAACGGAACATTCGGGAACTACACCATGGGCAATTCGGGCTTGCCTGATGATGCTGTGGAAGCCGTTCTGGTGGCCGGGGATGGATCGCTTTGGGTCGGAACCGGCTTTGGTGGCGCGGCACGCTTGAGTTTCCCGAGCAGCATGGATGAGGAGATCGAGGCCGCCATCCATGTCTATCCGGTACCGACCTCCGGGCCGGTGACGGTAACCTTTGCCGGGTCTTTGGATCCTACACCGTGGTCATTGTTCGATCCAGCTGGCCGATCGATGAGACAAGGTGTTTTTCGGGATGCGAGCAATGCATTGGACCTCAGTGATTTGGGGTCAGGTGTGTACATGCTGTCGATAGCTCGGGGAGAACGCGTGCAGATCAAGCGCATCCAAGTATTGCGCTGATATGCGCAGAGCCGTTGCCGAACGGTTGCTGTATGTCTAGTTTTGACCGACGCACTTCGTGTCACCTCCCATTTCACTCTACAAGCAAACATGATGAACCGATACGCTTCGGCATTGGTCTGGTCTGGTATGGCCCTCTTGTCGGCCAATGATATTCTGGCCCAGTGCGCCCCGATCACGGCGAACGGCCCCAATCCCAACGCGACGACCTGTATCTGTGCGACTTCCGGTCAAACGGACTGCGACCTGCTTCCGGACATCATGATCAATTGGTACGGTCTGGCGAACACGTCCAGCGGCCCAAGCGAGTACTCCCAGATCGCTTCGGGCAACGCCGGGCGATTGCGCGTGAGTGGTGTAACGCCGAACGTTGGGTTTGGGCCCCTGGAGGTTCGGGGGGTGCGTGCTGATGGCTACCGCAAGTTCATCTGCGGCTCCCTGATCGACTCCATCTACGCCCCTTCAACAAATCCGGGATTCACCTGTCCGAACGGCTTCAATCCCAAGCAGATCCTCTTCCAGCGGATCTACCACAAGAACGGGAGTACGATGTCTTTCAATGAGCTTGAGCGGGGAACGATGACCTATCACCCGTCCCATAATCATTACCATGTGAACGGTTGGACCACCATGACCTTGCGGTTGGCGCAGCCGGGCGTCACCGACCCCCGCCAATGGCCCGTACTGGCCACCGGCGGCAAACTCGGCTTTTGCTTGACGAACCTGTTCACCTGCGGCGGAAGCCCGAACTATTGCAAGGATTCGCCATGGTACAACCAGGGCAGTAACATTCCGACATCCTATTGGGGTGCCAACTACGGTCTTGGGCCTTCCCCAGGTTGTTCTGATGATGTGCAGACGATCGTGGTGGGCAAAGGCGACATCTATGATGAAAGTCTTGACGGCATGTGGGTGAACATGCTCCCAGGGCTCTGTAACGGTCAATACTACATCGTCGCGGAAGCCGATCCGGCCAATGACTTCATCGAGAGCGATGAGACCAACAACTGGACCTATGTGCCGGTCACCCTCGCACAGCAAAGCCCGGCGAACAATGGTGGAACCGCCAACATCCTGTGCAACGGATCGACGGTGATCGCTCCGGGGCAGACCCGCACTTTGACGGCCTCCCCGGGTACCGCTTATGCATGGAGCACGGGCTCCACCGCCCGCAGTATCACGGTAAGCGCGGCGGGTACGTATTCCTGCACGGTGAACTGTCCTTGTGGCAGCCTGAGCACCCCGAGCCTCACCATCACTTCACTCCCGGCTCCTCCCACACCGGTGGGCACGAACGGGCAGCACTTCGGAACGGGAACGGTGGACCTTTCCGCCACAGGCAGCGATCTCCACTGGTTCGATGCACCGACCAACGGCAATGAAGTGGGCACGGGAAACAACTTCACAACGCCAGTCTTGATCTCAACAGCGAATTATTGGGTGGAGGCCCGTACGACCCAGGCCGGTGAGAATGCACAGGGTGGACGGGTGAACAATACGACGCAAGGGGCATACTCGGATACCAAACAGTGGTTGCTCTTCGATGCATTGAAACCGTTCAAATTGGAGTCGTTCACCGTGCGGGCGAACAGCACCGGTCAGCGCCATTTCGTGCTGGTCGATCGCTTGGGAAACCTGATCGCGGAGAAGTACATCGAGATCCCTGCGGGCCTGAACACCATCACGGTGAACTGGGATGTACCTGTCGGCGTGCAGCACAAGATCTCCGCTTTCGATGACAATACGGAGACCTTCCGCAACCTCTGGTACAACAATGCCGGTGCCACTTACCCCTATCAGGTGGGCACGGTGGCCACGATCACTGGCGCCACGGATGGTACCACAAACTATTGGTACCTGTACGACTGGGTGGTCAGCACCCCGAGCGTTACCGCCGTGAGCGCCCGTACCCAGGTTACCGCCACGATCACGCAGCCCTTGGCCTTGACCCTGAAAGCCATGCTGGAAGGTCCGTTCGATCCGAACACAGGCCTAATGCGCGACGACTTGCGCACCGGTGGGTTGATCCCAGCGACGGAACCATACACTGGTATGGGATTCCCGCAGGTCGCCGGTGGTGGAGCGGAGGTCCTCCAGCCTTCTCTCTTGAGCGTTACGGGCAACAATGCTCCGGTTGACTGGGTCCGGGTCGAGCTGCGGTCCGCGGCCGATCCAGCGGTGGTTTTGGCAACACGGCAAGGCATCCTTCAACGGGATGGGGATGTTACGGCCTCTGACGGTGGGCCTTCGTTGTTGTTCGATCTTGTCGCTGGCAACTATCACGTGGTCGTCCGTCATCGGAACCACTTGGGATGCATGACCGCATCGGCTTTGGCCCTGAGCCCGTCCCCGTTGCTCGTGGACCTGTCTTCGGTGGCCACGGGAACGTGGGGCTCCAGCGCTCGCAAGCAATCGGGCAGCGCTATGCTATTGTGGGCGGGCAATGCCTTGATGAACAACGCTTTGAAGTACAGTGGGTCCGGCAATGACCGGGACCCGATCCTCACTGTGGTCGGCAGCACCACGCCTACCAACACGGTCGCAGGTTATCAAGGTGTGGATGTGAACCTGGACGGCGTGATCAAATACACGGGGGCCAGCAATGACCGCGATCCGATCCTTGTCAACGTCGGCAGCACCACCCCCAACAATGTCCGTAGTGAACAACTTCCTTGACCGGGGGAGAACAAACCTCGCTAACTTGCCCACCCTTACCCGAAACCGAAACGTCCCTAATCTGAGCAACATGATGAAGAGAAACCCTTGGAATTGGCGCAGCCTATTGTTGGGCTTAGCCGTTGTGCCGCTGGGCTTGGCCACGGCCACGGCACAGGATTGTCCTGGCTTGG
>Ga0075163_10004498_pt1 | contig 18725 bp, 17 predicted proteins | sample JI1023141ADNA_FD_71478 | JGI IMG/M metagenome (GOLD analysis project Ga0075163, IMG submission 71478) | Wastewater effluent complex algal communities from Wisconsin, to seasonally profile nutrient transformation and Carbon sequestration -... | ecosystem: Engineered > WWTP > Effluent > Algae...
GCACAACAGGTGCAACAAACAGGTCCTCAAAACGCCAACTTTGTGGTGGTGCCGGGTGAACCCTATCATTTTATGGTGGCCGCCATGTGTTCCCTGGATCCGCCGGAAGTCAGCAGCGAATACAGTGAAATGTTGTTGACGACCGAGACCATTGTCATTGACTTAATCGTAGAACGCCAAGGCTGTACCCCCAGCAACATCGTTCCGGACTTAAATGCCAGTCCTCAAATCTGGGGTTTCAACTGGCAAGAAGGGGTGGATTATTATATAGAACTCAGCAAACCCAACCCAATGAATCCGGTTGCTCCCAAAAAAATCATGCTGGCATTCAAGCGCGATGCTGATGGCTTCAGTTTAGGTGAACTCACCGGCGACGACGGTGCAGGCAACCTGTGTGGTCAAGGCATCAACATGCCGCAGGGCGATTGCTCCGGTGCGCCGGCCAGTACTTTTAATGCCAAGGTCACTTTCGAAGGTCGCACCTGTAGGATGGCATTCCCCAGCATGGCTGAAATATACTTCTACAACAACCAGCTTGAAACGCCCTTCTCCAGTATTACCATCTACCGTACCTGCACCGGTACCTCGCCCGGCAATGGCAACGGTACTGGCGGCGGCGGCGGCGGTAAAGAAGGCGGCAATCGCTCCGACGGGTTGTCCGGTGGCACTGAAATGGCCGGTGCGGACCTCAAGGTCATTGCCGTCAATCCGTTTACCAACTTGCTCACGCTGAAATTCCCTGAACTCCCCGAAGGTCCCGTCAAAACACGCTTGATAGACCTGCAGGGCATCCCGAAAATCGAAACCCTCATCCAGCCCGGAGAAATGAATGAAAACACGTATTCCATCCAGACGGATGCATTGCCGGCAGGCCTGTATTTCCTGCAAATGGAAACGCAATCGGGTCAAATGATCGTCCGTAAAGTGGTGAAAATCTGACGTTTGATTGCCTTCCGGGCCTTATGAAACACACTTTGAGGGTGTCTCGAAAAGGTTGATAAAGTTGATAAGGGTTTATAATAGTTGATATTTTGACTGGGAAATGGCCAAATCCGTGCCTTTTTTGGATCAAAATATCAACCTGATAAACTTTTACAAACCCACATCGACCTATTAGGGACACCCTCTATTTTTTTCTTCAAAATACCCGCCTAAAAATCAGGCTGCGATGCCGCCATGCTGCCGATAAATATCAGCACAACGGCATATATAACGAGCATAGCAATGGCAATGATGCCGTTGATTCTGAAAAAGTTGCGCAGGTTGCGCCAGGCCGATTCAAAAGCATCCTGGCTGCCGTACTGCATCGAGCGCTGGATGCCGGTGGCAAAGCGCAGGTGGAAAAAGTGGATGAAAAACATGATGGCCACCATCAGCAGCATAAACACCATGAAGATGCCGCCGGCGGCTTCCAGTTGCCTGGCCAGTTCGGATTGTCCGGACATGGTCAGGATCATGTTGAGCATGGGCATCATCACGGATGCCGCCAGCACCATCAGGCCGGTGAATATGAACCCGAGTATGGCCAGAAACATCACCCATTTGGAGGTGGAAAGCCAGTTTATTTTCATGTTGCGCGTCACCTGCAAGCCATTCTTGCCGGAATCCTGCGCAAATTGGTTGTCTAATATTTCCATGTTTTAAGAGAAGGTTGGAATGTAAACAGGATGTTGGGCATGCATCGAATGCCACACTTTCCTTGTGTTTTTAACGGTTGAAGAGGTCGTTGGAGATGAAAGCGGTAAGCCCGGCGATGGCCAGCAGGAGGTACAGGCCGATGAAAACAATGATAAAGATGCCGATGAAGCGGTAGAAACGTTTGAGGTAAACAAAGGCTTCTTCCAGCGCCTCGTTGTCTTCAAAACCCAGCGCCTGGCGTGCCAGCGTGGAAAATTTGTAGTAGTACCATGCGGGGAAAAAGAAGAACAGGGTATAGATGCCGAGGACGAACAAGCCGCCCAAAATACCCATTACGCCACCGGCGACGGCGGCCATCAGGGAAATGATGGTCAGGATGCCCAGCACAATAAAAAGCAGTACGGCAAAAAACAAGGCCCATTTGGCGGATTCGAGCAGGTCGCGCCTGACGGCGTCGCTGAATTGGAGTGGCTGGCCGGCCGGCGCCGCGCCGGTATCGGCTTCCAAGGGTTGGTTGATGTCTTCCATTTTAAGGTGTTTTCGTGAATAATGGATGTTCGGAGCGAAGGTAATCGGCTTTTAAAAAAAAATCTGCGTTGCCTTCAAATTCAATATTTTTACCGGAACAAGTTTAACAGGATGAGTTTCAACGGCTTAACCCGCAGCCGCACCGATTTCTGCCACCTTACCCGTACAACACATGCAAATTTGTCAAATTGAGTTTGCCACCCCCGAATACGACGAGGCGGTGCGCTTGCGCTACGAGGTGTTGCGCCGCCCGCTGGGGCTGGATTTTACACCCGAACAACTGGCTGCCGAATACGAAGACGTGCATTTGGTCACTTTCGATGCCCGGAGCCAAATCATCGCTTATTTGTGCCTGACTCCCCTGGACGATGCGAGGGTAAAAATGCGACAGGTGGCGGTGGCGCCGGCCTGGCAGGGTAAGGGTGTGGGCAAACAACTGGTAGCGGCTTCGGAGCGACTGGCCCGGGACCTGGGTTTTACCCGGATGACCTTGCACGCCCGCGAAACGGCCGTGCCGTTTTATCTGCAACTCGGCTACCAAACCGTGGGCGAGCGCTTTGAGGAAGTGAGCATTCCGCACTTTGCCATGGAGAAGGCATTGTGAAGACCATGCGAAGTTTTTGTTAAAGTGTTTTCAGGCTCAAATCCAGTTGTTATCTTTGTCATGGATCAAAAAACGCTGCTGTGCTTACAAACAGACTTGGTTATATTAATCCGCCTTTTTTACTTGAATTGGTAATCCCCCATCCCTTTAATCCTTGAACCAATGCAGTGTTCCCAAATGCTGAAGCCTCCACAGGCTTTGCTTTAAAACACATCGTGCGGTCGGATGCCAGATTCCGACCGCATTTTTTTATGAAAACCTTTCGGGCCTTGCGGCGTTTTCTTCGCCATGTCCTCCAAATTGCAAAACGAGCCGCCCCGGCAGCAGGCCCCCCTTCAGGAAGGGCTGGACTACTACATCGAAAAAGGATATTGGGTGCTCACCGAGCGTTTTTTGCTCAACCGCGGCCAGTGCTGCGGGAGCGGATGCAGGCATTGCCCGTACCGGAAAAAGAAGAAAGAAAACGCCGGGCACTAACTCACCCATTTTTCCATCCGCACCACCGCTTTGGGGTAGCCGCCGGCGCCGTACTCGTCTTTTTCGGCCGGTGTGAGCAGATCGGGTCGATGGATTTTTTCGGCCGGGACCCGGCTGAGTTCAGGCACCCACAGGCGGACAAAATCACCTTTCGGATCGTAGTTTTTGGCCTGGGTGAGGATGTTGAAATAACGATCCTCCCGCGGATCGCTGCCGATGCCCGCCACATAGTTCCAGTTGCCCCAGTTGCTGCAGGGATCGTAGTCAAGCAACTGACTTTCAAAATATTCCGCGCCGAGTTGCCAGTTTACTTTCAGGTCTTTCACGAGGAAGGACGACACGTTTTGGCGGCCGCGGTTGCTCATCCAGCCGGTGGTGGCCAGTTCGCGCATATTGGCGTCGATGAAAGGTACGCCGGTATTACCCTCGGCCCAGAGGGCAAACATTTCCCGGTTGTTTTTCCAGCATTTTTGCACCTTGTTCTGGATGCCTCCTTTCAGAAAAATACGATTGCCGTGTTTTTTGCCCATCAGCCGGAAAAAATCCCGCCACAACAATTCAAAAAACAGCCAGTAAGTACTCTCGTTGCTGACGCGCTCGCGCTCATAACGTTTGAGCTCGTGATACACCATTTTGGGCGAAAGGCAGCCCTGCGACAGCCAGGGGGAAAATTTGGATGAATAATCGCCGCCCGCCAGGCCGTTGCGGGTTTCCTTGTAATTAGCCACCAGTTCCTTGTCCCAGAAGTAATACCGCAGTCGGCGCAATCCTTCCGATTCGCCACCTTTAAAGGGCAGCACAGCGCGCGACTCCGGTTCGACCGGTGTGTGCCCGAAATCCGTAAGCGCAGGCATTTCGCCCGGCTCCAGTTCGGTCGGCAGTGCGGGCATGGCAACCGGGGTGGGCAGGGGCGCGCGCACCGGCGTGATGTGTTCGTTGTCCTTGCGGAACTGGGTGAAAATATCCGGCGTATGATGCACCGGGACGGGCAGGTCCTGCGTGTGGTAGAGCATTTTGCCGCGTACATACAGCAGTTCGATCCCGGTGCTCCAGAGTTTTTGCTCGAGGGCATCCTGCACTGCTACCTCTTCGTGGGTGCGCTCGCGGTTGCACAGCACCCAGGATGCTTTCAGATCGCGCGCCAGTTCGGCCACGATGCACTCGGGCTTGCCGATGCGCACGAGCAGATCCGAGCCCAGGTTTTGGAGGTTTTGCCGCAAATCGGCCGTACATTCGAGGATAAATTGGGTCCGGAATTTTCCGGTTTTGGGAAAGCCAAAACGGGTTTTGCCCATAAAAACCCGCTCATCGAAAACATAAATCGGAATGACTTCTTCCGCCATACGCAGGGCTGTACTGATCGCCTCGTTGTCGTGGAGGCGCAAATCCTGTCGGAACCAAACAATCGCGCGACGTTTCATATCTGCTGCTCAAATAATTGTGATCATCGGGGGGATCGAAACAAGGGGAATAAAACTTTTCAAAACGCCTTTTGTTTGGCAGCGTCTCCGCTTTTTTAGCCCTTTGTGAAAAGTGGTGCGAAGAAACGATTTTTGACCTTCCTATTTCTAAAATACTTTTACCGCCCATGCTCCAATTAGGCAGAATTCCCCGCAGAATTATCAACAAAACCCCCGAAAGTGAACTTGGATTCGGCAAAACGATTACCTACGCCGACCGCCTCATGAATACCGACGGTTCCTTCAACGTGGAACGCCAAAGCACAGGCCCCTGGGACAACACCTACTTTAACCTGGTCACCATGCCCTGGATTAATTTTGTGTTGCTGGTGCTGGCATCGTTCATCGTCATGAACAGTTTCTTTTCGCTGCTGTACTGTGCCATCGGCATCGAACACCTGAACGGCGCCACACCCGGCAGTTTTTTCCACAATTTTGCCCAGGCGTATTTTTTCAGCAGCCAGACGCTCACCACCGTCGGATACGGCCACATCAGTCCCAATGGCCTGGCAGCCAACGTATTGGCCTCTTTCCAGTCGTTCCTCGGGCTGTTGTCGTTTGCACTGGTATCGGGTTTGTTGTACGGCCGTTTTTCAAGGCAGCGCGCCAAAATTGTGTTCAGCGAAAACATGCTGGTGGCGCCCTACCGCGATGGACTTGCGCTGATGTTCCGCATGGGCAACGCCCGCCGCAGCGAAATCCTCGAAGCAGAAGTGCAGATAATGCTGGCCATCAACCAGCGGACCGACGACGGCAACCTGGAGCGCAAATTCTTCAGTCTCGAACTGGAGATCAGCCGGATTGCGTTTTTTTCGCTCTCCTGGACCATCGTGCATGCCCTGCGGGAGCAAAGCCCGATCTTTCATTTTTCGGAAGAAGAACTAAAGGATGCCCAGGCCGAATTTATGGTGATGGTGAAAGGCACCGACGAGGCCAACCACCAGACCGTGAATGCGCGCCGCTCCTACATCGCCGAAGAAATTGTGTGGAATGCCAAGTTCAGGCCGATCATCAGCCGCAACAGCAAGGGACAGCCGCAGGTGCTGATGCAGAAGATCGGCGACTACGAATTGAATAATGCCTGAATTGCAGGTCAGAAGGTAATTCCCTTGTCGAGCAGTTTGCGGTAATCCGGATGCTTTTTGATGTAGGCCTGGACGTAAGGGCATAGCGGTACAAGTTTCCAGCCCTTTTCTTCCACGTGATCCAATACGGCCTTGATGAGTCGCGAGGCCACACCTCCGCCTTGCAGGGCCGGGTTCACTTCGGTGTGCGTCAGAAAGATACGTTTGCCGTCAGCGGAAAAATTGTACTCCACCTTGGCAAGTTTGCCGTCGATTTTCCATTCGAATTGACGGGCCATTTCGTTGTTTCTGAGTTCAACTTGATCGGGAATTTCCATACAGTGAGGTGGTCGGTTTTAAATTTTATTTGACTTGCTGCATCAAAAAACGGTACTTGCTACCGGTTCAGCCGGTAACCCGCCACCAGCGAAATCAGATTGGCTTTGATGACTTCCGAGGCATCGAATTCGGCCAGGTTGCTGCCCCATTCGAATCGGGTTTCAAGCATAAAACGATGCATCCGAACCCCGATGCCGCCCATGAAACAGACATCGTTCTTTTTGGTTTCCCGTTCGAACGCCACTGGTTCGAGGCCGCCCAGAATTTTGGTGTATTTGAACCTGGAAGTGAAATAATATCCTGCTCCCAGGCCTGCTTTCAAATAGGGCTGAACGGCGCCCGTAAACACATCCTGACGCAAAAAGACCAGGGCGCGGAGGTATGACAGGTCGCTGTAATAGTGAATGGGCTTTCCGAAAAAGTCGTTGGAAGTGTCGTCGATCGAAAATTTGGTGAAGTACATTTCCACGCCGGCGCCCCTCCGGCCCCTGGCCCGGCTAAAATTGAAATCCAGCCCCAGCCCGATCATGGGCGCTATGCTACCGGAGGCGCTCACGTCTTTGTCGCTGTTGAAAGGCCCGCTGAATTTGCCGCGCGGCATGCCTGCCCCGGCCATGACCAGAAGCGACCGGGTTGCTTTTTCTTTTGCATGTACGTAGCCGGTGCTGTTGGTGCATTCGTTGAATTTGTCCGCTACGCGGGTCATTTCCTTTTCAAAATAGAGCAGACGGTCAAAGTTGATGCCGAGCGAGGGGCAGGCGGCGGTTAGGAGCCGCAACTGGTTTTTGTAGGCATCCAGCGGAACGGCGGCGCTGCCGACGATCACTTTGCGGGCCACCAGTTCGCGGATGGTGTCGCCCGCCGGCTGGACCAGAAAATGCCGCCTGTTTGGGTCGGTGTATTCGAATAGATTCAGTTTTCCCGCCGTCAATACGCGCAAAAAAACCTTGTGGCGAACCGGCTTATATCCCACCAGCGCTTCCCTGACGGAAGGAAAAGAGGGCATTTTGCGCGCGTCCGCAGGCTCATCGTTCAGGTACACTTCCGCCGTCCGATAGATTTCATTTTGGGCAATGACGAAAAAACCGGCGATACCCTGCGCATCAAAACTGCGGGTGTCGGCATTTTCGGATGTTCTGAACTGGATTTTTGCCGGACTCACATCCCATTCCCGGTAATCGACCTGGCCGGGAATGGTATCGCCATTCCATTGAATGATACCGCCGGTGCTGAAGTTTTTTTGAGCGGAGAGTGTAGTGCCGGCGAAAAACAGGACAAAAAAGAGGTGTTTTTTCATAGATAATTGTATCAATTGGCAGCGTATAGGTGAAAATATTACATATCTGGCAGACAAATCTTTATTGCCTGATTTTATCCAGGTCTTCGGGAGCATCTATTCCGATGGTTTCGAGGGTGGTGACGCCGACGGCGATGCGCAGTCCGTTTTCGAGCCAGCGCAGTTGTTCGAGCGATTCGGCCTGTTCGAGCGGGGTAGGAGAGAGGTCTGCAATCTGCATCAGGGCGGCGCGTCTGAATCCGTAGAGTCCGATGTGTTTGTAGTACGCCTGCCGGGCGAGCCAATCTGCGGGTTCCACGCCGCGCAGGAACGGAATGGCCTGCCGGCTGAAGTAGATAGCGCCGTTTTTTTCCGAAAAAACCACCTTTACTACATTCGGATTGAACAACATGTCCGGGTTGTCCAGTTTTTTGGCCAGTGTGGCAATTGAAAAATGGGTGCCTGCCATAAGTGTATTGGCCAGCAGATCAATTTGTTCGGGCTGTATAAATGGTTCGTCGCCCTGCACATTCAGCACGAATTCGGCTTCCGGGTACTGCAAAGCCACTTCGGCGCAGCGGTCGGTGCCGCTCGGATGATCGGGGCTGGTCATCCGCACAGCGCCGCCGAAACCGGACACGTGATCGAAAATGCGCTGATCGTCGGTGGCCACCACTGCCTGGTTGACGAGGCCGGATTTGAGCACCTGTTCGTACACGCGGCGGATCATGGTTTTACCGTCGATGTCAACCAGGGGTTTGCCTGGGAAACGGGTGGATGCGAAGCGGGCAGGGATGACGGCAAGCAGCATAAATTCAGGGTAAATTCGTAACAGGAAGCAAACGATGCGCCTTCGGCAAAGATTGTAAGCTGCAAGTTCCGTACTTTTGCCCAAAGAAGGAACAAAAAAACCTGCAGACTATGAGACGACTCTTGCCCCTTTTGGCGCTTTTTTGGTTGGTTTTGCCTGCTTTTGCGATGGCTCAAACCGAACCGAAAGAGACCCTTGCGCCCTTGCTCACCGCTAAAGACTCCCTTTTTCTGACCATCTCGAACGGGAAAAAAATTGTGTCGCATCCGGTAAAAGCCAAACAAACCATGTACGCCTTAGGCCGCTATTACAGCCTTACCCTGGAAGAATTGTACGAACACAACCCGCAGTTTCGCACCGACCCGACCTTGCGCACCGGCATGCGCATCAAGATACCGATCCCCAACATGGCGATCAAACGGTTCAAAACCAAAAAATTTGTCAACTCCAAAAACACGCCTATCTATTATCGGGTCGCGGAAGGCGACAACCTTTACCAGATTTGCAAGCGCTATTTTGGAATGCCGGTGGATTCGATCGTCAAGCGCAACAACCTGAAAGGATCGGCCATACGGCCCGGTCAGTTGTTGCTCGTAGCCTGGATGGGCACCGAAGGCGTATTGCCCGCCTGGCGCCCGGCCCGGCAGTCCACCGAATCCGAGGCTTTGCACGCCAAATACGACGAAGCGCGGGTGAAACGAAAAGAGGTGGATTCGCAGGGCGTTTGTTTTTGGCAAAAAGACAGCAAGGAAAAGGGCGATTTGTATGCATTGCACCGCGAGGCTGCCATCGGGACGCCCATTTGCATCACCAATCCGATGGGCGGACGATCGGTTTATGCCAAGGTGATCGGTCGTATTCCGGAAGGATACGAGCGCAACATCGAAGTGGTGTTGTCGCCCGAAGCAGCCCGAAATATCGGCGCCCGCGATCCCAAGTTCTTCGTCAAGGTGAAGTTTTTGAAATAACTACTTTTGCGGCGCAAATTTTGCACGCACAGGCTTGCCCTTGCAAAGCCCTTGATTGGTACTGATTGATTTCAACTGTTGATTCACCATGCAAAAATTACTTATTCCGACACTCTTGCTCGCGTTGCTCTTCGCCGCCTGCAAACGCGACTCTAAATCGAACGATTCGAACGCCGCTTCCATCACCGCCAGCCCCGAAATCCTCGGAGGGCACTGGATTGCCATGGATTTCTGCTCCCGCGCCAACCAGTACGGTTCGGTGCTTCAGGCCATGAACAATGCCCATCTGCCCTATGCCTACGCGATCACCTTCAACCCGGGCCAGCCCGACAGCGTTACCTGTTTTAACGGGTTCGAAACCTGGAACCTGGCCGTAAAATATAATTCGGACACACTCGAACTCGTGGGCGCACGGCCGGGAAAATCCGTTTTCCTGGTGTACGATTCGCAGCACGAAAAGGACATCACCATGTTCGATGCCACCACCGGACAGGTCCAACTGGACAAATTCATCAAATCGAAAGCCGAGGCCAAGGACGGGTATGCCGCTTTTCAGGTCGCCCTCAACCACAACATCCTCGGCGGTTTGTTTTCACCGCTTGGCAAGGGCGCATCCGGCGAAGTGCAATTCGGTCCGTCCGGCGCCATTCAGGGGATCAAGGACTACGACCGTTATGAAATTTGCACCGGCGGCGATTGCTTTGTAGCAGGCCAGGAGGTGGATGTCGTGACCCTGTACAATTCAAAGGTTGAAAATTCCAACAAATTCATGGGTTACCGATTCAGCGCCCAGAACGACACGCTGACCTTTTTCAATTTGCAAAATGCCAACCCCGAGGAAAAAGGGGCCTATAAAATAAACGGCGTGGCTTACAAATTCCTGCGGAAGAAAGCGGATAAAAAGTAAACGCCCGATCCATTTTCAATGCCGAAAGGCAAAACCCGCGGCGCCTCAAAAGAATGACCTGGTTGTCACTTTGCGATCCATGCAATGACCATTAATGACTTTTAATGACCATTACTGACCCTGCAATTGACAATCAATCACTTTTGAGGCGCCGTCATAATTCCAACTATGGCTTCTGCGCTCAAAAATCTTTCTGATTACGACGAGCAAAACGTCCCTGCCGCTGACGAAATGAGTTTCGGCATCGTGGTGGCGGAATGGAATGCTGCCATTACCCATGCCTTGTATGAGGGCTGTTACGATACCCTCATCAAACATGGTGCAAAAGTCGAAAACATCCATACCATGCAGGTGCCCGGTTCGTTCGAATTGCCCGCCGGCGCCCGCATCCTCACCGGAAAACACAACACCGATGCAATCATCTGCCTGGGCTGTGTGATCCGCGGCGAAACCGCCCACAACGAATACATCAACCACGCCGTCGCCAACGGGCTGGTCAACCTGAGCATCGCTACCGGCCGGCCTTATATTTTTGGCGTTTTGACGCCCAACGACGAACAGCAGGCCCTCGACCGGGCTGGCGGCAAACACGGCAACAAAGGCGTGGAAGCGGCCATCACAGCAATTCGCATGGCAGCGCTGAAACGCGGCGACAAGGAAGGCAAACGCAAAATCGGTTTTTAAACGCACCTGTTATTCACGCCACCAACACCCGGTGGAAACCACACCAACCGTGAAACTCACTTCCATAAACTGCGGATCGCTCAAACTCGACGGAGGCGCCATGTTTGGTGTCGTACCAAAACGGATGTGGGAAAAATTGAACCCGCCCGACGAAAACAACCTCTGTACCTGGGCCATGCGGGCCTTGCTGGTCGAAACCGGCGATCGCAACATCCTGATCGATACGGGTATCGGCAACAAGCAGGACGCCCGGTTCCGCTCGCATTTCGAACCCCGCGACGAAGGCGCTCTGTTCAGTTCCCTGGCAGCCGCCGGCCTGCGCCGGGAGGACATCACCGATGTATTCCTCACACACCTGCATTTCGATCATTGTGGCGGCGCCTTGTGGAAAAACGAAACCACCGGCGAGGTGGAAATATCGTTCCCCAACGCGGTGTACTGGTCCAACCAGCGACATTTCGATTGGGCCATGAATCCCAACGCCCGTGAAAAAGCCTCCTTTCTGAAGGAAAATTTTCTTCCGCTGTACGAACAGGGCCGGTTGAAATTTCTGGAGGTGCAGGAGGACATCGAGTTCTGCAAAAACTTCCACGTCCGCTTTTTCAACGGTCACACAGAAGCCCTCATGGCGCCGCTCATCCATACCGACCGCGGCACTTTGCTGTATTGCGCCGACGCCATGCCGTCGCGGTGGCACATCGGTATGCCCTATGTGATGGCTTACGATGTGCGCCCGCTCGTCACCCTGGAAGAAAAAGAGCGCATGCTCCGGGAAGCCTTGCAAGAGCAATGGGTGCTGTTTTTTGAACACGACCCCGGGGTCGATGGCGGCACCCTGCGCCTCGATGAATCCGGCAGGATTGTGCTTGACAGGGTGGGGACAATCGGGGAGTTGGGAGTGGGGAATTAGATATTGGGATATTGGAATATTGGGATATTAGGATATTGAGTTGGGCTCGGGAACGCGGATGGCGCGGATCGGACGGATTTTCACGGATTTTTTATAAGATCCGCTATTGTCTGCCTGATCCGCGCCATCCGCGTTCCCATTTATCCCAATATCCCAATATCTCAATATCTCAATATCCCAATTCCCCGCCTTATTTCACCTCAAAAAACTCATATGAGGCGCGCTTCGGCAGGACTGTGGCGGCTTCTTCACTTTCCGCGACAATGTAGTAGTGTTTTACCTGGTCGGCTTTGACTGTCGCCGTGAAAATACCGTCGCCGGCCGTGGCATCGCCATTGGTTCCGTCGTCGTACATGGCAACGCGGGTGAAGGCAAACATCTTGTGGCGGCGGTACATAAGCCAGCCGTTTTTGGCGCCGGTTAGTTTGGCGCTCACGGTTACTGTTGTGGGCCCGACGACGTGCTTGGCATCGGCGATGGTCGGCATCGGTTTGTTCAACAGTGGCAATTGTGACAGCCACTGCGTGCGTTTTTCGAGCAATTGGCGCAGACCGATCACATGGTCGGGACCCGAATTCATGGTTTTGTCCAGTGAATTCTGAAAATCCAGGTAAGAGTAAAGTTTGAGCGAGTCGGATTTGACCAGGGGGTCTATTTCCTTCATCATAGCCTGGGCGCGCGTGAGCCACTGGTTGTTTTTCATCCAGTCGTCCATCACAGTGCGCATGTGATCGAGGTATATTTTCTGATACAGCGGATTGCGCAGCAATTTTGAGATCAGCGGGCGCTTGAGGTTGTTGATTTCGGTCAGCGGGTGGTACTGGATGAGGTCTGCATCCTTCATTTCCTCAAAGGAAAAATTGCGTCGCCAGCCGCCAAAGGCCATGTTCAGGTCCCAAATGAGCGGGTGGCAAACACCTGTGGTATCGGCCCAGAGGTAGTAGTTGTGCGAGAGCGAACCGTTGTAACTATCAAGGTTGACGGTGGCGTTGTTGATGGCCAGCATCCAGAGGGTCTGGTCCACGTCGAGCACACTTTCTATTTTTTCGGGAGTTTTGTTCAGAATCCGGATCAGGTTGAGCAGTGGTTTCCAGGCGCCGGGATCGTCCACTTCATAAAAAGCATCGTAGCATCCCTGGTTGTCGTTGAGATAGGCCAGCGAAGCGTTTTCGCCCTTGGGGCAGCCGGTTTGGCTGCGCACGCGCTGCCAGTTGTCGGGGTCGCATTTGATGATGTGGCCGGTGGTGGTGCCGAAGTGTTTTTCCAGGAAATTGAGGTCGATGGATTCGGTATTGATGTACAATCCGAAAAATTTGCCGTTCACCGATACCTTGGCAAAATTGCACTGCGGGGCGGGCATGTATTTCCGGATCATTTCATAGGCCAGCGGATCGCGGATAAAACTCGGATCCAGAAAAGCGTTGGACAATTTGACCGTGGTGTGGCCGCCCGGCATTTTCTGGCTTTTGAGTTTATAGTCTAGTTTGATGTTAAAAGGCAGTTTTTTGTAGGTTTCATTGCGGGTGCGGAAATAGGAACTGTTTCCTTTGAAACGAACGCCCGCACTGTCGTAGCGAATGCCATTCACCGACGCCGTACCGGCAACCCGCGCGTCCGGATTCTTCTTTTTGATGGAATCGAGTTTGAAATCCCAGTTGGTATAAGGCAATTCGATGCGGACGTCCTGAATACCGGCGCCGTAAAAATCTGCGGTCTTGCCGGTTTGCTGTGCGTGTATCCGGAAAGAGGCCGCGATGGTGAAGGCCAGAAGAAGTGGGAGGTATCTCATAAAATGGGAATGGCTTGAGTAATCATCGGTGATGGATTGCAGGACAGAAGACATAGCACCCCGGGCATCCAGACGGCTGGCGTCTGATGCCCGGGGTGACAAACCTGGCGCCCAGGTTCGATACTATACTGCCATCATTTATTCAAATCACTGAGTTTGACGGTGTAGGGCTTGCCCACATAATTCAGCGGCGAAAAAGCCACTGTGCCGGCATTCTCGGCTACGATGTAGTAAGTGAGCACCGAATCGGCGCTTTTTGCATCGACGTTGGCGGCATAGGCCTTCATGCCGGACGGCAGATTGCCGGCGGCTTCTTCGTCCATCGGCATCACGTTGTAAGGCTCGCTGTCCGAAAAACGGTAGTAGAGCAGTACCCGGCGCGGGAAACGGTCGGCACGTGCCGTGATGTGGAACGAGTTGACTTTCTGATTTTCAAACTTGCCGCGACCCACCACAGCCAGTTCGCTGATGGCCGACGGCAGGGGCGTCAGTTCGGGGTGTGATTTCAGGAATCGCGCGCGTTTGGACATCAATTCCACCAGCCCGGGGATTTTGCTTTTCCGGCCCACCGTCTCGCGCAGGCTGCGCTGGAAGTCTTCCTGGCTGTAGAGTTTGTTTTTGTCGTCGTAGAACGGCACTACAATCAGCCCCTGCAATTCCTGGGCGCGTTTTTCATACGAGCCGTTGGTGAAGTTCTCGTCCACAATCTGACGGATGTGGGAGAGGTACATTTTTTTGTAGAGCGGATCTTTCAGCAGTTGGCTGATGAGCGGTTTGTAGGGGTTGTCAGCGTGGAGCAGCGGGTCGAGGTTTTGCAGTGCCTTGAGTTCGAGGTCGCTGCCCTTGCCGGTGTTTTTGAAACTGCCGAAAGCGAGGTTCAGGTCCCAAAGCATCGGCTGAAAACGGCCGTTGTTGTCGCGGTAGAGGTAATAGTTGATGCTGTGAGCACCGCTGTAACTGCTCAAATTCACCATCACGTTGTTCAGGGCCAGCATCCAAAGGGTGCGGTCCACGTCGAGTATGCGGTGAATGTTGGCCGGATCGCTGTTCAAAACGCGGGTGAGTTCCTGCAATTCAGACCAACCGCTGGCAGAGTTCATTTCAAAATTTCCTTTGTAGCACTCGATGTTGTCTTCATATTCGAGCGAGCCAAAGATGTTTTGTTTGCAGGTAGCGGGCACTTCCGGTTTGTAGTCGGCGCCGGCTTTGAAAAACGCGTTGCCGCTGGAACCGTAGTTGTTTTGAAGAAATTGTTTGTCGAGGCTTTCAATGTTGATGAAAACGCCCACATATTCCTCATTCACATACAGTTTGGTGTAGCAAGCCTGGGAAGCAGGCATGTATTTCGACGCAATTTCATAAAACAGCACTTCACGCACCAGGCTGGGGTCGCGCAGCGCCGAGGAGAGTTTGAGCGCAGTATAGCCCTGGTGATTCTGATCTGGATTGGCCACGTTGAGTTTGATGCTCAGCGGGTTCCTTTTCAGGCCCATCTGGTAGGATTTGTCGCCGCGGAAGCGCACGCCCACGCCGTCGTATTTCACGCCGTCTACAGTGGCTGCTCCATTCAACATACCCATGCCGTAAATGCGCATGGAGTCAAGAGCGTCCACCCAGTTTTTGGCGGGCAGGGTAATTCTGATTTCACCAATTGATTTTTTATCAAAGAGCGGTCTGACGGCTTTCGTGCCTTGCGCCGTGGCCGCCAGGGGCAAGATTGTTATCAGGGCAAAAAGCAATTTTTTCATGTTTAAATAACTGCTGACGGGTTTGAAAATGATGTCTTTAAAAACGGGTGCAATGATACGCAAATATGATTTCCGGTTGGAGGGTTTATACTTCTTAGCTTGCCGCCGTCCAAGAAAATCAGTGTAAAACAAATGGCAATCCAGCCAACTGTAATCTCGCACGCGCTTTTCAGGCGCCGGCAGATGACTCAAATAATGTCTTCAAAAAGGGCTTCGTGTTCCACCGGGAAGGAACGGCTGTAAGCCGCCATCCGCGCCTGGTGCATCTGCCGGAATACGGCCGATACCTGCTCCAGCAATTCGGCATCTACCAGTTTTTGAATGGATTCGACGGTGTTCAAACGGTCGTCCTGGCCTAGTTTGTAGGTTTGTTCGTACAGCCCGTTTTCAAATTTGACGCTGAAACGGTTGTCCATCCTGAATATGCTGATTTTCAGGGTCGGATGCTCGATGTTGCCAATGATGCGCATGGAGAAGATGGTTGGTTGTTGGTTCCTGGTTGTTAGTTCTTGGTTGTTGGTTGTTGGTTGTTGGTTCTTGGTTGTTAGTTCTTGGTTGTTAGTTCTTGGTTCTTGGTTGCTGGGGGTGGGGGTGGGGGCAGGTAAGGGTTGGTGGGGGCAAAAATGAGAAAAAGGCCGGGAGCACAGTGCGCCCGGCCTTTTTCTTTTGTCAATATTTAACAGTCATCGATCCTGCACTTCACCTGACTCTGCGCTGCGATTCCCCCTCCTCCCAATCCTGCCGACCCCAACCCCCAAAAAAACAAACCACCAACCACTAACCACCAGCCCCGAACAACCAACAACCAGCAACCAATAACCAACAACCAACAACCAGCAACCAATAACCAACAACCAGCAACCAGCAACCAACAACCAAGAACCAGCAACCAACAACCAACAACCAAGAACCAAGAACCAACAACCAACAACCAACCTAGTCTTTCCTCGTCAACACCTGGTAAGCCGAGGCCGCCGCCGCCGCGCCCAGCAGCGCGCCGATGATGTAGAGCCAGAAATCAGACCATTCATACATGCCGGTGATGGAGGCGCCAAAAGCCAGCGCCGGATTGAATATCCCGCCCGAAATGCTGCCCAAGGACCAGGTCATGGCCGTGAGCACCGAACCGACGGCGATGCCGTAATGTGCGGTGCCGGTATCGCTGCGGGTGTACATCACGTGGAGAATAACATAAACCAGAGCGAAGGCGCCGAGAAATTCCGCCACCAGGGCGCACAACCCGTTTTTACTGACGTGGGTGGCAATGGTGGCCGCGCCGCCGCTGTTGAGCAAAAACACACCGAACAGGGCCGCTACCAGTGAACCCGCCACCTGAGCAATCACATAATAAAGCGCGTCGGTCCGGTCGATTTTTCCACTCATCAGCACCGCCAGCGTCACCGCCGGATTGAAATGCGCGTTGGAAAGGTGCCAGCCTGCATAGGTCAGCCCGGCCAGCATCATGCCGATGGCCAAAGGTGTGAGGCCGGCTGTGCCGTTGTTGGTGGCCATTACCACGGTCAGCATGAGGAAAAACGTGCCGATACCCTCGGCGAGGTACTTTTTCATAGGATTTTCGTTTGCGTGGATGAAAATGCAATTTGCCGCCGCAAAGTAGGACAGAGTTTCAGTCGGTGGGTAGGGTGCAGGCGACAGATTTTTTTCGTCCGCCAACTATTTGCGCCACCGGATTTCCACCCGCCGGTTGCGGGCAAGGCATTCGGGTCGGTCGCCCCGGCAGACGGGTTGTGTCTCACCCAGCCCCCTGACCGTAATCCTTTCTTTGGCGACGCCGACGCTGATCAACAAGTCCCGGACGGCTTCGGCGCGGCGCTCCGAAAGCAACTGGTTTTCGGCAGCGTCGCCGGTGTGATCCGTATGCCCCAGCAATTCGATGCTGAATTCGTTGCTGCTGAAAAAATCGCCGAGAATTTTCAGTTCGGCTTTCATGCCGGGATTGATCTCCGATTTTCCCACCGCGAAATACACGTCGCTTGACAGGGTAACGGTGTCGCCGCCGGTCTTCATTTTATTCAGTATGACCCGCACTTTGGCCACCGAATCCCTGGACAGTTTTCCAAAATCCACTTCGGTCGATTTGGGAAAATACCCGTCTTTTTTTGCGGCAAAAATGACCCGCCTGCCATTTTCAAAAGTGAAATACGCTTTGGAGGTTTTGGTGTCGGAGCGGTAGGAGCCGGTTTTTTCGCCCGATTCTGCGATATAAGCCGTGATTTCGGCCCCACCGACCGGATTCGACTGATCGTCGGTCACCCATACTTCCACCTCCATCGGGCGCTCGGCGCGCACCGTTTCGGGCAACTTGACGGAATAAATATCCTGTTTTTTCCCGGTCTTGTCGGCGCGCGAAAACCACGCAATAAGACCGTCCGGCGAGACGGAGTAACCCCAGTCCTTTTCCACGGTGTTCATCAATTTGCCGAGGTTGACCGGCTTCGACCAGTTCGTCCAGCTGTCGTCGAGCCGGGTGCTGACGAACACATCGAGGTCGCCCAGACCGTAGTGGCCGGCAGAGCTGAAATACAGGTGTTTCATGTCGGGGTGAAGAAATGGCCAGCGCTCCTCGGCCCCCGTATTGATGTTGCTGTCCAGTGCGAAAGGCGCCTGCCAGCTGTCGTCGTCGTTTTTGAAAGCGATGTAAATGTTGATGTCAGCGCCTTTGTGCGCTTCAAAAATGGCAAAACGGTTGTTGGGCGCTACCTGCACTTTTCCTACCCACTCGAAACCGTTCAGGTTGAGTTTCAAGGGTGTCCCGGAGCCCCAGACGCCATCCGTGCGGGTGGATACAAAGGGTTTTCCATTGTAAAAATAGATCATCTGGTTGCCGTCGGCACTGAAGGAAAGCGGGGCCTCGTTGCCGGCTTGCGAACTGAGTTCGCGCACGGGTTGTGCCGGCAGCCAGTCGTCGCCATTGCGTTTGCTGTAAAAGATGTCTTCGTATCCCACGTTGTCTTTCCGGGAGGAAGCGCAGAAATAGAGATATTCGGCGGTGAGGTTGGGGACATACTCCGAACCTTTGGCAGTGTTGATGGTGCTTCCGGCTGCCTTGGGCAAATCGCCGGTTTCAGGGGCGTCCAGCAGTTCAACGAGGGCGTCGAACCGCGCTTTTTCGGCCGGAAAAAGTGGTCTGAACCGCTTCAACAGCGCGGAAGCATCGCTCCATTGCCGGTTTTTGAGATAAAACAGGAGCATGTTTTCGAGGTTGCGCTTGCCGCAAAGGTTGTCGCCGGTTTTGCGCTCGATGTACCGGTACCAGGCCGTCGTGTCGGCGCCAGTGAACTCGGATTCGCAGGTAACAGAACCACTGAGGGTATCGTCGAGCAGGTTTCGCTCCTCGGCAGTCAGGGCTGCCAGGTCTTTTTCGGTGAAGGTTTGGGCCTGGTAAACGCGCCGGATTTCGCCCAGGGCCAGGGAGGAGAAGGGCGAGCGCGGGTAGGCGATTTCGAAAGCCAGCAGATTTTTCAAACGTCCCGATTCGACGGCGGCTCTGAATGCCGGGGC
>Ga0075163_10004499_pt1 | contig 18724 bp, 18 predicted proteins | sample JI1023141ADNA_FD_71478 | JGI IMG/M metagenome (GOLD analysis project Ga0075163, IMG submission 71478) | Wastewater effluent complex algal communities from Wisconsin, to seasonally profile nutrient transformation and Carbon sequestration -... | ecosystem: Engineered > WWTP > Effluent > Algae...
GAAGGTAGCCAAGTAAATGAAGCCTTTCCAGAAACTCGACGGCCTCGTGGCGCCCATGGATCGCGCCAACGTGGATACCGACGCGATCATCCCGAAGCAGTTCCTCAAGTCGATCAAGCGTAGCGGCTTCGGCCCCAACCTGTTCGACGAGTGGCGCTACATGGATGTCGGCCAGCCCGGCCAGGACAACTCCGGCCGCCCGCTGAACCCTGAGTTCGTGCTCAACCAGCCCCGCTACCAGGGCGCCGAGATCCTCCTCACTCGCGACAACTTCGGTTGCGGCTCGTCCCGCGAGCACGCCCCGTGGGCCCTCGAGGACTTCGGCTTCCGCGTGCTGATCGGGCCGAGCTTTGCCGACATCTTCTTCAACAACTGCTTCAAGAACGGCCTGTTGCCGATCAAGCTGGCGGCCGACGAGGTCGATGCCCTGTTCGCCCAGTGTCACGGCAGCGAGGGTTATCGCCTCAGCGTCGACCTGCAGGCCCGGACGATCACCCGCCCCGACGGCAAGGTGCTCGCTTTCGACGTGGACCCGTTCCGCCGCGAATGCCTGCTCAACGGTTGGGACGACATCGGCCTGACCCTGCGCCACGCCGACAAGATCCGCGATTTCGAAGCCCATCGCCGCATCGCCCAACCCTGGCTGTTTGCCTGATAGCCTGGCGGCCCCGCGCCGCCGGGAACCCCAACGATAAAAACGGAAAACCAAATGAAAATCTGCGTTCTGCCGGGCGACGGCATCGGCCCCGAGATCATCGACCAGACCCTCCGCGTCCTCGAGGCCATGCGTGGTGACGGCGTCAACTTCGAGGCCGAGGTCGCCCTGGTGGGCGGCGCTGCCGTCGACGCCACCGGCACCCCCTTGCCGGAAGCCACCGTCAAGCTCGCCGACGAAGCCGATGCGCTGCTGCTGGGCGCCGTGGGCGGCCCCAAGTGGGACAGCTACCCCCGCGACCAGCGCCCCGAGCCCGGCCTGCTGGGCATCCGCAAGCAGCTCCAGCTGTTCGCCAACCTGCGCCCGGCCATCCTCTACCCCGAGCTCGCCAACGCCTCGTCGCTGAAGCCCGAGATCGTTGCCGGCCTGGACATCCTGATCGTGCGCGAGCTCACCGGCGACATCTACTTCGGCCAGCCCCGCGGCATCCGTGAAGAAAACGGCGAGCGCGTCGGTTTCAACACGATGATCTATTCCGAGTCCGAAATCCGCCGCATCGGCAAGGTGGCTTTCGAGGCCGCCCGCAAGCGTGACAAGAAGCTGTGTTCCGTCGACAAGATGAACGTCCTCGAAACCACCCAGCTGTGGCGTGACGTGATGATCGAGCTGTCGGCCGACTATCCGGATGTCGAGCTCACCCACATGCTGGTCGATAACGCCGCGATGCAGCTCGTCCGCGCGCCCAAGCAGTTCGACGTGATGGTCACCGGCAACATGTTCGGCGACATCCTGTCCGACGAAGCCTCCATGCTCACCGGCTCCATCGGCATGCTGCCGTCGGCCTCGCTCAACGCCGAGGGCAAGGGCATGTACGAGCCGAGCCACGGCTCGGCGCCCGACATCGCCGGCAAGAACCTGGCGAACCCGCTGGCGACGATGCTGTCTGCAGCGATGATGCTGCGCTACAGCTTCAACCTGGAAGACCAGGCCGCCCGCATCGAAAGCGCCGTCAAGAAGGTGCTCGCCGCGGGCTACCGCACCGGCGACATCTACGAGCCGGGCACTCGCCGGGTGGGCACCAAAGAGATGGCCGACGCGGTCATCGCGGCTCTGTAATCACCAATAAAACAAATCAAGTCTGATCGGGGATCGATATGAAAAGAGTGGGTCTGGTTGGCTGGCGTGGCATGGTCGGTTCCGTGCTCATGCAGCGCATGCGTGAAGAGAACGACTTTGCACTGATCGAGCCGGTGTTCTTCACCACCTCCAACACGGGTGGCAAGGCGCCCAACTTCGGCAAGGAAGCCCCGGCGCTGAAAGACGCCCGGAGCATCGACGAGCTGAAGGCGATGGACATCATCATCACCTGCCAGGGCGGCGACTACACAAGCGAGGTCTACCCCAAGCTGCGCGCCGCCGGCTGGAACGGCCACTGGATTGACGCGGCCTCGTCGCTGCGCATGGACCCGAAGGCGGTCATCATCCTTGATCCGGTCAACCTGAACGTGATCAAGGATTCCCTCGCCAAGGGCGGCCGCGACTGGATCGGCGGCAACTGCACCGTGTCGCTGATGCTGATGGCCCTCGGCGGCCTGTTCCAGCGCGACCTGGTCGAGTGGGCAACCTCCATGACCTACCAGGCCGCCTCCGGCGCCGGCGCCCAGAACATGCGCGAGCTGCTGTCCCAGATGGGCGAGCTCAACCGTTCGGTCAAGGAACTGCTCGACGACCCCGCTTCCGCCATCCTCGACATCGACCGGGAAGTCGCCGGCACGATGCGCGACGAGGCCTTCCCGTCGTCCAACTTCGGCGTGCCGCTGGCCGGCTCGCTGATCCCGTGGATCGACAAAGACCTCGGCAACGGCCAGTCCAAGGAAGAATGGAAGGGCGGCGTCGAGACCAACAAGATCCTCGGCCGCGGCGAGGGCTTCGGCTCCCCGGCGGTGCCCATCGACGGCCTCTGCGTGCGCATTGGTGCGATGCGCTGCCACAGCCAGGCGCTGACGCTCAAGCTTAAGAAGGACATCCCCATCGACGAGATCGAGGCCATGCTGGCCAGCGCCAACGACTGGGTCAAGGTTGTCCCGAACCAGCGCGAAGCCTCGATGCGCGACCTCACCCCGACCGCCGTCACCGGCACTCTCACTGTTCCGGTCGGCCGCCTGCGCAAGCTGGCGATGGGCGGCGAGTACCTGTCCGCGTTCACGGTCGGCGACCAGCTGCTGTGGGGCGCCGCCGAGCCGCTGCGTCGGATGCTGCGCGTTCTGCTCGACGCCTGAGTCGCTCGGAACAGCTGAAAAAAGGCGGCTTCGGCCGCTTTTTTCCTTTTTGTGCAACATCTTCGTGCGTAGCTTGGGGAGTCTAATGACGGCTTGAACTTGCCTCACCATATCCATGATGTTATGTTCATCGATAACTCGATTTCGATGATCAGCCTTCGTGCCTAAGAAACTTGTGAATAGCCGTCTAAAACGCACCCTGATCGCCGTTGCGGTCAGCGCCGTGTCCCTCAGTGCCAGTGCGGCAGGTCTTGGCCGGATCACGGTCCTAAGCGGCCTGGGTCAGCCCTTGCGTGCCGAGGTCGAAATCGCGGCGACACCGGAAGAGCTCCAGAACCTGACCGCCAAGCTCGCTTCCGCAGAGGCTTTCCGGCAGGCAGGGGTCGATTACTCTCCGTCCTTGAGCGGTTTGCGAATGGCCGTCGAGCGACGGGGCAACGGTGCTGTCGTCCGGGTGAGTAGCGACAGGCCGATCAACGAGCCCTTCGTCGACATGCTGGTCGAGCTCAACTGGTCGTCGGGGCGGCTGATCCGCGAGTACACCTTCCTCCTCGATCCGCCCGATACCGGTGTCGGCCGGGCGCCGGCCGTCGTCTCGAGCCCCGAATTCAGGTCTGCTCCCCGGGTTGCCGAACAGGCCCCCCGCCGTGCAGCCGCGCCGCGTGCGCCCCGCCAGGCCGCTGCCGCGGGCGGCGGAGCAGCCGCAGGCCGGACTTACCTGGTCCAGCCCGGCGATACCCTCAATCGCATTGCCATCGAGAATCGTCCCGATGGTGTATCCGTCGAGCAGATGTTGACGGCCCTGTTCCAGGGCAATCGCTCGGCCTTCGAGGCCGACAACGTCAATCGCCTGCAGGCTGGCAAGATCCTCCGCATTCCCGACGCCGAGGGTGTGCGCCAGCTGGCTGGTGATGCGCCCCGCCAGCAGGTGCTCGCCCATTCGTCCGATTTCGGCCGCTATCGCCAGAAACTCGCCGAGCAGGCCGCCGCCGCGGCTCCCAAGGAGGCTCCGGTTCGTCAGAGCAGCGCCGGCAAGATCGGCGCCAAGGTCGAAGATCGCGCGCCCGCCGTTGCTGGCGCGACCGACCAGCTGAAGGTCTCCAAAAGCGAGGACGGTGCCCGTCCCGGCGCAGCCGGTGGCGAGAAATCCGTTGCACGGCTGCAGGCCCTCGAGGAAGACCTCGTTTCCCGCGACAAGGCCTTGCGTGAGGCCAACGCGCGTCTCGCGGAGCTCGAAAAGAGCATCAAGGAGCTTCAGCGTCTCGTTGAGCTGAAGAGCCAGGGCATGGCTCAGATTCAGGCCGACGCACCCGCCCAGGCTGCCGCGCCGGCAGCCCAGGCTCCGGTGGCGCCACCTGCGGTCGAGACCCCGCCTGCCCCCGCGCCGGTTCCCGAGGCGGAGAGGCCCGCGCCGCCCAAAGAGCCCGAGCCTCCGGTCGAGCCGAAGCCGGCCCCGGTGCCCGAGCCCAAGCCCGCTGCGCCGCCCGTCGCCCCCGAAGCCCAACCGGCTGCGGCAGTGCCCTCCGAAGACATGTCCCTGCTGCTCGGTGGCGGCGGGATCCTCGCGCTCTTGCTCGGCTGGGGTGCCTACAAGCTCTACAAGCGTCGCAACGGTCAGGGGGCACCCACGACGACGCCGGCCTTGTCCGAGTTCGGTGACTCGAATTCGGTCTTCGGCGCCGCCGGCGGCCAGAGCGTCGATACGGGCAGCAGCAGCCAGATCCAGACCGACTTCAGCCAGTCCGGCCTGTCCTCCATCGATACCGATGAAGGTGTCGACCCGGTTGCGGAAGCGGACGTGTACATGGCGTACGGGCGCGATGCCCAGGCCGAAGAGATTCTCCTCGATGCGCTCAAGACCGATCCGGGCCGCACCGGGGTGCACCTGAAGCTCCTCGAGATCTACGCCCAGCGCAAGAACCTCAAGCAGTTCGAAACCTCGGCAACCGAGCTCTACTCGCTCACCGGAGGCAACGGGCAGGACTGGGAAAAGGCCGCTGCGCTGGGGCGCAAGGTCGATCCGGACAGCCCGCTTTATCGCATCCCGGCGCCCGGCGTCGCGGCAGGGCCGAGCGCCATGCCGGCAGCCGTTGCCTCGGCAGCGATGGCGGGGCTGGAGCAGGGGCCGCGGACCATCTCGGCGGCGGCGCTTCCCGAAACCGGTTTCATCTCGGCCGGTGGTGGGCGCCGGGTGAGTACCGAGCCGGATTTCATGTCGTCAGACTCCGCGCTGCTCGGTGGCGACGACCCCCTCGAGTCGCCTTCGCAGCTCAAGGACACCTGGGCGCTTCCGGGTGAGCTCAACCAGTACGCCAGCCTCGAAGATATCGATCGGGCCCACGATGCCCAGGCGGCGCCGCCGCCGAGCGCGCCGGTTCTCGACTTCGATCTCGACCTCAACGCCCCCAGTGACGACGGCAGCAGTGCCCGCACGGTTGCGCTCGGCGGCAACAGCCCGTCTGCGAGCAGTGGTCTCGATTTCGATCTGGGCTTCGACCAACCGTCTTCAACGCCGTCCTCGATGGGCGCCACCCTGGTTGCGGGCGATGTCATGCCCAAGAGCCTGCAGGCGACCTCGACCCGTTCCCAGCACATGTCGGACAACTTCACCTTGCCCGACCCCAATGAGCTCGACTTCGAAGTCAGCTCCGAGTTCGGTGAGCGGCATGGTGATTCCCGCGAGCAGACCGTCGATGTGGACCTGACCGCGACGCTCGCTGACGACAGCCTGCGCGAGCGCGTGGATTCGGCCACGGCCGATCTGGAGCGCACGAGTTTCGACAGCAGCCTCCTCGATTTCGACTTCGAGCTCGATGAGAAGGCGGAGCCCAAAGTCCCGCCGAGGGCCTCTTTTGCCACCTCGAGCAACTTCAACGCGATTGATCTGGAGCTCAGCCGGACCGTCGATACCGCAATCGAAATGCCGGACGCCGGCCCTCCCACCGAGCCGCCCCTCGATCTCGACCTGCAGCAGGAGGTCGCGACCAAGCTTGAACTGGCGCGTGCCTACGAAGAAATGGGTGACAAGGAAGGCGCGCGGGAACTGGTGGAGGAGGTTTTGCGTGAAGGCTCTGGCCGTCAGCAGGACGAGGCCCGCCTGATCCTTGCCCGGCTGTCCTGAGCGCGGGGGCGTTAGCGACTCTTCGACTTCGTGCTGAACAGCCTGCATCCGGCGACGCGTCTCGTCGGGTGGATAGCGTTGATCGTGTTCGTACAACTGGCCCGAGGCCCCCTTTTGTGGGGCTTCGGGCTTGTGTTTGTGGCGCTGGGTCTCTCATTCGCCCGGCAGCGGGGGCTGCGGCTGATTCGACGGGCCAGGTTCCTGATGATCGTCCTCGTTGTCCTGTTCACCTTTTTTACGCCTGGTGAGGCGCTGGTTTCTGCGCTCGGCCAGCTCGGGCCCACCCACGAAGGCTTGGCGCTGGCCGCCAGCCATGGTGTCCGCCTGCTCTCGGTGCTCATTCTGGTGGCTCTTCTCCTTGAAACGACTGACGAAAGGACGCTGGTGTCCGGATTGATGAGCCTGGCTGCGCCGCTGGGCGTGTTTGGCTTTCCTGTCGAGCGGCTGGCGCTGCGCCTGCTGCTGGTGATGGCCTACGTGGAGCGGCCGCCGGAGGGGGGCTGGAAGGCGCTGCTCGATGGGCGTGCCGACCTGCCCCCGGGGCAGGGGCTCTGGGTTCGCCGCCAGCCCCTGGCGATGTCCGACCGGTTCGTGATCGGGGCCCTGCTGGCCTTGATGGCCTGGGGGGCCATCCGATGAGGGTCGCGATCGGCATCGAGTACGCCGGGAACGCCTTCGAGGGCTGGCAGACCCAGCCCCACGGACGCACCGTGCAGGATTTCCTCGAGCGGGCGCTGGCGCAGATCGCCCAGGCGCCCATCAAACTGGTCTGCGCAGGGCGCACTGACACGGGTGTCCATGCCAGCATGCAGGTGGCCCATTTCGACACGACGGCGCGGCGCCCCCTCGAGGCGTGGGTGCGGGGCGTCAATAGCCATCTGCCGGCGAGCATCGGCGTGTTGTGGGCGGTGGAGGTGGATGAGAGCTTCCATGCCCGTTTCAGTGCCGAGGCGCGCCGCTACCGGTACGTGCTCATCAACCGGCGGATTCGCCCCGGGCTTGCCGGCGGGCGGGTCGGGTGGACCCACGGCGAGCTCGACGAGGGGGCGATGGCGGCGGCGGCGGCCTGTCTGGTGGGCGAGCACGATTTCACATCTTTTCGTGCCGCCGAGTGCCAGGCCAAGTCGCCGGTTCGTGTGGTGCACTCGGTGTCGGTCGAGCGACGGGGCGAGGTGGTCGTGTTCGATTTCCACGCCAACGCGTTTCTCCATCACATGATCCGCAATCTGGTCGGGTCGCTGGTCTTCGTGGGCAAGGGCCGGCGCCCGGTGAGCTGGATGGCGGAACTCCTGGCGGCGCGTAATCGCACCCTCGCGGCGCCGACCTTCGCGCCGGACGGCCTCTACCTGTGCGGTGTCGATTATCCGCCCCAGTGGCCGCTGCCCGGAGGGGGGCGTATCATCGCGCCTCCGCAACTCCTGCTGCCGTGAGCCCCGTGCATCGTACCCGTATCAAGATCTGCGGCCTGACCCGTGAAGAAGACGTGCGTGCCGCCGTCGCGGCCGGCGCCGACGCGATCGGCTTCGTGTTCTATCCGCCCAGCCCGCGCTTCGTGAGCTTCGAGCGTGCTGCCGAGCTGGCGCGCCTGGTTCCGCCCTTCGTGAGCATCGTCGGATTGTTCGTGAATCCGGAGCGGGATTTCGTCCGTGAGGCGCTGGCCAAGGTGCCGCTGCAGGTTCTCCAGTTTCATGGCGATGAGCAGGAAACCAACTGTCTCGGCTTTGGTCTGCCCTACATCAAGGCGGCGCGGATGCGCCCCGGGCTCGATCTGTTAAAATACGCGGCCTGTTTCCCGGAAGCCCAGGGTTTGCTGGTGGATGCCTTCGTGGAAGGCTACGGTGGCGGTGGTGAAACCTTCGACTGGTCGCTCATTCCCCCCGAACTGCCTGTGCCCCTGATCCTTTCCGGCGGGCTGCACGCCGGGAACGTCGCCGAGGCCATCCGGCATGTCCAGCCCTGGGCTGTGGATGTGTCGAGCGGCGTGGAGGCCGCGAAGGGAATCAAGGATGCGGTCCGAATCATCGAATTTGTTGCCGGAGTTCAACATGCACATGGCTGATGCCCCCTACGATCTACCCGATGCGCGCGGTCACTTCGGCCCTTATGGCGGTATTTTCGTCGCCGAAACGCTGATCCCCGCGCTCACCGAGCTGCGCCTGGCCTACGAAGAAGCCCAGCGTGATCCGGCCTTCGTCGCCGAGTTCGAGTATGAACTCAAGCACTACGTCGGTCGCCCCAGCCCCATCTACCACGCCAAGCGCTGGTCCGAGCTGCTCGGCGGTGCCCAGATCTACCTGAAGCGCGAGGATCTCAACCACACCGGCGCGCACAAGATCAACAATTGCATCGGCCAGGCCATGCTCGCCCGCCGGATGGGCAAGCCCCGCGTGATCGCCGAGACCGGCGCCGGCCAGCACGGTGTGGCCACCGCCACCATCGCTGCCCGTTACGGCATGGAGTGCGTTGTTTACATGGGCTCCGAGGACGTCCGGCGTCAGGCGGCCAACGTTTATCGCATGAAGCTCCTCGGCGCCACCGTGGTGCCTGTCGAGAGTGGCTCGAAGACGCTCAAGGACGCGCTCAATGAAGCGATGCGCGACTGGGTCACCAACATCGGCAACACCTTTTACATCATCGGCACCGTGGCCGGCCCCCATCCCTATCCGATGATGGTCCGCGACTTCCAGACCGTGATCGGCAAGGAGTGCATCGAGCAGATGCCCGAGATGGCCGGTCGCCAGCCTGATTACGTGATCGCCTGTGTCGGCGGCGGCTCCAACGCGATGGGGATCTTCCACCCCTACATCGAGCACGCCGACGTGCGTCTGGTCGGCGTCGAGGCGGCGGGCAGCGGTATCGACACCGGCATGCACGCGGCCTCGCTGTCGGCCGGCAGGCCGGGTGTGCTGCACGGCAACCGCACCTATCTGTTGCAGAACGAAGACGGCCAGATCATCGAAACCCATTCGATCTCGGCCGGCCTCGACTACCCCGGCGTCGGCCCCGAACACGCCTGGCTCAAGGACATCGACCGCGCTCAGTATGTGGGGGTCACCGACGCGGAGGCGCTGCAGGGTTTCCACGATCTGTGCCGCTACGAAGGCATCATCCCGGCCCTCGAGTCGTCCCATGCGCTGGCCTATGCCGCCAGGCTGGCCCCCACCCTGTCGAAGGACAAGGTGCTGCTGGTCAATCTCTCCGGCCGCGGCGACAAGGATATGCACACCGTTGCCGAGAAGTCCGGCATCCAGTTCTGATCTTCACGGCCCCGCCGGCTTTCAAGGCGGGGCCGCTGACCATTGATACCCGTCCATGTCCAGAATCCAACACACTTTCAAGCGGCTCGCAGGGGAAGGGCGCAAGGCGCTCATCCCCTTCATCACCGCCGGTGACCCCGCCCCCGAGCTGACCCTGCCGCTGATGCAGGCGCTGGTGGCCGGCGGTGCCGACATCATCGAGCTCGGCGTCCCGTTCTCCGACCCGATGGCCGATGGCCCGACCATCCAGCGCGCCTCCGAGCGGGCGATTGCCGCCGGCATGAGCATGCGCAAGGTCCTCGACATCGTCCGCAGTTTCCGGGCGACCGGCGACGAGACGCCCGTCGTGCTGATGGGCTACGCCAATCCGATCGAGGCGATGGGCGTCGAGCCCTTCACCCGCGCGGCGGCCGAAGCCGGCGCCGACGGCGTGCTGGTGGTCGACTATCCCCCCGAGGAATGCCATGAGTTCGCCGCCAGCTGCAAGGCGGCCGGGCTCGATCCGGTCTTCCTGCTGGCGCCCACCTCCACCGAGCAGCGCTTTGCCGACGTGGCGGTGGCCGGCAGCGGTTACATCTACTACGTCTCCCTGAAGGGCGTCACCGGCTCGGCGACCCTCGATCTCGACGAAGTAGCGCGGCGCATTCCGGTGATCCGCGACAAGGTCGGCATGCCGGTCGGCGTGGGCTTTGGCATCCGTGACGCAGCCACCGCAGCGCGCATCGCCGGCCTCGCCGATGCGGTCGTGATCGGCAGCCGCATCATCGAAGAGATCGAACAAGGCAGCCACGCCGAAGCCCCCGCGCGTGTCACCGCCTTCATCCGTGGCGTGCGCGAGGCGATGGACGCGGCGGTCAAGCACGGAGGTGCCCGATGAGCTGGCTCAAGAAACTCCTGCCGCCCAAGATCAAGCGCGACACGCCCTCCGGGCGCAAGGCGATCCCCGAAGGCCTGTGGAGCAAGTGTCCGGCCTGTGAGGCCGTGCTTTACCGCTCCGACCTCGAAAGCAATCTCAACGTCTGCCCCAAATGCGGCCATCACCAGCGTATCCGGGCGCGCCAGCGCATCGACCTGCTGCTCGACCCCGAGGGCCGTTTCGAGATCGGCGCCGAGGTGGTGCCGGTCGATCCGCTCAAGTTCAAGGATTCCAAACGCTACCCCGACCGTCTCGCTGCGGCCAACGAAGACACCGGCGAGGCCGACGCCCTGCTCGTGGTGCAGGGCGCGATCAAGACCGTGCCGGTCATCGTGGCCTGTTTCGAGTTCGAGTTTCTCGGTGGCTCCATGGGTTCGGTGGTGGGCGAGCGCTTCGTGCGGGGCGTAAAGGCCGCACTGGAGCAGCGCCTGCCCTTCATCTGCGTGACCGCCACCGGCGGCGCCCGGATGCAGGAGGGCCTGTTCTCGCTGATGCAGATGGCCAAGACCACCGCCGCGATCACCCAGCTGGCCGAACGCAAGCTGCCCTTCATCACCCTCCTGACCGACCCCACCATGGGCGGCGTGTCGGCCAGCTTCGCCTTCATGGGTGACCTGGTGATCGGCGAGCCGGGTGCCCTCATTGGTTTTGCCGGCCCGCGGGTCATCGAGCAGACCGTGCGCGAAACCTTGCCGCCGGGCTTCCAGCGCTCCGAGTTCCTGCTTGAAAAGGGTGCCCTCGATCTCATCATCGATCGTCGTGAACTCCGCGACCGCATCGCCGAGCTCCTCACCCTGCTCACCCGGCAGGCATCCGTCAGAAGCGTGGCCTGAGATGCAGCTGCCCGAAACACTCGAGGGCTGGCTCGGCCTGCTCGAGGCTCGCCATGGCCAGACCATCCAGCTCGGGCTCGAGCGGGTGCGGATGGTCCGCGATGCCCTGAACCTGCCCCAGGCCTGCCCGGTCTTCACCATCGGCGGCACCAACGGCAAGGGCTCCACCTGCGCCCTGCTCGAGGCGGTGCTGCTGGCCGCCGGTTATCGCGTGGGCCTCTACACCTCGCCGCATCTGCTCAAGTACAACGAGCGCGTGCGGATCGACGGGCGGGACGTCTCCGACGAAGCCCTCGTCGAGGCATTTGCCGAGGTCGAGCGTGCCCGTGGCGACGTTCCGCTCACTTACTTCGAGCACGGCACGCTGGCGGCCTGGGTGGCCTTCTGCCGCGCGGGGCTCGACGCGATCATCCTCGAGGTCGGGCTGGGCGGCCGCCTCGACGCCGTCAATGTGTTCGACCCTGACTGCGCCATCGTCACCAGCGTGGCGCTGGACCACATGGATCTGCTGGGTGACAACCGGGAGGCCATCGGTTTCGAGAAGGCCGGAATCTTCCGCGCCGGTCGTCCGGCCATCTGCAGCGACCCGATGCCGCCGGCCTCCCTCGTGGCCCACGCGGAGGCCATCGGCGCGAAGCTGTGGATCACCAGCCGCGATTTCGGCTTCGCGGGTGACCAGAACCAGTGGGCTTTCTGGCTTGCCGGCGGTAGCCGGCGTGGCGGGCTCGCCTATCCGGCCCTGCGGGGGACCAACCAGCTTCTCAATGCGTCGGCGGTGATGGCTGCCTGCGAGGCCGTTCGCGAAATCCTGCCCGTGCCCATGCAGGCGATCCGTCAAGGCTTCATGCTGGTCGAGCTGCCGGGGCGATTCCAGGTTCTGCCGGGGCGGCCGGCGGTCGTCCTCGACGTTGCCCACAACCCCCAGGCTGCGGGTGTTCTCAATGAGAACCTGGCGAGCATGGGGTATTTCCCCGAAACCTGGGCGGTGCTGGGCATGCTGGGCGACAAGGATGTGGCCGGCGTGATCCGCCTGCTGCGTGACCGGGTCGACCACTGGCGGCTCGCCAGTCTGCCGGGTCCGCGTGGTCTGAGCGCTGCGCGCCTGGCCGAGATCCTCCGCGAGGTCGGGGTGAGTGGCGACGTGAGCGAACATGATTCGCCGCGGGCTGCGTACCAGGTCGCACGTGAAGGCGCGGCCGAGGGTGATAGAATCGTAATCTTTGGTTCCTTCCTGACCGTTGCCGAGGTGCTGGCGGTGGTGAAGGCGCCGCAATAGGTAAGTGCTGCAAGAATGGCGGATAACGATTCCCAGATCGACCTGAAGAAGCGTGCGCGCAGGCGCCTGGTGGGGTCCGCTGCGCTGGCCTTGGCGGCGGCCATCGTGTTGCCTATGGTGATGGACCACGAGCCGCGGCCGCCCTCCCAGGATGTGCAGATCCGCATTCCCAGTCAGGAAGGCAGCAACTTCACCTCCCGGGTCATCAATGGCAAGGCGCCCGCTCCGGCCCAGCCCCTGGCGGGCGTGGCGGCGGACGAGACCAGCCCTCCCGAGGTGGACGACACTGGCCGTGCGCGCCTGGGTGCGGAGCCCGGCAGCCCGGTCTTCAAACCCGGCGAAGAGCTGATCCCACCCCCGAAGAAATCCGAGCCGACCAAGGCCGAGATTGCCAAGGCCGAAGTCCGCAAGCCCGAACCCAAGCCTGACCCCAAGCTCAAGGAAAAAGAGCGCGAGAAGGAAAGGGAAAAGGAGCGGGAGCGCGAACGCGAGAAGGAGCGGGAGCGTGACAAGGCCCGCGCCGAAGCCGAGCGCGCCAAGGCGCTGCTTGCCGGCGCCAGCCCGAAGGACGAGGCCGGCGGGAAGCCCCACGTGGTGGGCCTCGGGGCCTACCGCGAAGAGGGCAACGTGGCGATCCTGCGGGCCAAGCTGAAGGCGGAAGGTTATCCCTCGTACACCGAAAAGCTCGGTGACAAGATCCGGGTCCGTGCCGGCCCGTTCCCGAACAAGGCTGCGGCCGACAAGGCGGCGGCGCGCATCCAGAAGGTGCTCGGCGTTTCGGCGTCGGTGGCGGCCAAGTCTTGAGCCGTGTGACCTCTTGAACGGTTTCGATTACGCGCTTTTCGCGCTGGTGGGGCTGTCCGCGCTGCTGGGTTTCTGGCGTGGTCTGGTGTCGGAGGTCGTCGCCCTGGGAGCCTGGCTGCTGGCGTTCGTGATGGCGAGATCCTTCATGCCCGAGCTTCAGCCTCACGCGGCGCTGTGGGTGAAGGAGCCGCTGTTGCAGGGGCCTGTCACATTTTTGGTGATTTTCATTGCCGTTCTCATCGTGGTGGCGCTTGCGCGCGGGCTTCTCGGCCTGCTGGTGCAGGCCGCCGGGCTGGGTTTGGCCGATCGCTTCCTGGGGGCCTGTTTCGGCACCCTGCGGGGCGGTCTGATTGTTTTCGCATTGGCGTTGCTCGTCGGCATCGGCGGCTTCGCGAAGGAAGCCTGGTGGCGGGAGGCCAGCCTGTCGGCGCCCCTCGAGACCGCAGCACTGGCTTCAAGACCCTGGCTCCCCGAGCCGTTGGCAAAAAGACTTCGATACCGATAGGTGGTTTGAAATGTGTGGGATTCTGGGCGTAGTAGCGACGACACCGGTCAATCAGCTTCTTTATGATGGCCTGCAGGTGCTTCAGCACCGGGGGCAGGACGCCGCGGGGATCGCGACGTCCGAAGGTGGGCGTTTCCACATGCACAAGGCCTCCGGGCTGGTGCGTGATGTGTTCCGCACCCGCAACATGCGCGACCTGCCGGGCACCTTGGGCATTGCCCACGTGCGCTATCCGACGGCGGGCTCGGCTTCGGCGGCCGAAGAGGCCCAGCCGTTTTACGTGAATTCGCCCTTCGGCCTGATGCTGGCCCACAACGGCAACCTCACGAACTCCGAAGAGCTGAAGCGCGAGATGTTCCTGTCGGATCTCCGGCACATCAACACCAACTCCGACTCCGAGGTTCTGCTCAACGTGCTGGCCCACGAGTTGCAGGCCGCCGGCAAGGGCTTCCGCCTCGACGAGGAGACCGTTTTCACGGCGGTTGCCGGTGTGCATCGGCGCTGCCGCGGCGCTTACGCCACGCTGGCGATGATCTCCGGCACCGGCCTGCTGGCGTTCCGTGACCCGTACGGGATCCGGCCGCTGGTGATCGGTCGCAACGACACCCCGAAGGGCACCGAGTGGATGGTGGCTTCCGAGAGCGTCGCCCTCGATGTGCTCGGCTTCAAGCTGGTGCGCGACGTGGCGCCCGGCGAGGCGATCCTGATCGACACCGAAGGCCGCTTCCACAGCCGCCAGTGCGCAGCCCAGACGACCCACGCGCCGTGCATGTTCGAGTTTGTCTACCTGGCCCGCCCCGATTCGCTGATCGACGGCATCTCGGTGTACGACGCGCGCATCAAGATGGGCGAGTTCCTTGCCCGCAAGCTGCGTGCGACGATGCCGCACCTCAAGATCGACGTGGTCATCCCGATCCCCGACTCGAGCCGGCCGTCGGCGATGGAGATGGCTCATCACCTCAACGTGCCGTACCGGGAAGGCTTCGTGAAGAACCGCTACATCGGCCGGACCTTCATCATGCCGGGCCAGGCGATCCGCAAGAAGTCGGTGCGCCAGAAGCTCAACACCATCCACCAGGAGTTCAAGGGCAAGGCCGTGCTGCTGGTGGACGATTCCATCGTGCGTGGCACCACCAGCCGCGAGATCGTCCAGATGGCCCGCGACGCCGGCGCGACCAAGGTCTACATGGCCTCGGCGGCACCCCCGGTGCGTTTTGCCAACGTCTACGGCATCGACATGCCCACCAAGGGCGAGCTGATCGCCAGCGACCGGACCGAGGAGCAGATCTGCGCCGAGATCGGCGCCGACGCGCTGATCTACCAGGACCTCGACGATCTGAAGGCCGCCGTGCAGGCGCTCAATCCGGCGATCTCGGTGTTCGAGACCTCCTGCTTCGACGGCACCTATGTGACCGGTGACGTGACGGCCGAATACCTCTCCGGTGTCGAGAACCAGCGCAACGACGCGGCAAGCAAGCCGAGCCGCGAGGACGGCGGCGGCCAGCTGGATCTGAACCTGATTTCCCGGAGCGAAGGGTGAGCACGAAGCCGATGGACGATCTGGCGATCGACACGCTGGCCGTACGTGCGGGCATCGAGCGCAGCCAGTTCAACGAGCATTCCGAAGCCCTGTACCTTACCTCCAGCTTCGTCTTCAGCAGCGCCGCCGAAGCCGCCGCGCGCTTCTCCGGCGAGGTCGAGGGCAATGTCTATGCCCGCTTCACCAACCCCACGGTCACCGCCATGCAGCAGCGGCTGGCGGCCCTGGAGGGCGCCGAGGCTTGCGTGGCGACGGCGTCCGGGATGGCGGCGATCCTGTCGACGGTGATGGCGCTGATGAGTGCGGGCGATCATGTGGTCGCCTCGCGGGGCCTGTTCGGGGCCACCCAGCAGCTCTTCGGCAACATCCTGTCGCGCTTCGGCATCGAGACCACCTTCGTGCCGGCCACCGATCTGGCGGCCTACAAGGCCGCGGTGACGCCGAAGACCAAGCTGTTCTTCGTCGAGTCGCCTTCCAACCCGCTCACCGAGCTTGTCGATATCGCCGCCGTGGCGGCCATCGCCCACGAGGCGGGTGCCGTGCTGGCGGTGGACAACTGCTTCTGTTCGCCGGCGCTGCAGCAGCCCCTTAAGCTCGGGGCCGACCTGGTGATCCACTCGGCCACCAAGTACCTTGATGGCCAGGGGCGGGTGCTGGGCGGTGCGGTGTGCGGTGGCAAGGTGCTGGTCGATGAGGTGCTCAAGTTCCTGCGCACGGCAGGCCCGTCGATCTCGCCGTTCAATGCCTGGATCATCCTGAAGGGCCTCGAAACCCTGAAGATCCGCATGGCGGCCCAGTCAGCGGCCGCGCTCGAGCTGGCCAGCTGGCTCGAGGCCCAGCCCCAGGTGGCGCGGGTGTATTACCCGGGGCTGCCGTCCCATCCCCAGCACGAGCTCGCCAAACGACAGCAGAGCTGCGGTGGGGCGATCGTGAGTTTCGAGGTCAGAGGTGGCCGGCCGGAGGCCTGGCAGGTGGTGGATGCGACCCGCGTGGTGTCGATCACCGCCAATCTCGGCGACACCAAGACAACGCTGACCCACCCGGCGTCCACCACCCACGGCCGCATTTCGCCGGAAGCGCGGGAAGCCGCAGGTATCCGCGAGAGCCTGCTGCGTGTGGCGGTGGGCCTGGAATCGGTGGATGACCTGAAGGCCGACTTGGCCCGTGGTCTGGCGCTGATCTGAGCCTGCCCAGCCGTTCTTGCGGCTTCAGCAAAGGGGCTGACGGGAGATCTTTCCGTCAGCCCATATCAGTACTTCCCCTGCGACGTTCCCGTTCTCGTCCCGCCAGTCGGCGAGCACGAGGCGTTCGCACGGGCGGCCGTCCACGCTGACAGGGTGATCTGCCGGGCGGTGCGTGTGGCCGTGGATCAGTTGCGGCACGCCGTGTTCCCGGAAAAGCGCGATGACGGCCTCCGGGTTGACGTCCATGATGGCAGCGGCCTTCCCGGATTTTGCCTCTTCGCTTTTCATGCGCACGCCGGCGATGATCTGCTTGCGAACGGCCAGCGGCTGGGCAAGAAACTGGGCTTGCCAGGCCGGGTCGCGCACCTGGCGGCGGAAGGCCTGGTAGGCGACATCATCGGTGCACAGGCTGTCGCCGTGGCACAGCAGGGCGGTGTTCTTGCCCAGCGCGATGCGTGCCGGCTCGGCCAGGATCTGCAGGCTGGCGCGGGCGGCGAAATCGGCGCCGATCAGGAAGTCGCGGTTGCCGGGCATGAAGAAGACCTGGCAGCTCGTCTTGGCAAGACCGGCGAGCAGCCCGGCGACCTGGGTGTTCAAGGGGTCGTCGAGGTCGTCGTCGCCGGCCCAGTATTCGAAGAGATCACCCAGAATGTAAAGCCTCGCGGCGGCCCGGGCCGGGCCGGCGAGGTAGCGCTCGAAGACGGCGGTGAGCGCGGGGCGATCGGCGCAGAGGTGCAGATCGGAGATGAAATGGATTTGCATGTGCGCTTCGCCCCGGGGTGGTTCAGACGACTTCAGCGCGCTGGATGATCACGTCTTCCTTCGGCACATCCTGGTGGAAGCCGCTGGAGCCGGTCTTGACGCCCTTGATCTTGTTCACCACGTCCATGCCCTCGCTGACGCGGCCAAACACGCAATAGCCCCAGCCCTGGACGTTCTCGGCCTTGAAGTTGAGGAAGTCGTTGTCGGCCACGTTGATGAAGAACTGCGCGGTGGCGGAGTGCGGGTCTTGCGTGCGGGCCATGGCGATGGTGCCGGCCTCGTTCTTCAGGCCGTTGCTGGCTTCGTTCTTGATGGGGGCCTTGGTGTCCTTCTGCTTCATGCCGGGCTCCATGCCGCCACCCTGGATCATGAAGCCGTTGATCACGCGGTGGAAGATGGTGTTGTCGTAGTGGCCGGCTTCCACGTAGGCGAGGAAGTTCTTGACGGTCTCGGGGGCCTTTTCGGCGTCCAGTTCGATGACGATGTCGCCGTGATTGGTGGTGAGTTTGACTGCCATGGGGGTGCTCCTGTGGGAAAGGGGTTTGAGCTATTTGCCAGCCTTCTCGGGCAACTGGCGGGCTGAATGAATGGTGACCGGCGTGGCCGGCACGTTCTGGTGGAAGCCGCGGGTGGTGGTGGGCTCCTTGCCGATCTTGCGCACCACGTCCATCCCCTCGCTGACCTTGCCGAACACCGCGTAGCCGGCGCCGTCCGGCGACGGGTAGTTGAGGGCGCGGTTGTTCTCGAGGTTGATGAAGAACTGGGCCGAGGCGGAGTTCGGGTCCTGGGTGCGGGCCATGGCGATGGTGCCGGCGTCGTTTTTGAGGCCGTTGCGGGCTTCGTTCTCGATCGGCGCCCGGGTGGCCTTTTCTTCCATGCGGGCGTTCATGCCGCCGCCCTGGATCATGAAGCCGTCGATGACCCGGTGAAAGATCAGGCCATCATAAAAGCCGGCCTTCACGTATTCGAGGAAGTTGGCGACCGTCCTGGGGGCTTTCTCGGGGTAGAGCTCGAGGACGATGGGGCCGGCGCTGGTCTTGAGTTCGACCAGCGGGTTGCCGGCGGCGGCGATCAGGGCCTGGGAGGCGAGCGCGAGGGCGACGAAGAGCTTCTTCATGGTGTGTCCGGGTATGCGGGAGAGAAAAACGGGGGAGGGCAGGCCCGCGTCAGGCGAAGCCTTCGTAGACGATCTTCCAGTGCCGGCCTTCCTTCTGCCAGTACTGGCGCTTCTTGAGGACGTTGGAGAGGTTGTTGCTCCGGTAATCCTGCTCGAAGGTCACGACGACGAGGTCTTCCTTGCCCGGGTTGCGGAACACGCTGAGCTTGCCCAGCTCGACCTTGATCCAGCTCTTGCTGGCATTGACCAGGCGCTTTTGCTCGGACCAGCGCTCGATGCCGCCTTCGCTGTTGCGGAAGCTCTTGGAATAGTGGGACAGATAGCGCCCGACGTCCCGGCTTTCCCAGTCTTTCCGCCAGGTTTCTATCTGACGATTGAGGGCGCTGCGCTCGGCAGCCCAGTCGTCGAGGCTGAGCCACTCGATGGTGTTGCTGATGATGACGGGGGTCAGGCCGATCTGGAGGTAGCCGGAGAG
>Ga0075163_10004500_pt1 | contig 18720 bp, 4 predicted proteins | sample JI1023141ADNA_FD_71478 | JGI IMG/M metagenome (GOLD analysis project Ga0075163, IMG submission 71478) | Wastewater effluent complex algal communities from Wisconsin, to seasonally profile nutrient transformation and Carbon sequestration -... | ecosystem: Engineered > WWTP > Effluent > Algae...
CCTTTCCTGCTCTTCGATGCAAACATGGACGCCGCCGAACTGCCCACCACCGCCGAAGCACCACCCGGCACCGCCATCGAAGTCACCGCCTTCAACGATCTGCCGCAAATCGGCGGCTACGCCGCACTCGAAGTCATCTCGATGACCGTCCTTTCGCTGCCCTTCGTCGTCGATGAAGACACCGACGGCGACCTCCTGGCCGACAGCTGGGAATATCGCCACTTCGGCACGCTCGCGTTCGACGGCTTCGCCATGAATGACGGCTCCGGCTACTCACTCGCCCAAGAATACCTCGAAGGCACCGATCCCCGCAGCCTCACCAGCAGCCCGCCTGTAGGCCCCATCGCGCTTCAGTTCATGTTCTTCGAGTTGGCCAACGGCACGCCGCCGCAACTCCGTGCCCTGTGGCCCGAGCGCTACGCCAGCGCGGTGAATGTAGGCTTTGATACGACTGAGGACCTTTTCACCTGGGACACGCTCTCGCCGCTACTCGCCACCGACGCAGGCAGCGGCTGGTTCATCCGCAACATTGCCATCGACAGGCCGAAGCGTTTCTTCCGCCCGGACGCGGCGCTGAAGCGCTGAGCGAGGCCGGGGATTTTGATGCACCGACAACGGAGACCAGACACGATCTCTGGGCGCTGAAACGGAGCGCCTAACGTCGGGGAGAGAAGAGGCCAGCGACATGTTGGGTGCCGGACGGGCGTCCAACACCGGAATTCAGGCTTCCACTCCAGGCGGCGGTGTGACATCATCGGCTCCACTTTTCCGATGCGAATCTCCACTTTCTTGACGGTATCACTCCTGGCCACCAGCCTGTGCCACGCACAAACAGGCACAGGCCTCACGGGGCAATACTACGACACCGCCAGCTTCGGAACTCTAAAGACGACGCGAACCGACACGGCGGTGAATTTCAATTTCAGCTCGGGGATTCCGGCGGGGACGGCGATCACGAATGCGGACACGTTTTCCATCGCGTGGTCGGGGCAGATCGAGCCGGAGTTTTCGGGGCTCTACACGTTTTATGTGTCGGCGGATGATGGGGCGCGGCTTTGGGTGAATGATCAGATGATCGCGAGTCGCACGTTTTTCACCACGCCGACGGAGATGCGCGGTCAGGTGAATCTGGAAGCGGGCAAGCGGGTGAACATCCGGCTGGAATACATCGAGCAAACGGGCGGGGCTTCGGTGAAGCTCGAATGGTCGTGTGCGTCGCGGGCGCGGGAGGTGATTCCGACGTCGCGGCTGTATTCGGCTCGCGTGGACAAGCTGGGCGGCTCGGTGTTGCGGGAACATTGGAGCGGCATCGCGGGCGGGGCGATTTCGTCGGTCACGTCGAATGCGAACTACCCGAACAAGCCGGGCGGGCGCGAGTTCATCACGTCGTTCGAGTGTCTGGCGCAGGATTGGGCGGATTCGTATGGCACGCGGGTCACGGGCTTCATCGTGCCGCCGGTGACGGGGAGTTACACCTTCGCGGTGAGCGGCGATGACGTGGTGGAGTTGTATGTGAGCACGGATGCGACGAGCGCGAACAAGTCACTCGCAGCGAGCGTGGCCTCCGCGACGGCGTTTCGTGCCTGGGGCACGCCTTCGACTGCGCGGACGTTGACGCAGGGTGTGCGGTATTATGTGGAACTGCTGCACAAGGAAAACACGGGCACGGATCATTGGTCGGTAGGCTGGAAAAAGCCGGGCGATGCCGTGTTTTCGGTGATTCCGGGCTCGGCGCTGGCGCAACCGGGCACGACGACCGCGCAACCAACCGAAGCGAATCTGCTCAACACGATGGCGCAGGATCATCCGCGTTTGTTTGCCACGGCGGAGCGTTTTGCGAAGCTGAAAGCGGCTTACCTGAGCCCCACGGCATCGCAGCAGAAGACCTGGGCGCAGAACGCGATCAACTCGGCGAACTCGATCCTCACGCAGGCCCCCGTGGTCTATGCGCCGGATGTGCGCAGCGTCATCTTGAACGACTCCCGCAAAGTGGTGGACCGCATGTATAAACTCGGCGTGGCGTGGTGGATGACGGGCGATGCGCAGTATGCCGAGCGTGCGTGGACCGAGCTAAACACCGTGGCGGACAACACGCTCTTCCCAAACTGGAATCCCAGCCACTTCCTCGACACCGCCGAGATGACGCACGCCTGCGCCATCGGTTACGACTGGTTTTACCACTACTGGGACGCCACACGACGCACGACGATCCGCACCGCGATCATCAACAAAGGACTCACGCCGGGTCTCTCGCAGTTCACGTCGAACGCAGGCTGGTCGCAAAGCGATGGCAACAACTGGAACCAAGTCTGCACCGGCGGCCTCAGCATGGGCGCATTGGTCGTCGGCACGGAAAGCGAGACGCTGGTGGAAAACATCCTCAACCGCTCCATCAACTCCACACGCCCATGCTGGAAGCATTTCACCACCGACAACGGCGCGTGGTATGAAGGCCCGGGCTACTGGGGCTACACGACGGAGTATGGCATGCGCATGTTGGCGGGTTTGGAATGGGTGCTGGGCAGTGATTTCGGCATCAGCAACACGCAACATGTCTCCGAGGCGGGCTATGGGCCGATGAACTCGCTCGGCACCTCGAATGTCATTTTCAACTACGCCGATGCAGGCGCAGGCGGCGGCACTCGCGGGGCGCAGTTTCAGTGGATGGCACGGCGTTACGGCATCGCGGCCTACGATGGCTGGGAGAACACGGGCAGCGGCAGTGCGCTGAGTGCGTTGTGGTGGAATGATCACGCGGGCATCACCGTGGCAAACAATGGCTCCGCGCCTGACATGGCCTTTCATGGTGATGCAGGCACGGCCTTCCAGCCGCAGGAAATGGTCACCATGCGTGGCAAGTGGGCCGATAGCCGCGCGACCTTCGTCGGCACCAAAGGCGGCCAAATGGGCGCGGACCATGGCAATCTCGACGCGGGCACCTTTGTGCTCGATGCGCTCGGGAAGCGCTGGTTTCACGATCTCGGCGGCGACAACTATGCGCTGACCAACTACTTCAACGGCACATCGAGTAGCACGGCGGTGGATCGCTGGGACTACTATCGAATGAGGCCGGAGGGGCAGAACACGCTTGCCATCAATCCCGATGGCACCGCAGGCATGGTGCTGAATGCCGTCGCGCCGCTCACCGCGTATCAAAGCGAGCTTGGTGGGAGCAGTTCATTCTCGATCCATGATCTCACGCCCGTTTACAGCGGCATGAGCAAGGTCTGGCGCGGCGTTCGGCTCATGGGCGCTCGTGATGAGGTGCTCGTGCAGGATGAAATCCAAGCGGCGACTGGCAAGACGGTGTGGTGGTTCGCGCATTACACGCATCCGACCACGAGCGTCGTCATCGATCCCGATGGCACGAGCGCGATGCTCACGCAGGGCGCGGAGCGTCTGTGGTGCAAAATCCTCAGTAGCAGCGGCACCTTCCAAATCATGGATGCCGTGCCCTTGCCCGGTTCGGCGAATCCAGTGACGACTCCGGCGCAGAACGCGAACACCGGCCACAAAAAGCTCGCCATTAATCTCACCAACGTCACGAACACGACGCTCGCGGTGTGGTTCGTGCCTTTGCAAACGGCGGATCCCGTCCCGACGACGCTGCCGACGATCACCGCGCTCAACACCTGGAACATCGCCGCCACCAATGATGCGCCGGTGGCCGTGAATGGTGTCGCCACGAGCAATGGTGAGAACCCGGTGGACATCGATTTGCGCAGTTACATCACCGACGACTCCACGCCGAGTGCGCAGATGCTTTTCACCGTGGCGAATCCGCAGAACGGCACCGTGACGCTGCTCGCCGATGGCTTCACGGCACGCTTCACTCCCACGCCGGGCTACACGGGCGTGCCGAGCTTCACCTTCACCGCCACCGATGCCGGCGGAAATGCCGACACGATGCTGGTGTGGGATTTTGACCTCCCAGACAGCACTGCGACGAATGTGGCCGTGGATGCCTCGGGTAAAGGTCGCGATGGCACGATCGACTTCGCCGCTGCAGGCACCTACAGCCTCGTCACCGACAAACCGGCCGCGCTGGCCCAGCAGGGCGCAAGGTCCATCGACGTCGTGGAGGACGGCACGAACGGCACGCGTGTGCAGCGTGTCTTCACCGCTGCGGAACTCGATTGGAATGTCGCTGATTGGAGTGTCGCTGGCTGGTTCAAGCGTCGCGACACAACGAATGACGACATCATGTGGCACATTAGCGATGGCGATGGCTTTGGCAGCAATGACGAGCTGTATCTGAACTGCCCCGCTGGAGCCACAACGGTGCGTTTGCAGCATTTCAATGCCGCTGGAGCCGCGCTCGATGTGGACATCGCAAAAACGGGCATCACTGCAGGTGGCTGGCATCACTTCGCCGTCGTGCGCAGCGGCACCTCGATCAGTCTTCATATCGACGGCACGCTCGCGGGCACCGATTCGGCCTTCGCACTCGCTTTGAATCAAACCAGCCCGCTCGTCTTTGGCGGTCACGCGAGCACGACGTTCGCTCAGCAGCGTTGGTTCGATGGCGGACTCGATGACTTGATGGTGAGCAAGGCGGTGCTCGATGCCACGCAGATCGCTTCGCTCGCAAATGGCACCACCGCGCGGCATTTCGGCGGCCTGAGCACCACGGCGACGATTTCGCTCTCCGCCGCGCCGGTGAACTACGTCTGGACGAGCACCGCAAGCGGCAATTGGTCCACCGGCACGAACTGGCAGAGCGGAGCCGCGCCCACGGGCACACGCGGCGCTTCCGTGCAGTTCTACACCGGCCAAACGCTCGCTGGAGTCACCACCACGGCCACGAATGACATCGCAGGCGTCTTCCAGATGAACAATCTCACGCTCGCAGGCACGAACGGCACCGGCGCGACCACCGCCACGATCAGCGGCGGCACCTTCCAGCTCCTCAACAACGGCACCACCTTGCCCACGGTAAATCTCACCGGCACCTCGGGCTCGGGCACGAACATCCTCACCTACAACATCAACACGCCCGTCGTGCTCGGCGCGGATACGACCTTCAATGGCAGCAACAGCGGCACCTTCATCTTCAACAGCGATGTCAGCGGCTCCGGCGGCGTCATTCGCAACAGCACGAGCAGCAAACTCGTTCTCGCCGGCTCCAACAGCTATACCGGCGATACCACGATCAACGCCGGCACGCTGCAAATCGGCAACGACGGCACCACCGGCACACTCGGCACCGGCGATGTCATCAACAACGGCACGCTGCGCTTTGACCGCATCGACACGCTCACCGTGCCAAACGCCATTACCGGCACCGGCGGCGTGCAGATTGATTGCCCCATCAATGCGGGCACCGTCGTCTTCAGCGGCACCAACACCTTTGACGGCGGCGTGAATGTCAGCGGCGGCACGCTGCGCATCACCAACAGCACCGCGCTCGGCGATGGCACGAAGACCGTCTCACTCACCAACGGCACCGCTGGCGCTCCGCACCTCAATCTCGATGGCAGCAGCGATCCCATCGAACTCCCCGCGACCATCAGCTACAACACCAGCAGCGCCACCGGAGCCATCATCAATGAAGCGGGTGACAACACCATCCTCGGCAGCATCAATCTCACTGGCGGCGGTGGTGACACGAAGATCCTCGTCACTGGTGGCACGCTCACACTCGCTGGCAGCATTTCGCCCAACACGACAATTAGAAATCTCGTGCTCGATGGTCCCGCAACAGGCCAGATCACCGGTCCGATCAGCAATGGCAGCGGAATCAACGTGCTGGTCAGCGTGAACAAACAAGGCGCGGGCACCTGGACGCTCTCAGGAGCCAATTCACACAGCGGCACCACCACGGTGGGCACGGGAACACTCATCCTTGGCCACACGAACGCTTTGGGCATCGGTGGCCTGCAACTCGGAAACACAGTCGGAGCCACCAGCATCTCATCCGGTGCCACGCTGGACCTCAACGGCCAGCAAGGCACCAACGAGGCCATCACCGTGCGTGGCACCGGTGTGAGCAGTGTCGGCGCTTTGATCAACAACAGCCCGAATGCCGCCAGCATCTCCAACGGCGTCCACAGCATTTCCACCACCGCAGGTGGTGTGCACAGCACCGTGCCGGATGTCATCCTGAGCGGAAATGCGACCGCCGTGGCCACTTTGGGCCTCAGCGCGGCCAGTTTCACCATCGCAGGCGGCACCACGGAATATTCCGCCGCGCCCACCGTGACCATCAGCGGCGGTGGCGGCACCGGAGCCACCGCGACGGCTGTTTTGACGAGCGGCGTTGTTTCAGGCATCACGATCACAAATGCCGGCACCGGCTACACTTCCGCACCGACCCTTGCCTTCAGCGGCGGCACCGTCAGCACCGCTGGCACGAATCCCACCGGCACCGGCAACGCGACCAATTTCACCGTCGTTGGCATCCAAGTCACGAATCCCGGCAGCAGCTACACCAGCGCCCCGAGCGTGACCTTCAGCAGCGGCACTGGCACGACAGCGACGGCAAACATGTCATCCGTCATCCTCGGAGCAAACAGCAGCCTCGGAGGCACAGGGGACCTCGTTTTGCATCCTGGAGTCAACGGTGCCTTCACCATCACCAAAGTGGGCGCAGGCACGCTCACGCTTCATGGTGCGAATACGCACGGCACCACCACCATCAACGCAGGTCGCCTCGCACTCGCAGGCAGCCTCACGAGCAATCTCACCACCAACGCCGCGATTTTTGCCCCGCAAGGCACCCCCAGCACGACTGCGAATGTCACCCAGGCATCCACCGCCACCTTCCAGATCCGTCTCAACAGCAGCACCGTCGGAACCGGCTACGATCAACTCACCGTCAGCGGCACCACCGTCAGCCTCAATGGTGCCCTCGACCTCGTCTGCGGCCCCAATTTGGCCCCCGGCAGCACCTTCACCATCCTGAACAAAATCAGCACCGGAGCCATCACCGGCACGTTCGCTGGAAGAGCCAACAACAGCACCTTCACCGACGACGGCTACACCTTCCAAATCACCTACACCGGCGGCACCGGCAACGACCTCATCCTCACGCTCATCACCACGCCCATCGAGCAATGGCGCTTCGCCAACTACGGCAGCGTCCTCAATACCGGCACCGCCCTCGACACCGCCGACACCGACACCGACGGCACCGCCAACCTCCTCGAATACGCGACGAAAATGAACCCCGCCGCCAACGACACCGTGCCGCAATCCGCCGCGAAATCCGGCTCCAACCTCGAATACACCTACACCAAGAACAAAGCCGCCACAGATGTGACCTTCACCGTCGAATGGAGCGATGACTTCACCACCTGGAGCACCGCTGGCGTCACCCAATCCCTCGTCCCCGGCTCTGACAATGGCGTGACCCAGCAATGGAAGGCCACGATGCCCGCCGGAGCGAATGGCAGGCGGTTTGTGCATCTCAAAGTCACACGGCCATGAGATGCCTCTTCATAGTCTTGCTCGTCGCAGCATCGTTTTCTTCTTCTCGTGCGGCGGATGTGTTCGTCTCACCAGCAGGAAGTGATGGGGCGGATGGGTCGCTGGCCACGCCGTATCAGACGATTGCGAAGGCGATGTCGGTGGCGATGCCGGGGGACTCGGTGAAGTTGCGGGTGGGGACTTATCGAGAGGTGGTGTCGCCGGTGCGCGATGGCACGGCGGGGAGTCCGATCACGATCGAGAACTACAATGGCGAACAGGCGGTGATCTCGGCGCTGGATGTGGTTTCGGGTCCCTGGACGGCGCAAGGAGGTGGAATCTTTGCGACGACGGTGGCGGGGGCTCGACCGGTGAACTTTTGGACGACGACGGGTGTGACGGCGAACGGCTCGACGATCGCAGATTCGGGCGGTTCGCTGCGCTTCATCGTCACGAATGAAGCGGCCAATCAGACAGTGCAGTTCCGCAGCCAGGCGGCGAGTGCGACGTGGGATTTCTTTGCCAATGCGGTGACGTGGAAGGTGCGTGGCCTGAGCGCGGCGAGCACTGGCGCGACGGCGATGCCGACATCGAACATGACTTCGTTCTTCAGCATGATGACGGGTGCGAGCAATGGCTTCGGCTCGGATGATGCGGTGAGCGTGAATTACCGCGGCGATGGGCGGCTGCAGTTGTATTTGAAAAAGAACATCGTGAACACCTGGGGCACGGTGGTGCAGACGGTGAGTGACGCGACGATCAATGGTTACGATCTTACGCTCGGCCCAGCTTCGGGCGGCACGGTGCCTTACACTTTTGCCGTGAAGCGCAGTGCAGGCGCGGATGTGGTGGTGTCGGGCTCGTGGGCGATCACGCAGGCGGAGTGGAGCGACGGCGGCACGGGCGACACGTCGTATCTCGGGATGCTCGCTCAGGAGAATGTGGCAACGGCGAACATAGCCCAGCAGTTCAAGATCAGCGCGGATTCCTGCACGATCACGAAAGGCGCGACGACGGTGTTTCGCGATGAGTTCGACGATAGCGACCTAGCGTCTGCCACGGAGTTCCCCGCGTCGCTGACGAGTTCGCTCAGCTCGGGCTACGATCAGGTCTTTGTCGATGGCGTGATGCAGGACGAGGCTCGTCTGCCGAACAAGGGATCGGGCACAATGATGGCACCGACCACGGCGAGCGTGACGGTGACGAATGCGAGCGCGGGGACGAATCCGAACACGATCTCAAGCACGACCTTCAGTGGCAAGGCGACGAACTTCTTCACCGGTGCGCGGTTCGTGGGCGGCATCGGCGTGAAATGGTCGTGGCAGAATGCGGTGATTGCATCGAGCGCGGGGAATCTGCTCACCGTTGATCCTGCGACGAAGTCCACTTGGTGGTGGCCCGATTACACGGGCGCGACGAACAGCTCGGACACAGGCACGGGGTTTGTTTATGGTTTGCTCTCTCTGCTCGATGCGGACGGCGAGTGGTTCCTCGATCAACCAACTTCAACGCTGTCGCTGCGCATCACGGGGGGCGCGGATCCGACGAGTCACGTCGTGGAGATCAAACGGCGGAACTGGTGCGTGAATGTGAATGGCTTCGACTTCATCACCATGCGTGGTTTGAACATGAACGGTGGAGCGATCCGGCTGAATGGAACGGGCAACGTGCTCGATGGCTGCGACGCGAGTTACCTCAGTCACTATCTCGTGTGGAGCAATGGCAGCGCCAAGGATGGTGGACGCAGCGAAGGCGGTGGCGTGATCGTGGGCGGCACGGGAAGCACCGTGCGTGGCTGCACGATTCACGACACGGCTGGCTCGGGCATCATCACGAGCGGCACGGGCCATCTGCTCACGCGGAACACGCTCTACAACATTGATTACTCGGGCACCTACGCGCTCCCGCTGGAATTGGGCGGCACGGGCATGACGGCGACTTTCAACACCATCCATGACGCCGGTCGCGACGGGGTACATCCAGGCACTGGATCGACGGTGATGTTCAATGACATCTCTTATGTCGGTCGGCTCGCGAACGATCTCGCCTGCATCTACACCTTCGGCACCGAGGCCATCGCGGCGTCCGGTGCACGCACGCGCATCGCCTACAACTGGGTCCATGATCGCGCTGACACGACCGACCGCCTGAGCAAGGGCATCTACCTCGACAACGGTTCGCGCAATTATCTCGTGGATCACAATGTCTGCTGGAACTGCGGTGCCAATGCGACCGATGGCGCGTTTCGACTGAACTCACCGGCGTTCGGCCATGAGCTTTATCACAACACGGTTATCGCTCCGGCCAGCTATAACGACGCCACGTTCTCCGATTACGTGTCGCCGTCACTGTCACTCGGCGGCTACGTCTTCACGGATGTCACGTGCGGCCTCAGCTTCATTGGCGAAAACAACATCGAGGTGCCGGATGCGAGCGCGACTGCGGCCTTCACGAGTTACGCCACGCAGGACTTCACGCCGAAGATGACCTACAACTTCACCGACGAACGCTACGGCTCAGCGATCGCGACGGTAAATCCGCCTGCGAGCACTGGCGCTGTCTCATGGACGAAGCCTGCTGGCACCAGCACGACGAACCCGTATCTGGCGCTGGCGATGAGCGATCCTGCTCAGCCCTTCTTTTTCAATGAGACCTACGGCCACGGACAAGTCATCGCGGGCGTCAATGCGTGGGTGCCTGATGGCAAGCCGGACAGCGGTGCGTATGAGTCCGGTGTGGCGCGCTGGATTCCCGGCGTGAATGGCTGGGAGGGCTGGAAAACCGATCCGCCGCCTGCGCTCGGTGCTCGCACGGCCATCCTGCAAGGCGTGCGCATCTCGATGGACAGCGCTTTGAGCACGAACTGCCTTCTCTACTACGGCACGACCGATGGCGGCACCAACGCAGCAGCGTGGGACAATGTGATCGACCTCGGCACCGTCGCGCCAGGCGGTGTGATGTCGGTGTATCGTGCGGCGATCGTGGGGCTGACGCCCGGCACCACCTATCAGGCGCGCTACTTCGCGAGCAACGTGAACGGCACGACCTGGAGCGGTGCTCAAAGCTTCACCACCGCCGCATCGCTGACGTGGGATGCGGGCGGCGGCGCGGCGACCAACATCAGCACGAACTTGAACTGGACCTCTGATCCCGTGCCCGACCTCGCGCATGGTGGTGAGATCGCCGCCTTCGGCAGTGCGGGCAGCACGGCCACGATTGATGCGGACACCTTGCTGCTTGGCATCGTCTTCAATCGTGACGCCAATTTCACCATCGCGAACGGTGCTGGCACGCTCACGCTCGGGGCAAGCGGCATCGCCGTCACACTGCCCACGACTACGGCGCGCACGCATGCCCTTTCGGAGAGCAATCTCGTGCTCGCAGCGGACCAGACGTGGTCGATTACAAACAACACGGGGGCTGCGTCGCTGAATGTGTCGAGCAGCATCGGTGGCGCGTTTGGAATCACCAAGACGGGCACGGGCAGCCTCTCGCTCAGCGGCAGCAGCACCTTCGATGGCGCGGTGAATGTCAGCACTGGCATCGTGACCTTGAGCAATGCCAATGCACTCGGCAGCGCCGTCGGTGCGACCAACATCGCAGCGACAGGTTCCACCACGACTGGTGGTCAGGTCGCGATCTCGGGCGGCATCTCGGTTCCGGAGAACTTCAGTATCACCGGCACCTCTGAGGCGAGCGCATTTGCTTTCCCCATCAGCAACGCCAGCGGCACGAACACGATCACGGGCACCATCACGCTCGTGGGCACGGGCGGCGTGCGCTTCGGAGCGAGTGCGGGCACGTTGAATCTCAACGGTCCCATCGTGCGGAATGGCACGGACATCGGCGGGCTCCTGCTAGCCTCGAATGCAGGCAGCGTGCTGAATGTGAACGCGCCGGTCGATCTCAACGGTGCCTCTTTGAGCATCATCAATCCTGGCACCGTCGTGCTCACCGCGCAGAGCACGGACATCGGCAATACGACGATCTTCTTCGGTTCGCCCGCAACGAACGGTCCCACACTCAAGCTCGGCGTGAGCGATGCATTGCCCTCGAATCGCAACCTCACCATCGGCAGCACCGGCACGAGCAATGGCGCGGATCGCGGCACACTCGATCTTGCGGGGTTCAACCAGACCGTGAACGCGCTCGTCGGCAATGCCGGCACCGGAGCCACACCTTCAGCCGCGAGCACTCGCCGCATCACCAACAGCGCTGTGGCCACCACGAGCACACTCGCCGTCGGCAATGGCAACGCGAGCGGCACCTTCAACGGCCTCATCGAAGACGGCGCGGGCAAGGTCGCGCTCGTGAAAACTGGCAGCGGCACGCAGATACTCAGCCAGCCCAGCACCTACACCGGTGACACGACCCTCACCGGCGGCACGCTCAGCCTCACGAGCACCATGCTCGCCGACACCGCCGACGTGAATCTCACCACCGGAACCACCTTGAACCTCAACTTCACCGGCACCGACACCATTGACCAACTCCGCATCAACGGCCTCGCGCAAGCCCCCGGCACCTGGGGCAGCCTCGGGAGCACCGCCACCTACAAAACCGCTCTCATCACTGGCACCGGCCTCCTCAACGTCACCGGCACGCAGCCGCCCTACGATGCCTGGGCAGTCGGTGGCGGGCTGGATAACACGCCCGCCAAAGATGCCTCCATTACCGCCGATTCCGATCATGATGATGTGAGCAACCTGATGGAATACGCCACCAAGATGAACCCGTCTGCCAACGACGTGGCTCCGCAGGCGGCGACGAAGAACGGCGCGAATTTGGAGTTCGTTTACACCCGAAACAAAGCGGCCACGGATGTGACCTTCGTCGTCGAGTGGAGCGACACGTTGGGCAATGACTGGAGCACAGTGGGTGTGACGCAGTCGCTTGTGGCGGGCTCTGACAATGGCGTGACCCAGCAATGGAAGGCCACGATGCCGGCGGGAAGCTCACGGAGGTTCACGCGGCTCAAAGTAACCCGACCATGAGATGCTCATCTGCCATTTTTGGAGTGTTTCTCACGGCTTTAATGGCGGCGGGCGCTGACATGCCGGCGTTGCCTTCGAAGCCGGTGGTGAGGATGGTTTCGCCGGGGTTTTATGAGGTGGGGAAGGTGCGGCTGGATCAGAAGGCGGCGAGTATTTCGTTTGCGGGGACGCTGAACATGAAGCGCGGGCTGCTGGAATACTTGTTGGTGAATTCGAAGGGCTCGGTGCACGAAAGCCTGCTGGTGACGGAGGTGGAGGCGACGGACATTCATGTGGCGATGCTGCTGCTCGGAGCAAAGGGCGGCGCGGTCGTGACGGAGGCGCCGCCAGCGCAGCTCGATGCGCGGTATTTTCGCACCGCACCGAAGCTGACGGGCGATGCGGTGCTCATCCGCGTGAAGTGGAAGGAGAAGGACGTGGAGAAGTCGGCGTCGATCGAGGAGTGGATCTTCCATGAGACGGCGAAGCAGCGGGTGAAGCCGGGGCCGTGGACTTACAATGGCTCGATGGTGCACGAAGGGCGCTTCCTGGCGCAGACGGAGGGCAATCTGATGGCCCTAGTGACGAGTCCGATGGCCTTGATCAACAATCCGCGCACGGGCAATGACAATGACCACTTGTGGAACGCGAACGGTGACACGACGCCTGGCATCGGCACGCCGGTGGAGGTCGTCATCCAGCTCGTTCCGCCCGCGAATCCCAACCCCGGACGCAAGCCATGAAATCTTCTTTTTTCTCTCAAATCCTCGTGCTGATGCTGCTGGCGATGGCCGGGCTGGCGCAGGCGTTTTCGCCCAATCCCGACCTGACCGTGGCGGGGGCGATTGCGACGCTGAAAGCGGATACGAACAGTTCACCGCTTTACAGCCAGACTTACAATTTGGGACCGACGGGGCTGCGTGGCTGGATTTTCATCGGCGGGGGCAATGGCGCGGATGGCACGATCACGGTGTCGAGTCGGCAGATCCTCGTGACGGTGGCGAGTGCGCCGGGCAATGCGGTGCTGGCGGTGGATGATGTCATTCTCGGGGCGATGGCGGGCGATAGCGGCACGGTGCCGCTTTTCATGAGCGATGCGCGGAAGGCCTTTGGCGCGGCGATCACGGAATCAGAGCGCACGGGCGCAGGCACGCTGCGGGTGAAGCGCTGGCGTGCCGGTGTGACGACCGATGAGAACATCCCGATGACCATCATGGGCGACTACACGGCCACCGCGCCCAACAGTTGTCCGAAGTCGGCGCTGATCCTCGCCAACGCACGCGACGCACTCGTGAGCCAGCTTTTGGCGAACGCGAACTTCCTCACGAACGACTGGGGCGGCGCGATCAGCGGGCTGGCGTTGCTGGCGGGCGTCGCACCGGGCGATCCGAACTACGCGACGGTGCAAACTCGGCTGCAGACCTATGCGCGGGCGTTGGCGGCGACGACGCCGAATCCCTCCGGCACCTACATCTGGCAGTGGGGTTACATCGCGCTGTTTCTCGATGAGTATTATCTGAGCACGGGCGACGCGAATGTGCTCACGGGCTTGAACAAATACGTCGTTGCGCTGGCGAAGGGTCAGAGCCGCTACGGCACCTACGGGCACGGCGGATCGCTGCTAAAGGCGGATGGCAGTCTGCATGGCACGATCCCGCCGTATGGTCCGGTGAATCAGGCGGGTCTTCCGGCAAACATCGCCATCGTGCTCGGCAAAAAGGCGCTGCAGGCGGCTGGCATGTCGATAGATCCGGAGATCGATCCGGCGATCCAGCGCGGTGCGGATTTCTTTGCGTGGTATGTGAACAAAGGGCCGATCCCATATGGCGAGCACGAGCCCTTCATGGACGGGCATTCGTCGAACGGCAAAGATCCGCTGTGCGCGGTGTTGTTCGGTTTGCAGTCGGGGCGCACGACGGAGACGGAATACTTCGCCCGCATGAGCGTGGCCGGTTACATCGGTCGGGAATACGGGCACACGGGGCAGGGGTTCAGCTACCTGTGGGGCGCGATGGGGTCGCACATGGGCGGAGCGCTGGCGCTGGCGGAATTCCTGAAGCCGATCCGCTGGCATCTCGATCTGGAGCGCCGCACGGATGGTTCGTTTGTGTATGACGGCGCGGAGCAATACGGCGCGGGCTCGACTTCAAACGGCACGTATTTGGGCACGAGCGGCTACTACTCGATGAACCCGACGGCGACCTACATCCTGACCTATGGGCTGCCGCTGCAACGGCTCCACATCACCGGCAAGAGCGCGATTCCCGCGAACACGCTCGACGCGGCCAAGGTGTCGAATGCCATTGCTGCGGCGACCTTCAATCTCGATGCGGCAGCGATGACGACCACGCAGTTGATCGCCGCCTTGAGCGAGTTTGATCCGGTGGTGCGCAATTATGCCGCCATCGAGCTGGCAAAGCGCACGCTGACCGTCGCGGAGGTGAACACGCTGCTCGCCATGCTCACCGGCGCGGATGCGAATGGCCGCATGGGCGCGTGCCAGACGCTCGGTTTGCTGAAAAATGCCACGGCGCTGCCTTTGATCACGCAGCGGCTTTACGACGCGGACATGTGGGTGCGGGCAAAAGCCGCCAGCGCCCTGCGCAGCTACGACGCGGCCACCGCGAGCACGCAACGCGATGCGATGCTGGCCGCCTTCGCCGCGAACGCGACCGATCCCGAGGTGATCGACTGGAGCGACCCCATTCAAATCTGTAATGGCTACCTCGGCTTCGCGCTGTTTGGCGATGCGGTCTATGGCGGCACGAACATCGCCACCTACACGATCAATGCGCCGAAGAACCTGCTGTATCCCGCACTGAAGGTCGGCCTGAAGCAGCCGGATTCAAAGGCTCGCTACGGCCCGGCGAAGTTTTGCAATGACCGACTCACGCTCGTGGATGTGCAGGCGCTGATCCCGGATCTCGTCGAGGTCATCGAGACGGAGAGCCAGGCGGACACGATGTGGAGCATGAACCCACGCGGCTCCGGCATTGCCACACTGGCGAAATACAAGATCCGCGAAGGCATTCCGCTGGCGCTCGCGATGCAGGAGATCCCCACGGGCTTTGGCTGGGGCGCCAATGGTTTCCAAGTTCCCGGTCTGAATGCGCTGGTGGCCTACGGCGATGCCTCGCGCTGGACCTTGCCCACGCTGCGCAGCTATCTCGGCACCTGGGACCCGCTCTCCTCGCAATACACGACGCTTGTCAATTCCGTCGCCTCCATCGACAACGCGATCACCGCCCCGGCGCAGAATCTCGGCTTCGCGGTGGCGACTTCACAGGTGGTCGTCACCACGGGCGCGAAGTCGATCACGCTCAGCGGTGCCTCGCCGCGAGCTGCGGTGACGTTTGGCAATGTCACCACACCCGCGCATGGCACGCTCACCGGCACCGCGCCGAATCTGACCTACACGCCGAATGCCGGCTACACCGGCCCGGACTTCTTCACCTTCCAGGTCATGGATGATCTCACCACGTCGGAACCGGGCACGGTGAGCCTCATCGTCGGCACTGCGGGCACGGGATTGAAGGGCGAGTATTATGACAATGCGGACTTCACCAGCCTGAAGGTCACACGCACCGATGCGCAGGTGAATTTTGATTGGGGCACCGGCTCTCCGCATGCGTCGGTCGCCGCGGACACCTTCAGCGTGCGCTGGAGCGGTCTGCTGCTTGTGCCGGAAACGGCGAGCTACACCTTCTCCACACTCAACAGCGACGGCGTGCGGCTTTACATCAATGGCGTGCTCGTGATCGACGATTACGCGGATCAGGCGACGAGTTGGAAAGACGGCACGTCGGTGAATCTGACCGCCGGGCAGATGGTGGAAGTGCAGCTCGAGTATTATGAGAACACTGGCTCTGCCGTGGCGAAGCTGAAGTGGACCGGACCTTCGTTCGCCGGTGCGAATGGCCTCCCCATCGCCACCGAGTGGCTCTTTGACGGCACGGGCATCACGAACCGCACCGCGTATGCGCATGATCAAAGCGTGACGATGATCCAAAACAGCTCGCAGCCCATCACGCTCACCGGCAGCGGCGGCACGCTGACCTACTCGATTATCACATCGCCTGCGAACGGCACGCTCAGCGGCACCGCGCCGAATCTGACCTACACACCGGCGACGAACTTCACCGGCACTGACAGCTTCACCTTTCTCGTCAACAACGGCAGTGGCAACTCCACATCAGCCACTGTTTCCATCGCCATCTGGGCCGGCACACCCGTCGATTACTTCTGGGCCACCGCCGCGTCCGCGAACTGGAGCGGCGCAACGACTTGGAACAACGCCGCGGGTGCCACCTCGGTGCCGAACGCGGGCGGGCAGCCGTTTTACCGCATGTCCGTGAGCAAAACGGGCACCTACACGGCCACGCAGGATGTGAGCGGCGGCTTCGTGCTGAATCAGCTCAATGTCGCAGGCACGGTTACGCTTGCGGGCACCAACAGCCTCAGCTTTGCCGCGAACGGCCCCATCTTGCCGCAGTTCAATCAAAACAGCGCCAACGCGGTGACGATCAGTGCGCCGCTTACACTGAATGCCATGACGACCTTCGGCGGCACCAGCGGCGGTAATGTGACGATCTCAGGTGCGATCTCCGGCTCCGGTGGTTTCACCAAAAACCACGTGGGCACGCTGACGCTCTCGAACTTCAACAACACCTACTCCGGCGGCACCGTGCTGAATGCGGGAACCGTGAGCTTTCCCGCAGGCTCGGGCTCCGCGACGCCCTTCTTTGGCACCGGACCTCTGACCGTGAACAGCCCGGCGATCCTCGCCTGCAATCGCACCTACCTCACCAACAGCGTCACCCTGAACAACGCGACCGTGAGCGGTGGAAACAGCTTCTCCAGCGTGCTCGCCGGTCCGGTGACGCTCAGCGGCATCACCACGTTTAGTTTTGGTAATACCGGCGGTTTTACCATCTCCGGCAACATCAGCGGCTCCGGTGGCTTCACGACCACCGGAACCTCCCAGTGGACTCTGACCGGCACGAACAGCTACACCGGTCCCACGACCATCCAGGCTGGCACGCTTCGCTATTCCGCCGCCGCTGCTGTCGGCCCCGGCGCGATCCACATCGCCACCGGCAAAGCCAATCTCAACTACACCGGCACCCGCTCCATTGCCTCGCTCACCCTCGGCGGCGTGCTTCAGCCCGCAGGCACCTATGGCTCGAATGCTTCATCCGCCGCCAACAAGAGCGACACCTACTTCACCAGCACCGGCGTCGGCGTGCTCAATGTCCTGCTCATCCCCACGACCACCGCCGTGACCAGCAATGCCACGCCAGCCACCACCGGCAGTGCCGTCACCTTCACCGCCACCGTGAGCGGCGGCACCTCCACCGGCAGCGTCACCTTCTACGACGGCCCCACGGCCCTCGGCAGCAGCCCTTTGAACGGCACATTCCAGGCCACACTCACCCGTTCCAACCTCGCCGCCGGCATCCACACCATCACCGCGCAGTATTCCGGCGACCCCAGCCACGCCACCAGCACCTCCGCAGGTTTCAGCCAAGTCCTCGTCCTCTCCGCTTTCGACGCCTGGGCCACCGATCCCGCCCAAGGCCTCACCCCCGGCCTCAACACCGGCCCCCTCGACGACAGCGACCACGACGGCGTATCCAATCTCCTCGAATACGCGACAAAAATGAACCCGTCCGCCAACGACGCCACGCCCCAATCCGCCACCAAAACTGGCTCCGATCTCGAATTCACTTACACCAAGAACAAAGCCGCCACCGACGTGACCTTCACCGTCGAATGGAGCGATGATTTCATCACTTGGAGCACTGCAGGCGTGACCAGCAGCATTTTGACCGACAACGGCACCATCCAGCAAATTAAGGCCACGATGCCTGCCGGAGCGAATGGCCGGCGATTTGTGCATCTCAAAGTCACACGGCCATGAACAACATCAGACACCCGGACTGCGGCAGCCGGCTGCCGCTTGAGAGAGGCAGCCCTGCTGCCGGAAACGTCGCCACGGCTCGCCAAGTCGAGGCGCTATCGCGTTGGCGGAGCCTTGGGGCGTTGAAGCATATTTTTCAGCCTTCCCGCCAGCAAGGCTGGCTCCGCCAAGCGGCAGCCGGCTGCCGCAGTCCAGGCTTCGCTGCCCACTTTTTGATCCGATGAGCGATTCGATCTCACTCCCCACTGCCGAAGACGCGGCCAAAGGCACGCGTTCGTGGCCTCATGCGCCGCCGCATCGGCTGACAGAGGCAGGCGTGTATTTCGTCACGGCTCGTGCTCATGAGCAGAAGCACTGGCTGCACACGCCAGAGCGTCGCGATTGGTTCATGCAGATGCTGTTTGATGTCACCGACGAGAA
>Ga0075163_10004501_pt1 | contig 18720 bp, 34 predicted proteins | sample JI1023141ADNA_FD_71478 | JGI IMG/M metagenome (GOLD analysis project Ga0075163, IMG submission 71478) | Wastewater effluent complex algal communities from Wisconsin, to seasonally profile nutrient transformation and Carbon sequestration -... | ecosystem: Engineered > WWTP > Effluent > Algae...
ATAGGTGACTCTAGTTAGGTCACGCTTTGTCACTTCTTTCCATAGGTGCTGTCATGGTCAGGCGCCACAGTAAGCAACCGCATGAACTCTCCATCCCGGTAGGCGGTGCAACGCCTGGACTGGGTAATGCGCAGTGAATAGATGGAGTCAACACCTTGCGGGGGTTTAACGCTGACAATTTTTTCCCATTTCAAGCCGTTGTCCCGATAGAGCTGCGTCCAGGTCAATTGGCGGATCTTCTTGAGAGTGTCGATTGCGGAATTACGTTGTCCCTTTTCCAGGTTCAAAAGGTGTTCCTGGAAGACCGGATTGTTCAGGTCCAGTCGCACCAGCGGCTCGTTGCTGCCCATCAGAGCGTGGGGTTCAGAGTTGCTGAGGACAAGATCGCATCGGTTTGTGCATCTGTTGCTGGATGCTCCTGAGACCAGGCCATAGCGCGCACCAATTCGGAAGCGACAACTGGCTCATGTAACCACCGCTCGTTGTCAGGAATGACGGTTGCAGTGCGAATCAGCCAGACCCCCGATTCCTGCTCCTCAACCAGCACCTGACGGCCGGCAAATTGTTTGCCGAGGGAGATTTGCCCATTGGCTCCGATAACTTTGACGGTAGGGGGAGAGGTTGTTGTCTGCACGGTGAGCTCCTTAGTGCATTACCAAATTAGTGCGGCACTAAAGAAGTATAGCTGATGGCGATATCAGTCAATCGAAGATAGAAGGATTGACCACAGCCTTTCCTGGCGGTTGCCCATTTGACGAGGGGAGGGCGCCCTAAGCGGTTCCAGTGCGCGTGTGCCAAGGTTGCAGGCCCAGAATCGCCGCGTGGGCTCCACTGCCTGGATATCGCCCCCACGGCCAAAGCAACTGTTCCGGGCAAATTGGCTGCGTTGACGAAATAACACGCTTCACGTACGTCATGATTATCCTTATAATCAAGACGTCATATAAACTATACTATAACGGCGTTTTCAACTTGTATGAGGTCTCCTATGTCCATTTCCCCCAGTACAGCCGCTGAAATCAACGCTGCGCAAGTTGAGGCCATCAAGATCATCATGGACGCCAAAAAGCTCCTCGAAGCGACCGGCTTGGAGGTCTCCTTCATCACGCGCTGTCCGGACGGCGCGAAGTGGCCGGTGCTCATGTTGGAAGTGGGTCAGACCTACGCCGACATCGAGGCCGTGCGTAACGGCAAGCGGTAAATCCATCATGCTGGTCGCAGGTCAAATGGCCGAACCGCTGTTCTACACAGCGCCGCCTCCAAAGCGCAAACCCGGCCGCCCCCTAGGCTCCAAAGCCCAGGTCGTCCAGGACGCAAGAGCACTGGGCGTGCACCACTTCGCCTTCGTGCGCTCCAGCATCCTGGGCCTGGACCTGGCCGAGTCCTTCGATCGTTACTTGGCCTGGGCGGAAACCACCACCGATCTGCGCTATGTGCAGAATCGTCGGGAAGCGCTCCTCAAACGCATCATCGAAGCCGGACGTCAGATTGACGCGACCTTGCCCGCTCATTCCAAGATCACCCACCTGTTGGACTTGCTGCGCAGTGATGCCGCACCCCCCAAAGCGGTGTCGCTACCTACCCTTGACGAATGGGTTGAGTCCGAGGGCATTGACCCAGAAGGCTGGAGCGAGGCGGACTTGCTGGCCGAGTACAAGGCGGCATTTGGTCTGGACAATGCCGAAGCAATAGACGCCGGCGTCGGGTTTAAGGACCCGGTGGGTGAGCGGGTGAGGGCGCTGAACTACCTGGAGACCATCCTCTCGGTCATCCCGACTGCGACTGATCGCCTGGAATCCTGGTTTGCCCGCCCGGTTGTCAAATGCCTGCGCAATGTGGGCATCATCACCCTGGGCGACCTGGTCCGCTTCATCAACGCCTATGGCCACCGCTGGTACTCCAGCATCAAGGGCTTTGGGTCTCAGAGGGCCCAACAGGTCTTGCACTGGCTGATGCTGGAGCAGGACCACCTGAACCTGCAGGTGTCAGGATCAGTGCATGAGCCCAAGTCCAAACGTGAATTGCGTGTCGCAACTTTGCTGCCGGCGGTTGGCCAGGAATCACAGGCCGTGCGCCAGTTTGGAGCCGGCACGCTGGTGGCCAACGCCATCCACCGCATGCAAGCCACACCGGCCCTGGCCGGCGCCCAGGGTGACTTCAGAAGCCACATGGCCAACACCCTGGGTGCGACAAATGACCTGGAAGCGGTGAGCAGTTGGCTGTCGCGCTACAACGAAAAGCCGTCCACCCAGCGCAGCTACAGAAAAGAGATTGAGCGCTTTCTGCTGTGGTGCGCCCAGGAGCTCAAGAAGCCCCTGTCCAGCGTCAACTCCCCCGATTGCCAGAAATACCGTGAATTCCTCCAGGCCGTGCCGACTACCTGGGTTCAGCGCCGCCCACTCAAACGCACCGATCCGGGTTGGAGAGCCTTTCGAATCCAGCCCAGTGCTGCTTCGCAAAAGCAGGCTCTGGTCATTCTGCAGACCCTCTTTGGTGGGCTGGTGGATGCCGGCTACCTGGTGGCCAACCCGATGCGCTCGTTGATGAAGGGCTTTGACCTGCCAGCCTCCAGGATGGATATCCGGCGCTCCTTTACCGAAGCCGAGTGGGCGCATGTCCTGACCTGCTTAGACACGTTTACCGTCGGGCCCAAGCAGTTGCGCCTGAAATGCATTCTGGATCTGCTGGTAACTTCGGGTATTCGTTTGGACGAACTGGCAAAGGCCCGGCACAAGGATCTGCGCATTGAAGCACTCCCGGACCTTCCGGAGACTTGGATCCTGAGCGTTACTGGAAAACGCAACAAGACGCGCGAGGTGCCTCTTAATCCTGATGTGGTCAGGCTGCTGGCCCTGCATGGCGGAGAGTTTTTGGACGAGGACAAGGTCGCTGCCGACAAGGACAACCTTCCATTGATCCGAACCCTGGAAGCATCGGTGCCGCAGTGGAGAAAAGGGCAGGGGGGTGAACTGGTGAGCAGCTCCAGGACAGAGACGGCGGGTTCAGCTTTGTCAGCCTCCGGGATCTATGCGGTGCTCAAGCGGTTCTTTCGCCAGGCAGCCAAGTCGGCGGCACAGGCGGGGTTGGACGCGCGGCGGTTTGAGAAGGCCAGTACGCACTGGATGCGGCACACCTTTGTGAGGCAGGCGCTGGTGGACGGGGTGCCGATTGAGGTGGCCAGTGAACTTGCAGGTCACGCCAGTATTGATACGACTTCGATTTATTCGACGCAGGAGCTGGCGAGGAAGATCACTGCGATTCAGGGGATGCGGCGTCGCGTTGTAGCGTGAAGCGCAGGCAACAGCTCATAATTGCGAAGCGATAGCAATTGCCCTAGCTGGGAGAGCGCAATGCGCCAATAGGTTGGACACTCTGGGACATCACGAAACGGTTTGGAGTGGAAATGAAAGATGCGGTGTTGGATGAGACCACGGTCAAGGAGGGTATGGATATCGCCAAGTTGAGGCTGATTCCTTCCCTGTCCGCGCTGGATGACAAGGCGCTCAAGCTCGCCAGGACGTGCCTCGTAATGACCTGCAAAGGAGTAAGTTTGAGCGCTATTCCAGATAGCCACCTAAAGATGGTCATAGATCACGTCGCAAGGGACAACACTGGATCAGCAGCTGTTGACGTGGACGCCACATTTTCGCGCAAGGGTACGTATTTCCTTCATTGGAACAAGAGGACCGGGGAATGGTCGCCTGGCATCAAAACCCCGCCAATTGCTTCAGACGGGCGCGCTGGAGGCTGGATCTTTTTTGAGGCCCATGCTGGTTCGCAAGTAGAAGCAAAAGCCTTGACAGAGCGCTACGTGTCCACCAAGGGCGCTTCGTTCAAGGGTGGCATCGTAGCCCTCAGCGAGAACGAGGCTATCGTCACTATTGACGGGAAGAGCATCACCTATTGACTGGGGTCGCCGCTCTACGCCAGTATTGATACGACTTCGATGTATTCGACGCAGGAGCTGGCCAGGAAGATCAAGGCGGTGCGGGGGATGAGGCGAAGGGTAGCGACCTGAATACGACGACAACGCATTCGATGAAAATACCCCCGTGAATCCGGAAACCATCAATCCCGGCGCGCTAGTGTTGGCCGCACCGCCAAATTTGCCTGACGAACTGGTAGCCCACTTGCCTGCAGCAGAAGCCCGTGCCTCTCAAAACATGGAAGCGGTAAAAGCCGCATCCACGCCTGAACTTGAGAGCCTGCGTCAGCAACTAAGACAGGCACAGACACCGGCGGTTCCCGCTGCAGCAAAAGTCATTCGATTGCGGCACATTGCGGGTCAGTGGTCGACCGTTTTCTCGTCCAAGACCGCGTGCAGCTCTGGTTGCAGTCACTGCTGTCATCTTGCGGTCATGGTTCCAAGGTCAGAAGCTAAATTGATGGCCAAGGTCATGGGAATAAAAGTTACCGAACCAGCCGCAGTGCTCGACCTGGAAGGTGCCAATGACGCGATGGCGTATTTAGGAGTGCCGTGCACATTTCTGGTCGACAACCGATGTTCAATTTACGACCACCGTCCCATGATGTGCAGAACGCTGGTCAATATGGACAGCGTTGATACGCTATGCCGAATTGTGAAGGGTGTCGATGTGCCAGTGCCGTATCTCAATACGTTAGAAATGAAGGCGTATTTTGCGTACCTGACCCAAACCGAGCAATTTGCCGACATCCGCGAATGGTTTCCAGCGGCAGCTCCGGAAGTGGCGGGAGGCTAGTTTCGAGATTGATTTGAAAGAGGTCTCCACGGTGACGGCAGCAACGTACGGCAGTTGGTGTGGTCTGAACTGGGGTCAGCAAAAGCAATCGCACCATACCCAACTCGCGAGGAAGATTCGGGCGGTGCGGGCCATGAAGCGCCGGGCTGCCCTACCGCCAGTCTCTCCATGAGCGAGAGGCGGCCAAGAGGTTAAAAACGACCGCTTGATGAACTGCGTGGGAGCGACTGAAAACGCGAGGTGCTACCTGAACAACTTTGCGAAGCTGAAAACCTTCAAAGCTTTAGAATTTATGGCGTTGCTTTGACAAATCGGGACAGCCCAGGAAGCACATTGCTGATTTCACAGTCACCAACTTGTGGAGAAAAAATGGGCGAGTACGCTGAAATGCAGATGGAAGAGGACGACCGTCGATTTGCACGGGAGGCCCTGAAAAAAGAGGCTGAAGGAAATGCGCGCCTCGCGACAAGGGTGCAATGCCCTCATTGCAACGCGAAACCCAAGATGGCCGGACTAGCGGATCACATCCGAGATGTTCACTCTGTTGGCTCGATTGCCCCCCAGACGCGCTTGTCAATTTCAAAATGATTCTTCGCCAGGCTGTGTAGGCTTACCGAACCCATATTGACCAAGGCACAGCAGCAGTCGTGACAGTCAGTCGGACGAGGATGGCGGTTGCCAGTGGTTCGGCAGCAACTCGCCGATCTTGCTGCCCTGTTGTGTGGGCAGCCGTTTCGCTGTGGACGGTATAGACGCAAACCTCAAACACATCTGAGGCGACATTGCATGGCAGACAATATGCGCGTGAGCAATCACTCATAGATCGGAAGAACTATGCTCTAGCAGAAGAAGGAGACCGGGCCTCCAAGGTCGGGCCGTGGAGAGCGACATCTCCTCTGGCTCCATGGGACTTTGGACACCCGCCCAGGAAGTCACCTTGATGCCTGTTATCTTCCATATTCTCAACTCCAAAAACACGAGCTTTTGCCATGTGTTACTCAGCCCAAGTTTGCGAAGCCTACGATGAGTACTGCGACATCTTTGGCGCTGACATCGACATCGAGACCTTTTCGCAACTGTATGGAATGAAGATCGAAGACAGCAGGATAAAGACACCACCAGCGTTAGATGCGGCATTCGAAGCGGACCAGCGGGCCGAGATGCTGCAGATTCGAGAAGCCATCCTGCAGCACAAAGCCCAGCAGGTCGCCAAGCTAGGGCAGGAGATTGTCGACCAGCGCGAACGTCTGGCCAAGGCTGAGCTGTCTCTGCAAAAGAAGCTGACAAAGAAGGCCTCTGAGGACCAGCGCATTGCCACGAACAAGATAGAGCGAGCACAGGAAAAGCTGGCCGACCTCCACCGGACCGACACCAAGAATGGTGACGCGAGGATGTATCCCGGGTACTACGTCCCCGTCCTGATCATGGAAAATGGCAGGAAATTAGTGCGGCCCATGCGCTACCAATGCCGGATCGCCGGAAGCCCCGAGAGCTATGACACCAGGTTTCCAGGAACCTACAACGCCAGAATGGACAATCTTGATGGGTTCTGGCGCCGCCAGTTTGGGTACACCCACGGTGTGGCCATCGTCACCGCGTTCTACGAGCACGTGGTTGCTGCAAACGGAGAACGGGTGGTTCTGGAGTTCAAGCCCATCACCAAGAAAAACATGTATGTTGCCTGTCTGTGGTCGCACTGGACTGCCCCGGGAAAGCAAGACCTATACTCCTTTGCATTCATCACCGATGAGCCGCCTCCAGAAGTGCTGGCAGCAGGGCATGACCGCTGCATCATTCCACTCAAACTGCAAAACGTGGACGCCTGGCTTGACCCAGACCCCAAAGATCTGGATTCGCTCTACGACATCCTGGATGACCGCGAACGCCCGTATTACGAGAATAGCCTTGCTGTGTGACTGAGAGTCGGTGCCTATGACAGTCGCTACAAGTTTTGAAGACCGCGCGTTCATGGTCACCACCATCGCTCGTGCCCATATGCGCGACAAGGCCCGCGCCCACTATTTTGCAAGTCGGTTGATCGAGCTTTGTGCGTGTGTAGCGGAGGCGGGTGGCGGTGACGCTGAGATGATTCACAGCGTGACTGAATTCGTGGAGAAATGCCCAGCAAACGAGAGGGTGTTTGCCCGCCACATCACCGAAAGGTGTGCTGACATCAGTCGTCGCCTGGGACCGATGAAAGAGGGTGCTGCCTCAGTTGTGATACGGGACCGCTTCAATTTTCTGCAAGAGCTCATTGAGCAAGATGATCGAGATCGCGACATTTGGTGCAGTGAAAACCCGATGGCCTTTGCCATCAACATACAGGGGCAACACACCTTAAGTTATGAACAGTGGTTGGCAGCAGGCGACTGCTTTATGGAAGTGATGAACGCACAGATAGGGGACAACAACGCCATTGTTGCCGCCCATGATGATGTGTTGGAAAACGGCCCGGAGTCTCCAGAAGCCCGACGCTGGGAAATGGCCATTGAGCTGGCTAAGGCAAGTGCTTTGGAAGGCTTTCCGCCTCAACCACTGATTGAATTTGAGGAAATTTTCTACTGGACGATGTAGACAAATGTTGTGGCTTGAAAGGCGACGTTCGTAGACGAAGGTAGGTGAGGGTGATTCCGTACTCGGCGCAGCCCGTGCGCAATGCCTTGCTTTTGAACTCTGCAGCATTGTCCAAATGCAGGGACTGCGGTATGCCGTGCATAGGCCACGAGAGATCAACAAGTCCTAAACTCTCAATCCATGGTGCTTTGGGAAACGCCACCCTGGTCAACAACAAGGCAACGGTTGCGGCGTTGGGGCGTTGGGGCGTTGGGGCGTTCCATGGCCGGGTAAATGGCGACAACGCAACGGGTGGCGACATCAATGGCAACGGACAGCCAAGGGCGCCCAACAGGCTTTCTGTGGAATCATCGACGACAAAAGCATCGGCTTGCGTGTGATCGATCTTAACAATCTCCAGTGGCGTGTTGCTTATCAGGTGTCCAGGTGGAATCCGTGCTTCGGGTTCATGGGTGAGCTTCATGGCAACCTCTTCACTATGCAGCTTCCATCTGCGGGCAATGGTGTGGCGGGATGGTTTCGGCAATCCATCTTTGTGGCACAGGCGCCTGATTTCCGCAGTGAGGTCATTGACCGGATGCCCAAGATTCTTCTGCCGGACAAACCACTTGGTAAACGTAGACCGAATGATTCTGTCCACATCTGGGTCTAGACGGCTTGATCCCTCACGCGGCCCTGCCGGCCTTGGAATGAGCGAAGAAGCCACACGATCCTCAAGGTAGCGCTTGCGCAGCCGGTACACGGACGTCCAGTGAACTTCAAGCAACTGTGCCGCTCTTTGGGCCTGCGACTTTGACATGGGCAGCGTGCCCAATGGACGCAATATGCGAGCAATGGCGAGGTCACGTTCAGACGGTTTTTCCTCTTGCTTCATGCCCTACCTAAATTGAAAAATCGACAGTAGCAACATTAGTGCTGATTGCGCACCACAACACGAGCTGCCCCCGGTGGAGCTGGAGGCGGTGCTGGCGGCAACTGAGGTGGGGGAGGTGTGGGGTGTTGGCCGACGCATAGGCGCCCAACTTCAGGATGGCGGCATACGCACCGTGCTGGACTTGGTCAGGTTGGACCCCGCCACGGTGCGCAGCCGCTGGAGCGTGGTGCTGGAGCGTGGTGCTGGAGCGCACGGTTCGTGAGCTGCAGGGCATGCCTTGTGTGCAGTTGGAGGATGTACCGGCGCCAAAAAAGGAAATCGCCTACACCCGCAGCTTTGGGCGCCCGGTCACCCACCTGGAGCCGCAAATCGAGGCGGTAAGCGAGTTCGCCAGCCGCGCCGCAGAAAAACTGCGCAAGCAAAGCAGCGTAGTGGGCCAAGTGCTGGTGTTTGTCCACACCTCGCCGTTTCGCCCAGGTCCCTAATACCACAGCAGTGTGGTGGTGCCATTGCGAAGGCCGAGCGCCGATACCGCTCTGATCCTGCATGCGGCGGTGGCCGGGCTGCACCAGATCTACCGGCCTGGCTATCAGCTGATCAAGGCGGGGGTGATGCTGCTGGACCTGGCGCCCGACCACCGGGTGCAGTGTGAGCTGGACTTGGAGGACGACAGCGCCAATGTGGCCGGTCGAGGCAGGCTGATGCAGGTAATGGATGGTCTGAACAACCGGTTTGGCCGGGGCACGCTGCAGGTGGCCAGCAGTGGCCTGGATGACGCGCACCGGGAATGGGGAATGCACCAGGAGCGCAGGACGCCGCACTACACCACCGCGATTGAGGACATCCCGGTGGCGAGGGCTTGATCGACGGTCGGGCATGGGCTGGCTTTACATGGACCATTTGCCATTCGGCAATGGCGAACCCGGATTTGGTACTTTCCTTGCAGAGCAATGGGCATGCGGCCACTGAACTTGTTTTGAGGGGGCAACCCTGTTATTCTATTGGTATTTGCTCGTATAGACCGAATTTCACGATGGCAAAACCACCCGTTTTAGAAGCCCCGGCGTTTGAACATCTTGTCAAAGCCACCGCTGGCTACAGTCGCATGCCCGAGCGCGATGTTGCGCTCCTTTTCGTGCTCTACGGTACCGCCATGGCAACCACTGAGTTGGCCACCTTCACCGTCTCTGATTTTTTGAAAGCCGACGGTTCAGTAAAAGTCACCAGCTCCGTTCGTGAGGGAGTTTCACACAATGGCCAGGTCAGGCCACTGTTTTGGTCAAACAAGCGAGTCGTTTCTGCGCTGGAAAAATACCTTGCCTGGCGCGTCGCCAACAAGCACGGGGTCACCGTCAAGAAAGGAGCCTACCTTGGGCTGGACCCCGACAGTCCGATGTTCTTAACGGACGACGGACAACCCTATGCATTGACAAAGAAGAAGCTCCCAAGCGGCGTTATCTCATACTCTTGCAACACCTTGGGCGCCCTGGTGTCTCGGTTGCATGCGAACGTGGGCCTTGAAGGATTCAGCGCGAATTCGGCGCGTAGGTCTATGGCGGTGAAGCTCCATCGACTGGGATATGACGTTGTGCATATCGCCAAGATACTTGGCCACAAAAGCGTGTCGACCACTCAGCGCCTAGTGGGACAGGACCCAGTGAAATTGGCTGACATTGTGGCAAGGGCCGTATAGATGAAAAAGAGTGAATTTGATCTGATAGCGCGGCTGCTGAAAAGCAAAGAGCCTGTCATCTCTGCGGTACGAATGGTGATCTTTGACGGCGTGGCCAATGCCGACGCAGCGCGCCAGTTGGGCGTGACACCACAGGCCGTGCATCGTTCAACAAAGAGGTTTCAGGCGCTGCACAATGAAATCTGTGTCGCCTTCAAAAGGACTCTTGCATAAACCGCCAGCGGTTGATACAATAGAACCAGGACATCGCAACAAATCCAAGAACTATGGCTACCAAAACAACCGGCGTCGAGTTTAAGCGCTTCTACAGTGACATCAAGTATTGGCCCGAAAAAGGGGATACCTATCACGAAGATGTGGCGTACAAGGTAAACGGCCAGGACCTTCCTGACGACCAAGATCCAGGTAACGTCGCTGACGGCGACGAGGTGACCATCGAAGGCGGCATCGTGATGAACTCACCACTTTACAAAGAAGGCAGTGAGCCGTCTGTTGAGGCTTACTTTAAGCGGTGGAAGAAGGAGCAAACTACTACAACCTTTGTCGTGGAATGTGACCTCACCAAGATTGAATCTATCCAGGCGGCCATCAAGGCAGCAGGTGGACGAATCGTTAAGTGAAGGAAAAGCCCATGTCTTTCACGCGAGAAGAGTTGTATGAGGTTAACGATGCGCTACACGAAGTGGTGACGCGTATGTGTGAGCAGGGGCAGACAGAAATCGAAATCAGGGAGCATTCGCTTAGCCGCCTCTGGTCTGCATCGAAAAAGGTCACTGTCATGCTACTTGGTGATGCTGAGACACCCGGCATTAAGAATCACGAGCCAATCGTGTTGCAAGCAATTGCGAGCCCTAAGTCACTCAAAACAAACTGAGGAAAACATCGTGACTACCCCACAGGACGCAGAGCAGGTAACTGCCAATCAGATTGCTATGGTGCTTGCCGACAAAACGGATATGCCATCTGGCGTCCGTGCAGATTTACTTCTTGGCCACAGCAATGTTCAGTGGGTTGTAGATTTGTGCAATGCGGCCATTACCACCGAACGTGAGCGCCTATGCGCAGCCATCAAAGCTGCCGATGACAAGGCCTCTGAGGGTGATTACATGCTTACGAGCGACGACAGTATTCGTGTAATTCGCGGCACCTGGGCATTTGAAGCCTAAACGAAGGAATTCACGGTATGGACCCACTGACTATGTACCGGCTGAAGACTGCGGGCATTGACGCTGTTAAGGCTGCCTTGGTTGCTGAGGCTGAGCACCGGCGTGGCCGCACCTTCAAGGAGTGGTCAGAGTCAGAAGCCAGCGCGGTGTGGTCTGCTACACGTGACTTCGCCCAGCAGCACGGCCTGCGAGTGCCGGAACTGGCCGAGGTGGTCGATGTAGAGCGCCAGGCCAGCGGGCACAGTGATTACGGCTCCAAGTGGGCTCTATACGCTGTCGAATTGACATTTGCGGCAGACGTCGCTGCAACATAGGAAATCACCATGCCAAACACCCTGTCTAAGACGGCCATAGGGTCCCGCATCCAGGAAGTCAACCAGCTAGAGTCCGAAGACCTGTGCCTTTGGCTCGTGGCCGACAATGGCTACCGGGATGCCAGGGTGCTGGCGGATGGCTCAGTCGCGGCTCTCATAGACTTGCTGTACACACACGCAATCGCCACTGGTTGCAGTTGGGATGGCTGGGGCAACAGGTATTGCTTTGAGGATATTGCGCTGGCTGACAAACGATTTGCTGAGCTGCGGAGCGAAGATGATGTACCCGAGGGGCACATAGCAACGAGGCAGGGCTGGAACCCTATACGGCGGCAAGCTGTCAACCCACAAATGCGCGCAAGGTGATCGACATGGCGAAACGGCTGGAACTTTGTGGCGAGATGGTGACTATTGGCGACCTGGTTGAAGAAGATATGCCAGCGCAACTCTTGGGCACCCCAGCAATCCAATTGAGAACTGCGGATGGGCGGGTCATCACGATCACCGGACTGTCACGTGAAGAGTGCCGCACAGCGGCTCCGCTCTTTGGTAAACAAATGTCCGTTTCTCTCAGCTGAAAGGGTGCCAACTGTGAAAGACGTAACCATGGAAATGGTCGAAAAGATCAAGCAACTTGCAGCAGATGGGTACGGTGATTTTTTGCCGTCGTACATGACGTTGCGCAATCGGTACGTTGGCATTCGTTCCAGCGATCCTGATCGTTGCGCAACTGAGGCCAGCGTGCGTGGCATAGGCAATGTCAACATCTATCTGTGCGGATCGCGGTCTGTTGTTTGCTGGCCGTCATTGCCTGCAATTTGAGGGGAGCCAGAATGGGAGTCGCGCCGACCAATGCACTTGAACTGTGGACTGTCTACGACAGCCCGACCGACCTGGCAGGGCGCTTTGTGGCGCGCAAATGGCTGAATGACACTCAGTCTGTCCATCGAGCGCTATCGCAAAGGGCCTCAACGTGAAGTCGATGACGCGTTTGCAGAATTGGCTAGTGAGATGGACTGCCGTGACCTAATTGCGGTTTGAGAGAGGTTATACGGATGACCGACATAGGACCAGTTGAAAAGCCCAAGCGAGGTAGGCCGCTCTCGGACGCTGATCAGGGATTTCCTATTGAAACGACCTTTTTCCGCGCACTTGACGGACTTGCGCTTGAGTGCGACGGCCTGACGCGGGTGATCTCAACTTTGCTGCAGCGTGACGGTATCACGCACCAAGTCTGTGTCGGTTCCCTGACCATACCAAACAAGGGTGCGATTCCACTGCATTGGTGGATCGTTCTATCAGACGGCAGAATCTGCGACTTCCGGGCGCACATGTGGCTTGATGATGATCAACGGGTTCCTCATGGTGTGTTTTCACCTGAGGCCCATCACCAGTACGAAGCCACTCATGATGTGGACCCAAACAGCGTTGCGTTGCCATCGGCGATTTTCTCCATCCTCACCGGCAAGCAGGTTGGTGATTTCCCTCGTTTGGTTGACCCAAGTACGCTGGCGGCCTAACGACTTGCAACGCTCAAGCACACCAAAGTCCTCCAGATTCGTCCAGCCGGTGATGACCTGTTAGCGCCGCCACGTTTTTGACCCAGGTGCCGGGATTTCGCTGACCCATGCAGACACGCCCCTGGGCGCTGCTGCATGCGGAATTTCGCAGCATTGGCTTGGGGCAATCCAATGTCGGTACCTGGGTCAAAAACGTGGCGGCGCAAACACCTGACAGCAAACGGTGATGTGACAATCCAACGATGCCCTGTAGTAATAAGGATTAATCATGATTGAAGGACTGGTCAGTGGACAACTTGTGGGCTGCGCCGAGATGCGTGAGGGTAAGAACGAATCCAGTTATGCAGTTGCAAAGGTGAAGGCAGATACCGCAGGCGGGGAGAGCATTCTGGTCAACGCGATTGCATTCTCCGCAGAGACCTGCAAAGCCCTGTTGGCCCTTGATGATGGTGATGTACTTACTTTGGTAGGGAACCTCACGCCCAAAGTATGGACCGACAAGCAGGGTCACACCAAGCCTGTTGTGGACATGGTGGCAACCCAAGTGCTCACCGTATACCAGGCCAGTCGCAAACGCACCGATGCCATTGGCAATGAATAGCCCATCGGCATTGGGACCTTGAGCCAATGCATTTCTTTGGCAACGTCTCGCCATCGTGGAACTGCAACATGCCGGGCGCTGGTTATTGGCCTTGGGCAAGCGCCCTGCAGGCCAGGCCATCCGAGCCCTGTCCTGGCTGGGCCCGGAAACCGGAGTCAGCGCCCTTAACCGCTTGCACACGCGACGGAACGCCTAGGAGTGGGCTGCCATGCGCTCGGCCCGGTCCATGTTGCCAAGTTGGATGGCCCGTGCGGTGGGCGAACCCAGTGAAGGGATTGCGCATAGCTGAAACCTGGTTTGCGCTCAACGTTGTGGTGCCGATTGAATTGGCCAGTGAGTTGGTGGGGCATGCGAGTATTGATACGACTTCCATCTATTCGATGCAAGAACTGGCACGCAAGATCCGAGTGGCACGGGGATGAAACGCAGAGTTGCCGCATAAACAACCATCGTCTCCTTCAATGAAAATGTTCCCACGAGCCCGAAAAACATCTATCTTGGCGCGTGGCGTTGGCCGCACCAGCAGATCTACCTGACGAGTTGGTGGCCCACTCGCCTGCGGCAGAGGACGCAGCCTCGCAAAACATGGAAGCGGTGAAAGCTGCGTCCACACCCGCATTGGCCAGCCTCCATTGCGACGTCAGGAGCGTACAACAGGCTCTCGGGAACAACCAACCACCAAGCTCGATAATTGCGCACAAAGGAAATCAGAGACAAATGAGCACCACCGTGCAAAACGGGATCATAAGGCCAGGCATGCCCCTGGATGAACTGCGCTTAGTACCGGCCTTCTCCGCTCTCAAAGACGCAGCATTGAGGGTATCCAGAACGTGTCTAGTAGTGACGTGTGAAGGCGCTGCGTTATGTGATGTTCCCGCCGATCATTTGGAGTTGGTGAGAAAGCACGCGATTGGGAGTGTTGCAGGTGGAGCCCCGATTGATGTTGATGCAACATTTTCGCGCTCAGGGACGCAGTTCATTCACTGGAATAAGAGAACAGGTGAATGGTCGCCCGGAATAGAAAATCCACCATTGGCGTCCGACGGCCGCAAGGGCGGTTGGATTTTCGTCGAAGTTAAGGCTGGGTCAGCTGAGTTAGCAAGGGCCATGGCTGAACGCTATGTTGTTTGTAAGAATGCATCGTTTAAGGGCGGCATCGTCGCACTGACCGATACGGTGGCAATCGTTTCGCTCGATGGTAAAGAAATAGCCTACTGACAGGAGATCAAGATGGCTTTACTGAGGTCGCAGAAAGCTCGCGAAGTCAATTTGGAAGCGATCATTGCAAGCAAGTCACAGTTGAATACGAGGGAGGGCGCTGAACTACCTGGAGACCATCCTCTCGGTCATCCCGACTGCGACTGATCGCCTGGAATCCTGGTTTGCCCGCCCGGTCGTCAAATGCCTGCGCAATATGGGCATCTTCACCCTGGGCGACCTGGTGAGGTTCATAAACGCCTATTCGACTGGATGAACTGGCCAAGGCCCGGCATAAAGACCTGCGCATCGAAGCGCTCCCGGTCCTGCCCGAGACCTGGATCCTGAGCGTTACCGGCAAACGGAACAAGACCCGCGAGGTTCCGCTCAAGGCGGAAGTGGTCGACCTTTTGGCCCTGCATGGCAAGGAGTTCCTGGAAGAAGACAAGCAGTCCAGCGATAAAGACAGCCTGCCATTGATCAGAACCCTGGGTGCGTCGGTACCGCAGTGGGGACGAGGGCAGGGAGGTGAACTGGTCACCAGTTCCAGGACCGAGACAGCGGGTTCAGCGTTGTCAGCCTCCGGGATCTATGCAGTGCTCAAGCGGTTCTTTCGCCAGGCCGCCAAGTCGGCGGCACAGGCTGGGTTGGACGCGCGACGGTTTGAGAAGGCCAGTACGCACTGGATGCGCCATTCTTTTGTACGCCAGGCGCTGGTGGACGGGGTGCCGATTGAAGTGGCATCAGAGCTGGCGGGGCATGCCAGTATTGATACGACTTCGATTTACTCGACGCAGGAGTTGGCGAGGAAAATTAAGGCCGTGCGGGGGATGAAACGCAGAATCGCGGCCCAGCGCCAGAAGAGAGAAGGAAACCGTGAGGAGTTAGAGGGTGAACTATTCTGAGGTCATCAAGTCACTGAACAACGCATCTGCGTTCGAGCTGTACCGGATGCGAGCCGCCATTGACCGGGTCCTGGACGAGCCGCGCTGGATGCAATCGGTGCAAGTCCGGCTGAAGGTTGGTCAAGACGTGCAATATTTTGATCCCCAAGCCAATGCACTTCGACAGGGGAAGGTGCTTGAAATGCGAAGAAAGCAGGCGGTCGTGTTGGACATGAATGATGCAAGGCGTTGGCTGATTTCGTACGCGGCAATCAACCTGGACGGTAGCGATGTGCAAATCCGGGAACGAAAAGCACAGGGTTTGGGGCGCAACGAGGTAGCCATTGGCGACGTCGTCGGATTTGTCGACCGGGATCAGAACCAACGTACCGGCAAAATCATTCGCCTCAATGACAAGACGGTGTCCTTGCAATGCGGTGGTGCCCAGTGGCGCGTGGCGTATGCGTATCTCCATCGGGTAGTGGACGCGGAAATGAGAGATCAAGGAACGATCGAGGCAAACGTAGTGCAACTCCGATTGGATGATTCGCCAGAATGACGAGACCTTTGTTGCCCACTTCAACCGTTCGGCGAACCACAAAACATGAATCGAGAACCGACCGTACGTCTTGAGATGACCAGCCCGAGCGGCGACGAGCTGAAAGCCGCACGCCTCAAAACCGGACTGAGTCAGGTGGACGCTGCTGCTTTGATGGGCTATCCCGTTCAGACGGGGAGCAGGGGTGGACTGCAGTCCAGAACCTGGCAGGCGCTGGAGAGCACGACGGATTTACGCAATATGCCCGGGCCGATTTTCGCGATGTTCCAGCTGCTGACGGGAACGCACACCGAATACGTCTTGATCAAGAGAGATTCAACTGCTGAGATGCAAGAAGCCGACACCCCGTTGGCCTAGACAATGTATTGCCGCAGATAGTCATCATTTGTCGCAAACCCGGCGGTTAAACAAAGGTGAATGCGGTCAACGCAACATGAGTATCTGGCGTTGTGATCACAGTCATAGATTCAGATCTGATGCCGGTAAGGCGGTCCAGTTCGACGTTCTGAATTGGCTGGTGTGGTTGATTTTTTCACAGACACGCTAACATAATTCTCTGTTGTACGTTGACTGAATCGTGTCAGACCTATAAGCATGTGGACACCAACAAATTTCTTTTGTGACAGGGAGAATTCAGAATGCGCACTATTGGCAACGTCCTATGGTTCATTTTTGGAGGCCTCTTCATGGGCCTGGGTTGGTGGCTTGCAGGACTGCTTTGCGCCATCACCATCGTAGGCCTGCCATGGGCAAAGTCCTGTTTTGTGATCGGTCAATTCGCTTTTCTGCCTTTCGGCAAGGAAGCCATCAGCCGTGATGCGTTGACTGGAACTGAAGACGTTGGAACCGGGCCACTGGGCATGCTTGGAAACGTCCTGTGGTTCATCGTCGCCGGCGTCTGGCTTGCAATCGGTCATGTTGCGACTGCCTTGGCATGCTTCGTCACCATCATTGGCATTCCCTTCGGAATCCAGCACCTAAAACTGGCCATGTTGGCACTTGCACCTGTGGGTAAAACGATTGTGACTCGCGACACAGCAGATGCATCAAGACTTTATGCCGCACAGGCAGCTGTCGCCCGTCAAAGAAGTTGACCCAGTCACAAACAAAAAAGCTCGGCGGTATTTGTGCCGGGCCAACCCGCCATTAGCGGTACGCTTTCGAGGCGGGCGTAAAGCCAAAGGCAATCGCCCAAAGCGTATGGGCAACGGCAATTCAACCAGCCGTTGTAGGGCTTCAGGGCTCTAAGTCTACTTCGGCGAGCACCTGTTGCTGCCGACTCGCTTTTGACCCCGGGCTGCCGATTTCCAGTGACCCAGCGCGATGCCGTGTGTTCGTTGCTGGGTGCGGGATGGCAGCCCTTGTGGGTCGGTCATTCCATAGTCGGCGCTAACAGACACTCCCTTATTGCGACAGAACACCCGTTTTACCTCGCTCTCCACTTAGGTGTAGGTCACTAACCAGCGACCTCCACCCAGACTCGGCATGCGTCTTGCGTACACCGATTAACACACCGTGTGCGGAGTGTCCATAACCCTATGTCCACTGTTTTATCCACAATAAATGCGTATCTACCCAGCACCATGGTGGTCATGATGCTAGGGTTCACCTGCGGCATCACCCCGCTCGCGGGTGCTGCGGATTCAGCAGCAGACACCAATACCTGCCGCGCCGAAGTCCTGAAATTCGAAGAAACAGTAGCATTTGTCCGCCAAGCTCAGGGCAATGCGGCTGCTAGCGCGATGCGTGAAAAGCTGTTGCCCGCCAAAGTCGAATCAGACATCCTGTTTTCAAAGGGCTACTGCGGGATTGCCAGGTATCTGCGCGAGAAGAAGCTCACGCGCTAGCGGGCCTATTGGGAAGATTCGCGCAACTCCGACCACTCCTGCAAATTCCCCGGAAAGAGACGCGATCGGACGCCACCATTGGCCCAGATACAGGTTGTTCAACGAAAATTACTCAGGCCGATATCGGCCGCTGAAGCCAACATGAAATGCACTCCGGATTGACTGTTGAGTTCAGTAAAACTGCGCTTCATTTCACATCGAAGAATTCGCATTGCCGCTATTGGCATCGGTGAAGCACCAGACACGCTCGCACGTCCTTACGGTGTTAATCTAGATGTCATCCAGGAGCCCGACACCATCGTGACCCGAATTCGAATCAGTCATACAACGGTCTATCACTACCGCAGCTCGGTCAGCCTGAATCCGCATCGACTGATGCTGCGTCCCAGAGAAAGTCGTGAACTGCAACTCATCTATCACACCTTGAACGTGTGTCCTGACGCAACCATCGCGTGGGCGCAGGACGTCTCCGGCAATGCTGTCGCAACGGCATCATTCAGCGGCAAGACCGACACATTGCGGATTGAGAGCCGCGTTGAACTCGAGCACACCGGCAACCCCTGGCCGATCTTCAATATCGCGGCGACGGCCCTCAATTTCCCCTTCTTCTATTCGAATGATGATCGCGCTGATCTGGGAGCCCTCGCGATCCAGCAGTACCTGGACCCGATGGGGCGCCTCCAGAAATGGGCCCGCTCATTTGTGCGCGACTCCACCCCCGACACGCTAGAACTGCTCAAGGCGATCAGCCACGGCGTGTCCGAAGCGTT
>Ga0075163_10004502_pt1 | contig 18718 bp, 13 predicted proteins | sample JI1023141ADNA_FD_71478 | JGI IMG/M metagenome (GOLD analysis project Ga0075163, IMG submission 71478) | Wastewater effluent complex algal communities from Wisconsin, to seasonally profile nutrient transformation and Carbon sequestration -... | ecosystem: Engineered > WWTP > Effluent > Algae...
TCACCCCTTCGGGGTTATTACAGTAGTTTTATGATTTGTTTTACAGCAGTTTCAATCCCATTTTCTTTGTTTAGAGATGTACTAATTACTTTTGATTTTAAACTCATCTCTTGATTATTCAATGCTTCCGTAATCGCTTGCGCGAGATTTTGCGGGTTGAGTTTCCTTTGCAGAATGGACATGCCTACGCCTAATTTCTGAACCCGTTCGCCCCAGAAGAATTGGTCAATGGCGAGGGGCAGGGTGATGGTGGGAATGCCTGCGTGCAAACTCGCGGAGGTTGTCCCTGCGCCGCCGTGGTGGATGGCGACTCTGACTCGCGGGTACAACCAGTTATGCGGGATGTATTCGATGGGGAAGATGTTTTTGGATTTTATTTCTCCGTGCCATTTGGTTGGGAGATTCAACACAGCTTGGGCGTTTGCGATATGCAAGGCTCCTTCGAGCATGGGTAAGTATCCCTGCGTGCCCGGGCTGCCGAAGCCGATGGCGATGGGGTTCTTTGCTAAACCGATGAAGTTTTGTAGTTCTTTGGGTGGTGTCCATTCTGGTGCGGGCAGTCTCCAGTAACCAGTGATCAGTTGGTTGGCATTCCAGTCTTTTGGGCGAGGGACGACAATTTCACTGAAGGCGTTGAGGGTGAGAGGTTGGGCAGAGTCCGCTTGAAGGGAAGGATCAAGCAGATGGGCAGGTGCCAGCCCAAAGTCCGCGTGACGCGCGTGGTTGATTTCCGAGCGCCACGAAAGCCAGGTGATTTGAGTCACTGCCCAATGCGAGAACCAATTTCCAATTCCAAAAAGAGAAAAACGAAAAGGGAGAAGGGTGGATGGAAATTCTCGGGTGGGGGTGAGGGGCTGTAAATTTGCGCGGACGGCGGGAATGCCGAGACCTTCGGCGATGTGCGCGCCCCAAATGGTAGGCAAGCCGTGAATGAGTAGGTCTGAGCCACGGCAGGCTTCGGCGGCGCTGTGCAACATGCGGCGATACAGCGGACGGGCTTTTTGCAAAAATGCGCGCGTGGCTTGGATGGATCGAATCGGATTTGTGCCGAGGGTCATCGGCGTCTGGTCGCCTTGCTCGATGAGCAGATCGGTGGGGTTGCCGTCGAATGGTGAAAATTGTAGGGGTGGGGTCGCCCCGCCTATGTTGTTGAATAAATTTGCAAACCCACGCGGCGCCGCAATGCGGACGTTGTAGCCCGCATTGCGCAAGCCTTCACCGAGCGCGATGTATGGAATCACATCGCCACGAGTGCCGCTGGTGAGGAGGGTGATGGTTTTCATGGGCGTGCGACCACAGACGATGGACGATTGACCACGTTTGTTTGCGGTCTATGGTCCGTCGTCAATCTTCTGTCTTTTCAAACACGAAAAAGCGATACTCTACGATTTTCATGTGCAGGCATTGCTGCAATGCCATGCTCCCCAGCATGGATGGGACAATGGCATGTTTGATGGGAAGTTTCTCGCCGAGGAAGAGCAGCGTGCGGGCGAGCAGGTCGGGCAGGTTGCGCAGACGAAGATGAGGCGTGAGTTCCTCGTTCTTTTTGAGTCGGAGTCCGTGATTGTTTGCAAACGCAATCGTTTGTTCCACCGTCCGCACGCCAGGGACATACCAGCCGTCAATGTAGGCTTTCAGCCATTTGGTTTCATTTGAAGAGAATGAGCGCGCCGCTTGATAATCGTCCACGAGAATGAGTTTGCCGCCTTTGCGCAGCAGTCGACCCGCTTCTTTGAAATATTTTTCAGGGTCAACGGCGTGGCAAACGGCTTCGACAGAATAGACTGCGTCCAATGATTCACTGGGCAGCGGCACGGATGTGAAATCCCCTTCGGCAAAGCGGATTTGATCTTGCAAGCCGAGTTGCTTTGCAGACTCTTGTGCGAGTTTTGCCTGCACAGGGCTGAGAGTTAATCCCAGCGCGGGGGCGGGGTTTTGCAAACGCGGGTGGATGTAGAACAGGCTCGCGCCCACGCCGCAGCCGAGATCGGCAATACTGGCATTTGTTTGGGCGACAGATTCAATCTCCGCTTTGATGAGCGCGTTGGATGTGTTGAGCGCATCTTCAATGCTTTTCGTTTCGGGCATCCACAGGGTGCGGTGAATGTTCTGGGCTTGTTTGTGCCCGCTGAATTTCAGGAAGAGGTTTGTGTTTTCATCATAATACGTGCGGACGGAGTCAGTTGTAATAGGCATGGGGAAATTATAATGGGCTGGTTGAAATGTTGGTTAATTCTATGAAGTAAAGAGGAAGCGTACACCATGTCCATTACCCCGTGGAAAATTCTCAAGTCTCGCCAGTTGTTTCCAAAATTCCGTATGGATAGTTGTGAGCTTCCGAGCGGCAAGCCATACAACGCCTATGTATTTGAATTTGATGCATGGGCAAATGTGGTTGCGATCACCAAAAAGAATGAAGTGGTGCTCGTCAAACAATATCGCCATGGTGTGCGGGAGGTCTTGCTGGAACTCCCCGGCGGTGTGGTGGACGATGGCGAGAATCCGCTGGAGGGGGCGAAGCGCGAGTTGATGGAAGAGACGGGCTATTCTGCAGGGAAGATCATCGAGGTGGGTAGGCTGTATCCGAACCCTGCGATTCAGCAGAATACGTTGTACTGCTATCTCGCCACCGATGTGGAACTGACCGGCACACAGCATTTGGATGAAGCTGAAGAGATCGATGTGCAGCTTGTGCCGCTGGAGGAGTTGATTGAAATGGCGCGGCAGGGCAAATTTCTCCACGCGCTGAATGTGGCTGTGTTGTTTCAGGCATTGGCGTATTTGAAGAGAATCTAGATTCTGCTTTGCAAAAGTAGCTCGCTGGTTTATCGTCGGGTGGGTAGAAGGGGAGAAATTGCCTGGGGTGTTGAACCATGCCGCAGTTAAGGCTGAGGCGGGTTTGCGTCCATTGGCTTTGTTGCCGATATAAAAAATCATAATAAGACAATGGTTGTGCAATTCCATCAACGGGCGTAAAATTGGCGCGGTTAAGAAACCATGTACACAACTGACGAGAGCGACTTAGGTAATTCTGATAATAATCCGCCCAGTATAGGCGGATGGCCCGCGTTTAATCTGTTAATACTCATCACGTAACAGGCATGTGCCTTTGCGTGATGTCAATTCACGCAAGGAGGCAGTCATGCTGACCATTTGTAAAACCACCGAGCAGGGGCTTGAAAAAATAGAAACGATTGCCAACGGCGCATGGGTAAATGTGGTAGACCCAACGCCCGAAGAAATGGAAAAGCTGGTGAATTGGGGGATGGATATGGACTATATTAATTATTCCCTCGACCAGGATGAAATGGCGCGTATGGAACGTGATGAAGAGTACACCTTCATCCTGCTTCGCATTCCCATTTATCAGCCTGACAGTGATATTCCCTACAACACGGTGCCTTTGGGCATCATGATTTTAGGAAACCGCATCATCACCGTTTGCCGATATGACAGCGATATCATAAAAGCTCTGACGAATGGAAAGTACCGTCTAATGAAGACCGGTAAACGCTACCGGCTGGCTTTGTATATCTTCCTTGAAACGGCAGCCCGTTACTTGAATCTGTTGCGTGAGATCAACCGCGCCACCGAGGTTGTGGAAGATCGTTTGCAAAAATCCACGCAGAATCGTGAGCTGCTTGAGCTGCTCAAGTATCAAAAAAGCCTGACCTATTTTGCCACCGCACTTCGCTCCAACGAAGTGATGATGGAGCGCGTACAGAGAACGCAGTTATTCAATTACTATGAAGAAGATCAGGATCTGTTGGAGGATGTACTCACTGAAAACCAACAAGCCATTCAAATGACCAGCATTGCCACAGAAATTCTTTCAGGCATGATGGACGCCTTCGCCTCGATCATTTCCAACAACCTCAATGTGGTGATGAAGGCGCTGGCGGCTCTCACCATCATCCTTAACATGCCGACCATTGTTGCATCTTTTTATGGAATGAACGTTGCCTTGCCCGGCGAAGGACAACCTTACGCCTTTCTTACCGTCATTGGCCTCTCACTCGGCCTGACCGCTCTTGCAACTTATGTCTTTTACAAACGGAATTGGTTCTAATGAATGCTGAATTGATCTTCGATGCAAAAGCCACATTGGGCGAAGGTCCCGCGTGGGATGCGAAAACCCAAACTTTGTATTGGGTAGATATTCTTGAAAAAAGAATTTATGCAGGCGTTGAACTCCTTGCCCAATTGGATGACATGATCGGATGTCTTGCTCCATGCAAGAATGGGAATCTCATCCTCGGATTGAGCGGCACCGTCCTCGAAGGGGAAGCCCAAAGCCGCGCCTCATTCGTGGATTTTGCACCCTTCGGTCAAACTCAGGGCAGGCCTGCTTCGTCCCAGCAGACAGTTCTCGCCGCTTTGAAAGAATCGGCCACCAACCGCGTCAACGATGGTAAGTGTGACCCCGCTGGCCGCTTCCTCGCTGGCACCATGGATATGAACGAGAAAGACCCCAATGGCTCGTTCTATTCGTTTGATGGGAAAGCTGTGCAAACTTTATTCAGCGGTGTCACCATCTCCAACGGCCTCGCGTGGAGTCCTGACTATAAAACTTTTTACTACATTGATACTCCCACACGGATCGTGAAAGCTTTTGATTACGATGTTAGCACAGGGCAAATTGCCAACCCGCGCGCTGTGATCCATGTCTCTGAATCCCTTGGCTGGCCTGACGGCATGACCTCCGACATGGACGGTAATCTCTGGATCGCCATGTGGGGTGGGGCGCAGGTCACAAGGTGGAATCCAAATTCAGGCGAATTGCTTGAGCAAATTTCCATCCCTGCTTTGCAATCCTCTGCTTGCGTGTTTGGTGGAAAAAACAGAAATGAGTTATACGTCACTTCTGCGCGAAAAGGCATGAGCGAAGCAGACTTAAAAAAATATCCGCTCTCCGGCGGGTTATTCAAGGTGGTCACAAAATTTGAGGGGATGCCTACGTTTGAATTTGGATAGAATGAAGTAAGAAGAAAGAGGGAAGAAGAATAGTGAAAACCTTTCTTCTTCCCTCTTTCTTTAGCCCCAAAGTTTTTTTGTTAATTCCACAATCTCTTTTTGTTGTTCGATTGACAATGGCACGAAAGGAGAATTTTCATATACCGTATCACGGTTTTCCACGATCAGCACGCGCGCATCTTCGCTGAATGTGTGCGAATGCCATACACCGCGTTTTATGTTGTAAGCCTTGTACGGCTCCATGTCCACAGCATGTACTTTTGTTACAGTTTTCTCCCCTTCACCAACAAATAAGATGCAATACCCTGTCATTAATACAAAGACCTCGTCGGTCTCTGTATGTTTTTGCATTCGGTTGATCTTATCTGGCGTAAGGTCAGTTGTGTAGTTGATTATTGCCACGCGCCAGTTTTGATAATCTATTAGCGGCTGGTAATCAGGCCCGCTGTGCTCACGGATTTCAATAAGAGATTCAGGAAGTGATTTCATATATTAATTTTATCAGGATTCAAACTCCATCATCTTGATAAATTGCTCTACAACATACGGGTCGAAATGCCTTCCGGATTGTTGCTTTATATATTCCATCACTTTTGCCCTGTCCCATGCCGGACGGTAGGGGCGGTCAGAGGTCAGTGCATCCCAAACATCGATAATCGCGAAGATGCGGGCTGAGAGTGGAATGTCATTTCCCTGTAATCCGCGGGGGTAGCCGCCGCCGTCCCATTTTTCGTGGTGGCAGAAGGGAATGTCCAATGCTGGCCGAAGGTATTCGATGGGCTGAATCATGTCATAAGCATATTTGGGATGTTGATGCATGATTATCCATTCTTCATCTGTTAATTTATCAGGCTTCAGAAGAATGGAGTCCGGTACACCGAGTTTTCCAATGTCATGAAGCAGTGCGCCGCGACGCATATATACGAGCTCTTCTTCATCAATCCCCATGATCCTGCCGAGCTTTTCTGATAACTCCGTCACACGCAGGGTGTGACCTTCCGTCTCTTTATCGCGTAAATCCATGGCGTGAGACCAGCCTTCGATAGTGGCATCATAGGCAGATAATAATTTATTATGCGCTTCTTCGAGGTTGGCACGTTCATTCAGTAGCTTTCGATAGCGATTCAAGCGTGTGATGCCAAGCAAGCGAGCGCGTAGTTCATAACGATCATACGGCTTGGTGATGTAGTCGTCTGCACCGGATTCAAGCCCGATCAAAAGAGATTTCCTGTCATCCAGAGCCGTCAGCATGATGATCGGTATCTCGGCGAGCAGCGGATCGTTCCGAATGGAGCGGCAGACTTCAAAACCGTCCATGCCTGGCATCATCACATCCAGTAGGATCACATCTGGCAGCAATGCACGCGTTTTTTCCAGAGCCTCCGGCCCGCTTTGAGCCATCACGATTTGATATCCCTGCCCATCCAAAATGGATTCGAGGGTATGCAAACCTGAAATTTCATCATCCACGATTAAGATAGTGCTGGACATAATTTACTCCTTGATCATCAAAGTATATTTTTGCACAACAAAATCCGCCATACAGGGAACCCCCCATTTTAATTACAGATCCTTATCAATTAATCCGTACTTAATGGCGAGTCGAACCACCCCCGCAAGGTTGCGTACATGCAGTTTTTCCATTAGGTTGGCACGGTGTTTCTCAACCGTCTTTTCGCTGATGAATAACATTTGTGCAATTTCCATGCTGGTATGTTCCTCGGCTATTAATTGCAAGATCTCTTTTTCACGCGGGGATAGGTTGTCTATTGGATTGGCGCTTTGTGATGCACTTGGATGAAATGTTCCATCTGTGGCTATGGAGGAGATCGCAGAGCTTAAATATGTTTCTCCGCGTGCCACAATGCGTACAGCCTGTAACAATTCCTCACTCACCGAGGTTTTCAAAACGTATCCTTTTGCGCCGCTTTGCAGTGCCTGGTGAACAAGACCCTCCTCTGAATACATGGAGAGCAGCAGAACTTGCGCCGAGAGTTTCATGCTTTGGATATGCTCTGCCGCTTGAATGCCGTTTAGGCGGGGCATCATAATATCCATAATGACAACATCCGGTTTGAGCTCTCTGGTCTGTTCCACACCTTCCTGTCCGTTCGAGGCTTCTCCAAGGACATGAATATCACCAGCCCGCTCCAATAGCGCCCGCAAACCAGCCCGAACGAGAGCATGGTCTTCAACAAGCAGAACTCGAATCATGTCTGTTCCTTTACATGCATTTCAATTGGGAGGTGCGCCGAAATAATGGTGCCCTTTCCATGTGCAGAAGTGACGAGTAAATTCCCGCCTACAAGTAATAGTCTTTCGTGTAAACCAGTCAGCCCAATGCCCTTGGCTGTGGTCGTTTCATCCATGATAAAGCCCTGCCCGTTGTCTTGTACGGTTAGGATGATTTCCTGTTCATCCATCGTGAGATCCACCCAAATATGGTTTGCTTTTGAGTGTTTGATCACATTGGTCAGTGTTTCCTGTAAAAGTCGATAGAGAGTGATCGAGTAAATATCTGAAAGCTCGGGGAGTTTTTCATCTATTTCCAGCGTTATCGGCAGGCCGGTTCGAATGCTATATTCGCGGCAGTGGTTTTGCAGGGTGGTCTTAAGCCCAAGCGTATCAAGCATGGTCGGACGGATGTCCTGAGCGAGTTGGCGCATCTTTCCAATGGTCTGATTTGTATCTGCGATTAAACCATCCAGTTCTTTGTTTATCAATTCGTCCTGTCTGGAGATTTCGGCACGCAGGTTTTGCAGGCGCAGCATGTGAGCGATCAATGCCTGACCAAGATCATCATGCAGTTCACGGGATAATCGTTTGCGCTCCTGTTCCTGAGCGTTGACCACATGCTCTGCCATTTTACGCAGGTTCTCTCGTTGAATGGAGAGCGTACGGTAACGGTCTAGCCGCAAAATAGTGCCAACCCGCAGCCGTAGTTCCTGGCGGTCTACAGGTTTGATGAGGAAATCATCTGCGCCTGCTTCGATGCCTTGCAGGCGGGAGGAACGATCATCCAGGGCTGTGAGAATGATGATCGGGACTTCAGCAAGCTTCGGCGTGGCACGGAGGCGTTGACATACTTCAAACCCGTTCATGCCGGGCATCATTACATCCAGCAGGATCAAGTCAGGTAATAACTGCTCCGCCTTTTCAATTGCGAGATTCCCGTTGGAAGCAAATTCAAGCTGGTAGCCATCTCCGGTGAGAATGGCCTCTAGGGTGGCAAGCGCAGTGGGTTCATCGTCGACGATTAGAACCTTACTGTTCAAGTTTTTCTCCTTTGTGCTCAATATAGGTGTTTAGAAGTCGGTTTAGTTCTTTAAGATCAACGGGCTTGCTCAAGTAGCTGTTCATTCCGGCCTGAATACATTTTTCGCGGTCTCCAGGCATGGCTAGTGCAGTTAGTGCAATGATCGGAGTATTTTTTAGAGATGCCTCTGCCCTGATCTGTCTTGTGGCTTCAAAGCCATCCATGCTGGGCATTTGGATATCCATCAGAATGATATCAGGCAGCAGTTTTTTTGCGAATAGGGTACCTTCGTGTCCATTGCGCGCCACGCTGACATGATGCCCTTTTGATTCGAGATAATCTTGCATGTATAGAATAATGGATTCCATATCTTCAACCAATAATATTTTGGCAGTTAAATGCTGTGCCGGCAGGCTAGTTAGCGACAACATACCATCATCTTCAAGTTGTGTATCAAGTTCGTCTATCTGGCCTATGTGCCAGGGCAGGTTAATCGAAAAGCAGCTGCCTTTGCCCAACTGGCTTTGCACACTAACATTTCCGCCGTGCAGGCGCGCCAACTGTGAGACGAGCATCAGCCCCAGCCCGGTGCCGCCTGCTTCACGTGAAAACCTGTTGTCTAATTGTACAAACGGTTTGAAAAGAAGGGAGAGGTCATGTTCTGAAATGCCAATGCCCTTATCCCATACACAAATGGTGATTTGATTTTCCTCCGCATTTCCTGTAATTTCCAACCCCATGCTCTCACCTTCTGGTGTGAATTTTACGGCATTACTTAATAAATTTACAAGAATTTGTTTGAGACGCCGCTCATCTCCATAAATGGTTTTAACTTTGTCGTCCAACTTGCATGAAACGGTCAGTTTCTTTTTCTGGGCAAGTTCCTTAATCATACGCATGCTGGACTGGCAAAGCGCCTCAGCCGAAAACTGGGAGAGGTTGAGTTCCAAACGGCCTGCTCCTATCTTGGAGAGATCCAAAATGTCGTTGATCAGATTTAGTAAATGGTGTCCGCTTTCGCTGATGATGCGCAGATATTTTCCTTGTTTTTCGTTGATCTCCCCAGCCACTTTTTCTTCCAAACTTTCAGAAATGCCCAGTATGGAGTTGAGCGGGGTGCGCAGTTCATGGCTCATGTTGGCAAGAAATTCATCTTTGACACGCATGGCGCGTTCCAACTCCAGGTTTGCGAGGCGCAGGGTCTCTTCGGCTTCCTTATCCTGCGTAATGTCCATCACCACGCCGATGACGTGCTCTGCCCTGCTGTGTTTATTGTATAGTACTGTGCCATATGCCTTGATATGTCGTATCGATTTATCGCCACGGATAATTCGATACTGTATATGGTAGTGGATGTCTCCATTTAATACGGCTTGAGCGAGTGACATTAAATTATTGGCATCTTCTGGGTGGACGATTTTTATGAAACCCTCAATCGTCTCATCAAATGTCTTGGGGTCTGTGCCGTAAATGACGTGCATTTGATCGTCGAAAATTAATTGATTGGTAATAATGTTCCAATCCCAAATTCCCAGTTCGGCAGCTTTGGCGGCAACTTCCAAACGGCGTTGCACACTTTGTATTTCATACGTCCGTTCCATAACATGTTTTTCAAGTTCCTCCGCCAGATTGCGGTATTTCTCTTCACTTTCCCGCAGAGCCATTTCAACTTGTTTACGGTGGGTGTTATCTGTGGAGATGGCTCCGAGGGCGTAGATCATCCCATGAGAGTCTCGCAGCGGGAATTTGGTTGATGAATATGAATGTGAAACGCCGTTGAGAATATCAGTTTCTTCAAACTCCATGATCTGGCCGGTTTTAAGTACAAGCCGATCATTCTCTGTATGGGAGTTCGCCTCGCCTTGTGGAAAAATTTCATGCAGGGTTCGGCCAATGATCTGCTCACGCGGAGTTTTTAGGGTGATTTCCGTTAATTTATTTACGGAAACAAAGCGCCCTTGTATATCCTTGATCCATATCAGGCTGCCCGCGTTTTCAAAGAAACTTTTCAGGTAGGTCTCATTTTCCCTCAATGTTTTTTCGGCCGCTTTGCGTTTCGAGATGTCGCGTGAAACGCCCAGAATATCCAACCCGCCGTCTTTATTCTTTATAAAGGTGGAGACGATCTCTGTCCAAACTGTACTGCCATCTTTGCGCGGCTGCAATATCTCATCCACTTTCGTCACAGCAGAGGGGTCGTTTGCTAGAAAATTTTCCATTCGTTTGGGGTATTTCGCCATGATGTTTGCAAATGACTCAGGGACCATTTGTTCTTCAAAACTTTGGCTGAGCGCTTCTTCCACTGTGTAGCCGCGCAATTTCTTAACAGATGGGCTGACGTATTTAAACCGCATGGTAGCTGTATCCAACACCCAGACTACATCCGATATGTTTTCAGCAAGCAGGCGGTATTTCTCTTCGCTCGCGCGAACTTCTTCTTCCGTTGTATGCAGGAACCGGTTTTCCAAATCGAAAATTTTTTGATTTGCCCGCGCTAATTCCTCTTCCAGTTCTGCTTTTGTCGTTTTGCCCATGTAAACTCCAATCGTTCATTTTAGTGAACCCCTAACGTTTTGAATTGCTCTGCACGGTTTCCACGTAATAATGGCGTGAAGCATGCCAGTCGGGTGGGACATGCCGATGGAACAGAATCCGCTCTCGGTTAAGTTGGAGGCGCATTTTTTATTTGTAGGTGTTTCAAAATCAGGTTTTCCAATTCCTTCATTTGAACGGGTTTGCTCAGGTAATCATTCATGCCCGCTTTCAGGCAGCGTTCCCTGTCACCAGCCATCGCCAGCGCGGTTAATGCGATGATCGGAATATCCAGCAGGTCTTTTTCAGCGCGGATTTTTTCAGTGGCTTCCACACCATTCATGACCGGCATCATCACATCCATGAGAATAAGATCGGGCTTTTCTTTACGTGCAAGGTTTACCCCTTCCATGCCGTTACGGGCAATCAGAATTTGATAACCTTTATAGCGCAGATATTCACTCAACAACATGATGATGGAATCTGTATCCTCGACGATAAGGATTTTTTCATTTCGCTTCTCAACCAGGTTTGCGCCTGATTCGGTTTTCTGCGGCAGAGCCTTCGCTGGAGATCCCATCGAAACGTCCACCCAGGGCAGGGTGATGGAGAAGCGACTGCCCTGCCCTTGTTTGCTTTCCACGCTTACGCTGCCGCCGTGCAAGCGGATCATTTGTGCCACCAACACCAGCCCCAGCCCCGTGCCTGAAAATTCGCGCGCAAGCCCGGCATCTAATTGAACAAATGGTTTGAAGATCAGCTTTAGTTCTTCCGGAGCCATGCCTATGCCTCTATCCCAAACTGTAAAGGTAACGGTTTGGTTGCGGATGTTTCCCTTAACTTCCACACCAACCTGCTGGTCGTTTGGAGTAAATTTGACTGCGTTGCTTAACAAGTTGACGAGAGCCTGTTTGAGGCGGCGCTCATCTCCCAGAATGTGCTTTACTTCCGGGTCTATCGTCAGAGATACCGTCTGGTTTTTCTTTAACGCCTGTTCTTTCACCATGCGCATGCTCGCTTCACAAAGCGAGGTAACAGATACCTGAGATATGTTTAATTCCAGCCGCCCCGCTTCGATCTTTGATAGATCAAGAATATCGTTGATAAGCTCGAGCAGATGCCTTCCGCTTTCGCTAATGGTACGGATGTATTTAATCTGCTTCTCGTTGAGCGGACCCGCGATCTGCTCCTCAAGGCTTTCAGCCATTCCCAAAACGGCGTTAAGCGGGGTTCGCAATTCATGGCTCATATTGGCGAGGAACTCATCTTTGATGCGCAGTGCGCGTTCCATTTCGGCATTAGCCACTCGCAGAGAGTCCTCAGCTTTTTTGTGGACGGTGATGTCACGAGTGGTACTTAAGATGAGTTGAGCGCTCTTGAATTCGATGGGGTAGGAGTTCATTTCAAGCGTGTGCATCGCGCCATCAGGGTGATTGAAAATAAGTTCAACAGGAGAGACGTCTTTTCCTTTTAGGATGTCCATCATATAGCTGTTGAATTTCACCAGTTGTTCAGGCGGGAAGATGTTCAATTCTGAAATATGCCTGCCTTGCACTTCCTCACGTTGAATTTGGTGCTGCTGCTCGAACAGACGGTTGATATCGATGATGACTCCGCTTGTGTCGGATACGGAGATGGGGTCTGGCGAGGCATCAAATAACTTACGCGCGTAGGCTTCACTTTCACGCAAATCCTGCTCCGCCTTCTTTTGTGGAGTGATGTCATCTACAATGCCGATGATATTTTCCAAAAATCCCCTTTGGTCAAAAGTCGCTACAGCCTGTTCAAGTAGCCGGCGGTTTTTGTTATCTTTACGAATAATACCGTGTTCGATCTTGAAATTGGTTTCACTATTTTGTATGATCTTTTGGGCTTCGCTCAACAAAATACCTTGATCTTCAGGGTGAATGAATTTCAATTGAGTCTCAATGTTTCCGTCAAATTCCTCTGGCGTGATGCCGTAAATACGGTACATTTGCGCATCCCATTGCACTTTTCCGGTTGCAATTTCCCATTCCCAAATACCAAGTCCGGCTGCATCTGTTGCCAGTTGAAGCCTCTTGCGGGTAATTTCGATCTCGGCTGTACGTTCCTTTACACGTTGTTCAAGTTTATTGTTTAGTTGTAGTAGTTCTTCTGCCTGTATTTGAAGCCTGGCTTCTGCCTGCTGCCGCTCCGTGATCTCTTTTTGTGTCGTCAGAAACAGGGTCGCATTCTCAATGGCAATAGCCGCCTGTCCGGCGAGTGTTTCCAGTAAACGTTCATCATTTTCTGTGAAGGCATCCTCTTTTTCGCTTTCCACAGAAATGGAGCCTATCACCCGCTCACCGATCTTGATCGGCACATACACTCCCGAGTTGATTTCATCAAATACACTTACATAGCGTGAATCGCTTTTTACAATAGGAACGCGAATGGATACCCCGTTTAAGGTTACCCAGCCGCTCAATCCCTGATTTGGAGTGGAAATGATTCCATTAATTTTAGAGATGTACTCTTCCGCTTCATTTGCACCTTTGCCGGGCCGGTTGAATGCGAGCAAATTCACTCTGTTCGTTTCAGACTCGTATTGACGAATGGCGATGTGATGCCAGTTCATTCTTCGATCAAGGATCTCGATCACCTTTTGAGCAATCTCCTTGGGCGAGAGCAAACGGCTGATGGCGAGCCCGCTTTCGTACAATGTTTCCAGCTCAGAAAGCTGTCTGCTGATTTCTGCCTCTGCCTGTTTGCGGTCAGAAATATCCACGATTGAAATGATCACCTTGGACAGATCCTCTTCATAGCCTGGAGCTGCAGACCAGGAAAGCTTAATATTCATTAACTGGCCGGTCAATTTTTGATTGACGCCCTCCCACTCAAAGTGAGTCATCCCGTTGGCAATATTGATGAGCTCCTGGCTGTTAATGTATTCGGTATTGAGAAAGGAGTTTGAGCTTTCGAGCAGTTCTTCCTTGTTTTTTGCATTAAATAACTTTACAGAATACTGGTTTACATCCATTATTTTGATGAGTGAAATACATTCTGCTGTGGTCTCAGGGTGCGCTTCAAAAAACGCTTCAAAATCCACAATGCCTTCACTCTTTAATTGGTCCAGTCTTTGTTTGACCTTTGAGTAATCATCCTCCCACAGGGAAATGGGAGAATCTTCAAACAAACTGCGGAAGCGTTTCTCGCTTTCTTTTATGATCTCGTCCGCCCGCCTGCGCTCCGTAACATCACGAAATGACCAGACCCTGCCCAGCCCATTTGTCCCTGCCTGCATGGGATGAGATTGTCGCTCGAAGACCCTTCCATCTTTGAAGTAGAGTGTATCGAAACTATCTTTGTCAGACTGGTATAGTTCCTGAGTCTTCTGAATAAACTTTTCCGGCTCAATGAGCTGATTGAGAACATGTTGAAGCAAGGTTGCATCATCCTGGCTCGTCATGATTGACTGTGGAATCAACCACATCTTAGCAAAAAGCTCATTGGCATAAAGCACTTTGCTTTCAGCGCTGACTGCCAGAATGCCATCAGCAGTGGATTGTAGAATTGCCTGCAAAGAAGATTCCCTGTTTTTCAAATCTTCTTCGGCTTGTTTGCGGGAGGAAATGTTTTCAACCGTTCCTTCATAATAAAGAAGCACGCCGTTCTCATCAAATTTTGAATGTACGCTCTCTGAAACCCAGATCACACTGCCATCTTTACAATATGCCTGATATTCGAAACCGGTTAGGCTGCCATCATGCTCTTTCAATAAGCGCATGTGTTCTTCTCGGGCATCAGGTGCAATATAAACCTGATGTGCAATATCAGTAATACTGGTAATCAGATCTTCAGGAGAAGCATATCCCCACATGGCAGCCAGAGCCGGGTTGACGGTGATAAAGCGGCCTGCAGGTGTGCTCTGAAATATGCCTTCAAGTGAATTCTCGAAGATTGTGCGGTACTTTTCTTCCGCATGGCGTAAGGCTTCTTCGGAATTCTTGGCATCATTAATATCCTGGATCTGGCTAATAAAGTAAAGCGGTGTATTCTCGTCATTTTTTACCAGAGAAACAGCAAGCTTACCCCAAACATAGTAACCAAGCTTATGGTGGTAGCGTTTTTCCATTTGGTAGGATTGAATTTTCCCCTCTAGCAATTGGGAAAGATAATCTAGATCAGCATTCAGATCGTCTTTATGGGTGATTTCTTGAAAGGTTTTTGATGTTAGTTCATCTTCCGAGTACCCAAGAAACTTGCAAAATGCCAGATTGACTTTGAGGAGTACGCCGGTGATATCAACCAACGCCATTCCGATTGGAGCATTCCCAAACGCGGTTGCGAACCGTTTTTCACTTTCGTGCAACCGTCCCTCAGCTTGTTTCCTCTCCACTGCAGAAGCAACCTGCCCTGAGATGGAAGCGAGGAAAGCCAATTCCCTTTCAGAATACAGGCTGGCTGTTTCATAATCCTGTATGACCATTACTCCGATGGTTTTTCCAGCCGTTTTGAGCGGAACTCCGATCCAGGATTTTGAATCGACCCCTATTAGTTGTACTTCCCCCAAGGTAAGTAATTCTTTGAACTTTTCGTCTGTGACAAGCAATGGATTCCCTGTTCGGAAAATATAAGAAGTGAGCGTGCCTTCACGGCTTGAAGGTTCAAAAACTTCATCGAATTGGTCTACGCAATAAACATCTTCGAAAAATCCGGTGGATGGGTTATGCAGGCTTACAAAAAAATTATCGGCTCGCAGAACGCGGCCAATTGAATAATGTACCAGCCCAAGAAACTCTTCAAGGCTATGTGAAAAAGCAGTCCCCTGCATGATCTCATAAATAACTTGTTTTTCCAACTCGATCCGTTGTTGATTTGTCACATCATGGACGTTCAAAACAATACCCATGACGGCCGGATCGTTCAACAAGTTTGTTCCCAGGGTTTCTACATACTTCCACGAGCCATCCTTATGACGGCCGCGCACGAGAATGCTTTGAGGCGATGTACCTGGAATTTTGTTTCGGCTTTCAAGCGCGCTGAGAGTCTCTGCGATATCTTCAGGGTGTATCCACTCAATAAAGTTCTTTCCCACGGCCTCTTCAGATTTGTACCCAAAAATACGCTCGGAGGATGGGCTGGCAAATGTGATAGTTCCCTGGGCATCAATTACAACAATTAAGTCTCCGGTATGCGCGATCAATGAGCGGAAGCGAGATTCGCTCTCAGCCAATTGCTGCTCAGCCTGCTTGCGTTCCGTAATATCTTCCCCAATGGATTGATATTCATCTATCTCACCTTGTTCATCGAATATGACGCGATCTGTCCATCTTTGCCAGCAATCTGCGCCATTAGAGTCAAAAGCTTTGTACTCGTATGTAGTAAATTGTTTTATTGAATTAAGGGCAAGGTAATTATTTCGTACAAAATCCCGCTCTTTTTCCGGTATCAATAGGAAAAGGTTGCTCCCCACAAGCTCCTCAGGTTGCGCATTGAAATAGTTGCAATAAAAGGAATTTACAAAAGTAATCGTTCCATCTGCCTTAAAGCGGCAGATCATGGCGGGCATATCCTCAGCAACGATGCGGTATCTTTCCTCACTTTTGCGAAGGCTGTCTTCGGCAAGTTTTTTATTTGTAATATCACGCCCGACCCCAAGAATCATAATGGGCTTTTTATCTTCATTTAGAATGAACTTGAATGTGTTGCTGCTCCAGTATGTTGACCCGTCTTTCTTGTAAAACTCAAGATCAATATCGTATTTCATTTCCGGGTTTGGTTGAGAAATGGCTGTAAGAGAAAGGCTTTCTGTGTACAAAGCCATTGCCCGCTCGTATGACTCTGGCGTTAACTGCTCTTTCAAACCCATGGCGCGCAATTCTTCAAGTGTGTATCCCTGGATTTTTTCTGTCGAAGGGCTAATATAGAAGACCTGTAGTTCCATATCCATCAGCCAGATAATATCGCTCATATTATCTGCCAGTAGGCTGAATTGCATCTCGCTGCTCCCAATCTCATTACCCGCCAGAATAGTTGCGCCACGCCCCCTGTTTTCCAGCTCAACGATGCGCTTTCGCGCCTTCTCTAATTCCGATTCCAATTGTAATTTTGATAATTTTGCTGTCATAAAAAACTCCATTAAATCGATGCAGACGATTTCAATTTTTACATGCTTGGATTTTATTTTCCATAAGGGATTCCCCTACTTTGGCCCTTGATGGAAACTCTCGCTTCCAGCCGCGCCCGCGCATGGTTCTGTCTCGAAATACATTTTCCCACTTCTAAAAAGGATACTGCCATCTGCCAATAAAAGTAACTTATAAACTTAAAGATTCCCCGTGTGCCCGCAGCCATTTTTTACGATCTTTGTATTCCGGCAGAATCTTTTCCACCTCATGCCAAAACCTGCGGGAATGATCTTTCACGCGCAAATGAACCAACTCATGCACAACCACATAATCGACCACATCCAGCGGAGCCATTATCAGCCGCCAGGTAAAATTCAAAGTCCCATCCGGGCTGCACGACCCCCAGCGCGTTCTCGCAGAAGAAATTTTCACCTGCTTCGGTACGAACCCGAATTGGACAGAGAATACTTTTACACGATCCGCAATGACCTTATACGCCTGCTCCTTGTACCATTGCGTAAAGAAACGCTCTCCGTTATTTTGAACAGCATTTCCCAGCCTAAAACCATTTTCAAATTTCAGCGCAGGCCGCTGTGGTTTGACCAGGGTTAATCCGTATTCATTTCCTAAAAACAGAAATGTATCCCCATCTTTATATTCCTTTTTGGAAACTTCTGTCAAAGACTTGAACTTCTCCCGCGTACGGATAATCCACTCCTGCTTTTCCAGAATAAAGGATTGAATATCCGCCGCCGCTGCCCGTCTTGGTGCGCGGACTGTGAGGCTGCCATCCCTCTCCACAATGAGAGCGATTGTTCGGCGTTTACTTCGAACCAGTTTATTTATTTCAATCTGCATGGTATGAGAATGGAATTGTACACCTCAGAAGCAGCTTCCGCAGGTTTTGCAAGGCTGTCAATACGCGATGCATATAAAAGAAAAGACCACCATGATTATGGTGGCCTTTTTTAGTGCCGAGGGGGAGATTTGGACTCCCGACCAAGGGCTTATGAGTCCCCTGCTCTGCCACTGAGCTACCTCGGCATTTTGTGGTGAGCGGGGCAAATATTACTATGGGAGGGGGCATTTGTCAACGTGATGGAATTACCTTCATATTAAAAGCAGTTCAGTAAAATAATTCGTGAAATGATGTACGCCCACCCTGCTATAATACCCAAATAGGTGTATTCATGAAAATTATGGCGCTTGAAAACAACCCAAAAGAACTTGCTTTGATCGAACAGGCATTAAGCGGGAAGAGAAATGAGATCATTCCAATTACCACAAGTGAGCAGGCTACGCCTTACATTCTTTCCGGGGAATCACGTTTTCTGATCGCAAATTGGGATTCAAGCGACTTGCGTACTTCAAGGTTTATGACGCGCGCTCGTGCTATAAACCCTGCCGAACCGATCTACATTTTGCTCACCACTGCTAAAAATCTGGACGAAGGAATCGAACCCACTGGCATGGATGACATCATCCAGCGTCCCTTCAAAGCAGCAGATTTGAAAAATCGAGTATCTATTGCGGAGCGAATCCTTTCCCTGGCCAGCAGCCTTGCCGTGGCAAAAGATCAGTTGGATAACCAGACAGTTTTTGATAACCTGACAAGCTTTATGGGCCGCAAAGCTTTTTTGCGCCAATCTGCCGCAGAGTTGGAGCGTTCTCGCCGCGCTTCGCTGCCCATCAGTTTGATTGCGTTGGATGTAGATAACTTCAAGATCATCAATGATACATTTGGCGTTCAAACTGGAGATGATGTTTTGCAGGTGGTAGCTCAAACGATCCGCGATAAGAGCCGACCCTACGACTGCATAGGCCGTTGGGCAGGTGATGAATTTGTCCTCATACTGGCTGGCGT
>Ga0075163_10004503_pt1 | contig 18717 bp, 10 predicted proteins | sample JI1023141ADNA_FD_71478 | JGI IMG/M metagenome (GOLD analysis project Ga0075163, IMG submission 71478) | Wastewater effluent complex algal communities from Wisconsin, to seasonally profile nutrient transformation and Carbon sequestration -... | ecosystem: Engineered > WWTP > Effluent > Algae...
TAATCCGCTCCTTCTTCGCGGGAGCTGGCCTCGGGCTCGATTAGTTTAGTTATTTATGCAACGAGGTGTAACTCGGTCTGAACGCGATCGGGCAGCATCCAACATACGCGTAGGCATCGGCGCGGTTGATTTCCCGCACAGAAATAATCGGAAGCGATATGATAGTGTCGGAGGGTGCACATGCTCTCGCGACTTCTGTCTGGCTTGACTTTGCTCTTATTTCTCGAAGCGTGTGACAGCAAGAAGGATGTCGAGCAGTTGCGCAGACAGCTCGCCGACCGCGACGCGCAGATCGAGGAACTGCGCAGCAAGCTGGAGAAGATGGAGATCGCCGTCAGGCTATCGATGAAAACGACGATGGCATCAGTTTCTCCGGCGCCAACTGCAGGATCTTCGTCCGCTTCACACTCTACTACGCCCGCTGCAGCGACTCAAGAGCCGCCGCCGATGATTGGCGCCCAAGCTCTGCTGCGCGCCTACGCGGCCAACGAAGTCGCTGGCGACGAGCAATTCAAGGGGAAACCACTGCTGCTCATCGGTCATGTGCAGAAGGTCATCAAATCTCTGGGCCACCCATTCGTCGAGATGGGCAGCGTGACATCGTCTAAGCGTGTCAACTGCCGCTTCGACGATGACAGCAAAGATCCCGGCACCTTCCGGCAGGGGCAGCTACTCATACTCGATTGCGTCGGCGCCGGAACGTCTGTGCTGCGCACGCCAATCGTCGAGCACTGCCGCCTCGCCGAGCCTGCTGATGTGGCGCCGCAGTACCCCGGATTGATCGTTCGGGATCCTAAAAAGCCGGGAGTGTACACGCTGGGCGGGGCTATCAAGGAGGAGCTCCGCTGAGGTTAGCGGAGACGGCTGTGATGTCATTATCGTGAGCGCCGTTTAGTGCTGAACGGTGGAGATCAGTTCGTTAGCGGCAACCTGCCTACACCACGCTCTGGCACCGAGCAACCAGGCTCCTGTTCGCGCAGCTCGCGGGTTATGCCCAGCGGGCGTCCGAGAGCGGCAGGACTCCGGAAGTGGCAGTGACGGCCCGCAGGCAGACCCTGCGCCCAATCGCGAGCCACCAGTAGTAGGCTACCTCATCGCATGCAACTGGGCCACCGAGCGCATGCGGCCAGCCGTTCCGCGCGACCTGGGCATCCCCGCGGCGGCGACCAAGCCTGAAGACCTGCGCTGCAGGCCGTGCGCAACGCCACGCGACTCAACGCCGCTCGCTGCGAACACTGGCAGGCACGAGGGAAGCCGCACTGTTGGTTTTGCGATCGAGGTACAATTTTTGTTGCCTCCGCGTCCATGCCTAACCAAAACCGCTTCGCTCAGTATCTCGGTCTTCTAATGGACTGGCATGAACTCATCCCGGAGCGGGACTGGACCTCGCTGCCCAGCGGGGGCGCGATTAATCGAGATGAACTCGGTCCCTGCATCCTCCAAACGGGTTCTGAAGGTGGGTGGGCATATTGGGAGTCTGAGGACGGGTTCGTACGGCAGGAGGCGGAGGAGGAGTTCGAGGCTGTCTGCAAGCGTGCTCACGACGAGGCCCAGGCGCTCTTGCGCTCCAACATTCCGGACAATTGGATCACCCGAAACCTGAACTCGTACCTGCCGTTTCGGCTTGGACTTGAGCTGCCCAGAACTCCCAGCGATGTCGAGCGCAAGGTGTTGAAGATCAATTCCTTCATCGTCACCGGCGAGCCGACGAAAGGCTACAACGGCCGTGGCGCTGCGCTCGGATGCCGGATATGGCTCAATCAGCGCCTTAGTGAGCGAGACGAGGAATTCATGGATCGGATGGGTTGCCCGCCGCCGCCCAACGATCACGATCTGCCGTCTGACGACATCGTGCTGGCTTTCTACAAAGGTAACCTTGGGGATGGCTGCCACGTCGCGCGACGGTTAGTTTGCGAGTAGTGCGAGAGCAAGTGCGGCGCCTACCTCAGAATCGTGCATCCACGCCTCGACATCGAGAGCTCGTTCGGCACGTTCCTGGGCGGACGGCTTCTCGACACAAAGGCGTGGGATCGTGCACTGGAGCACGAGCCAGTCGCCTGTAAACCCATCGACGACAGCTTAGGATTCTACCGCTCGGTGCTGCAGCGCATGCTCGACGAGCTTGACGGCGAGGTATCGACGCCGACCCCGACCTCATAAGGTGAGGTCGAGCAGAGGGGGGGCTGTGGCCGCACCTTGCCGCGCTGGCACCTGTGCAGCGCCCCGCCGTTGGCCAGAGCAGTTAGGGACGGTTCGTGGAACACACACCAGTGTCCCTCCTGGACACCGTTACAACTTGTAAGGAGGGTACTGGCGGGCGGCGCGGTGTTCGGCCTTCTGCGTCCGCCCCTGTTGTGCCAACGATGGTCCAGCATGGCGACTTCGCGGATCCGTACGGAAGGCCGCTCAGCTCACTATCACTGGGTGCTGACTGCAACAAATAGAGGGTCAGCACGTAGCTCGTTGCCCTCTCGCTGCAGTACGACTTGCGTGACCGGGTAACTCTAATTGGCTGAGTGGACTGGTTCGCGCTTCCGCCTAACGAAGCGCGATCCTCGGTACGGCTATGGCAAGCCCCGTAGCGGGCTGCAAGTTCACCCCCTCCCATAAATCATCTGACCGATCGGAGACATCGGGCTGCCCCCCAGCGCCTCGATTGTCGGATCCTGAGTGGATTGGCCCGGAAGCCCTGGCAATGAACTCTGCGATAAAGTTGATTGCGTTCCTGGGACTGGCCTCAGCCCCAATGGGAGGCAGGAGAAGGGCAGTAGCATTTGCTGGATCACCTTACAGATCGTTACCCAAGCTTTGTCCCGTTGCGCTTTCATTTCCGCTAATGGCTTATCCGGGGAAAGTACGGCCTGATAGTCCTTAAGTGGAGTTACTTCGTATGAGCATGCGCGGACTGGAATCCAGAGTATGCGAACTCCAGCTTGCGCTGCATTTTTCAACAGTGGCATCAGTTCATGTGCATGGATAATATCCGATGCGAGAAATGCGGGACTTACCATCAATACCGCTATCTTTGCGCTTGCTAGCGCAGTCTTGATTTCATCGAGCCACAGTGAACCGGGGATGATGTGTTGATCAGACCATACAGAGATGCCCAGGCGTACAAAGGGTTTCAGATGATCGCGAAACTCATTCAGAAAAGGCTTTTCGTCTTTGTGGCTGTAGCTAATAAAGACTTGTGCAGGCTCGGTCTGAGGCATGGCAACGCTTTCCTTATCATGGCGAGCGGTGAGCCGTTGGCGGTGTTGATGATCACAGCACGGCGAGGTTGCTGTTGCGCAGGTCGGTGATCAACATGCATCCCGGGGCTTGGGTGATACACAGCTCGGGCTTCGTCTCCTCGATCACCGCCTGCGTCGTCACGCCGCAGGCCCAGAATACCGGCAGTTCATCCCCACCGATCGGCACAGGGTCGCCATAGTCGGGCTTCTCGATGTCCTTGATTCCGATCGCAGCAGGTACGCCAATATGGACAGGAGCGCCGTGCACCGATGGAAATCGCGACGTGATCTGAATGGCGCGAATCGCATCTTTCGGTGTCAGAGGTCGCATCGATACCACCATGTGCCCCCTGAAGATGCCCGCCGGCGTGCACGGGATATTAGTACGGAACATCGGCACGTTCGTGCCGCAGGCAATATGGCGCATCTCGATACCGTCCTGCCTAAGCGCTTCCTCGAAGGAGAACGAGCAGCCGATCGGGAAGCTGACGAGGTCGTCGCGCCAGAGACGGCTGATGTCGGTCGGCTCCTCGACCAGCACGCCCTCGCGCCACACACGGTAACGCGGTAGATCGGTGCGAACATCGAGGTCACGACCGATCGCTGGCACGCAAGGATCACCGGCCTCGGAGACGGCGAGCACGGGGCAGGGCTTCGGATTGGCATGCGCGAAGCGCAGGAAGTCAGCTGCCAGCGCCTGCGGTAGGATCACCAGATTGGCCTGAACATTGCCCGGCGCCAGACCCGATGTCTGGCCGGTGAAGGCTCCAGCGCGGATGCGCAGGCGTTCACGCGAGCCGGTGCGAATGCCGAGATCGGGGATGGTGTTCATACGAACTCCGAAGCTAGAGCCGTCATGGGTTCCTTCCTCTGCGGGGGGCGCGTCCGTACCCTCCGGCGCCAGGCGTCTCGATCACGAATACATCGCCGGGCGCCACCGTGGTGTGATCGCATCCGCCGAGCGTCTCCACGTGGCCGTCGGCGCGCTCTACCCGGTTGCAGCCGACCTGCCCATCCTCACCGCCCATCGCGCCGCGGGGCGCATGAACACGGTTGTTCGACAGGATGGATGAGGTCATAAGCTCCAGGAACCGAATTCGCCGGACGCCGCCGTCACCGCCCTTCCAGCGCCCCGCGCCGCCAGAGCCCGTACGAATCCGGTACTCCTCCAGCACCACGGGGAAGCTCCACTCGAGGACCTCGGGGTCGGTGAGCCGGGAGTTCGTCATGTGCGTCTGCACGACGTCGGTTCCGTCGAAGCCGGAAGCGATCGCGCCGCCTTCGCCCCGCACCACGCCGGCCGGGGAGCCCCCCGCGATCGTCTCATAGTACTGATGGCGGTCGTTGCCGAAGGTGAAGTTGTTCATTGAGCCCTGGCTCTCGCTCATCATGCCCAAGGCGCCGTACAGCGCCTGGGTGATGCACTGGCTCGTCTCGACGTTGCCCGCGACGACCGCGGCCGGGTAACGCGGGCTCAGCATCGAGCCTTCGGGCACGATGACGTGGAGCGGCTTACAGCACCCTGCGTTGAGCGGGATGTCGCTGTCGACAAGCGTGCGGAACACGTAGAGCACGGCCGCCATGGCGATCGACCTTGGCGCGTTGAGGTTGTTTGGGAGCTCGGCCGAGGTGCCAGTGAAGTCGATCGTCGCCTCGCGCCGGACGCGATCGACGTGGATCGCCACCTTGATCGAAGCCCCGCCGTCGAGTCGGTACTCGTACACGCCGTCATCCAGCGCGGTGATCACCCTCCGCACGGACTCCTCGGCGTTGTCCTGTACGTGCCGCATGTACGCGTTCACGACGTCCACGCCCCAGTGCTCGGCCATCTTGCCGAGCTCCTCTACGCCCTTGGCGTTGGCGGCAACCTGGGCGCGCAGGTCAGCGAGGTTCTGCTCGACGTTGCGCGCCGGCCAGCGGCCCGACGACAGCAGCGCGCGGGTCTCGGCATCGCGGTAGACGCCGCCTTCGATCATCTTGAAATTGTCGATAAGCACGCCCTCCTCGTCGACTCTCCTGCTGTCGGGCGGCATGGAGCCCGGCGTGGTGCCGCCGATGTCGGCGTGGTGGCCACGGGAGCCGAGGTAGAAGAGCACCGATTTCCCGGCGTCGTCGAACGCCGGTGTGATCACGGTGACGTCGGGGAGGTGCGTGCCGCCGTTGTATGGCGCGTTGAGCACGTAGACGTCACCCGGCTTCATGGTGCCGTGGTTCTCCCGGAGCACGGCCCTGACGCTCTCGCCCATCGAGCCGATGTGGACCGGGATGTGCGGCGCGTTCGCGATCAGGCTGCCTCCAGCGTCGAAGATCGCGCACGAGAAATCGAGCCGCTCCTTGATGTTGACGGAGTGGGCGGTGTTCTGGAGCCGGAGGCCCATCTGTTCGGCGATGCTCATGAACAGGTTGTTGAAGACCTCGAGTGTCACGGGATCGGCCTTCGTGCCGATGGTCCGGCTCCTCGGCCGGGCCTGCACGCGCGTGAGCACCAGGTGATCCTCCGGTGTGACCCTGGCTTGCCAGCCGGGCTCGACCACTACCGTCTGGTTCTTCTCGGCGATGATCGCCGGCCCGCGCATTACGTCCCCGGGGCGAGTATCGTCGCGCGCGTAGAGCGGCGTATCGTGCCAGCGTCCGCCCGAGAACATGCGGACGGTCTGCGCCGGGCAAAGCAGCGCAGGGCGCGGCGGCAGCGCTCGCCTCACCTCGCCGATGGGTTCTCCACGGGAGATCGCCTCGACGGAAACCGCCTCGATGATCAACGCGCGGCGCTCCATAAGAAACGCGAACTGCTTCTGGTACATGTCCTCGAACGCGGTACGCATCGCTTCGGGCGTGCCCTCTGCCACCACCAGCGCGGTGTCCGTGCCCTCGTAGCGCAGGTGAACGCGGTGAAGCACGGCGACGCGCTCCTCGGCGCCCCCCTGCTCGATCAGCTCAGCGCAGGCCGCGGTCGCGAGCGCGTCGAGCGTGGCACGCGCCGCCGTCATCGTGTTCGTGTCGAGCCGGAGCTCGATCGCCTTCTCGCGCATCACGGTCTGGTCTGCCAGGCCCATCCCATAAGCCGACAGCACACCCGCAAGCGGGTGCGCGAACACCCGCGTCATTCCGAGCGCGTCAGCCACCAGGCACGCGTGCTGGCCGCCCGCGCCGCCGAAGACCGCCAGCGTGTACTCAGTAACGTCGTGGCCGCGCGCGACCGAGATCTGCTTGATCGCGCTGGCCATGCTGGAGATGGCGACCTCGATGAAGCCCTGCGCGACTTCCTCGGGCGGGAGGAGCTTGCCTGTTGCCGCCGCGATCTCCTCGGCGAGCACCGCGAACCGCGCGCGCACGGGGTCCGCTGCGAGCGGCTGATCCGCGCGCGGGCCGAACACGCTGGGGAAGAACGCGGGCTGAATCTTGCCGAGCATCACGTTACAGTCCGTGATGGTGAGCGGCCCTCCTCGGCGGTAGCAAGAGGGGCCCGGGTTGGCGCCTGCCGAGTCGGGCCCGACTCGGTAGCGCGATCCGTCGAAGTGCAGGATCGAGCCGCCGCCCGCGGCGATGGTATGAATCGAGAGCATCGGCGCCCGCATGCGCACACCGGCGACCTGAGTCTCGAAGGCGCGCTCGAGATCGCTGAGCTGCGATCCGGCGAAGTGGGAGACGTCCGTTGAGGTGCCGCCCATGTCGAAGCCAATAACCTTGGCGAAGCCGGCGCCGAGGCTGGTGCGCGCCATGCCCACGATCCCGCCGGCGGGGCCCGAGAGGATCGAGTCCTTGCCCTGGAATCGCCGGGCATCAGTCAGACCGCCGCTCGACTGCATGAACTGCAGGTGCACACCTGACAGTTCCTCGGCGACCTGCTCAACGTAGCGGCGGAGGATTGGCGACAGATAGGCGTCGACGACCGTCGTGTCGCCGCGCGATACTAGCTTCATCAGCGGTGAGACGGTGTGCGAGGCGCTGACCTGAGGGAAGCCGATCGCGCGGGCCAACCGCTCGAGCGCCGCCTCGTGGGCCGGGTAGCGATACCCGTGCATGAGCACGATCGCGAGGGAGCGGATGCCCGAGTCGTACACCCGCTTCAGCTCTGCGCGCGCCGCGTCAAGGTCGAGCTCCACCATCACATCGCCATGTGCCCCCACGCGCTCGTCGATCTCAACGACCTGACTGTAGAGGAGCTCCGGCAGCACGATGTGCCGGTCGAAGATGCGCGGTCGGTTCTGGTACGCGATACGCAGCGCGTCGCGGAAGCCGCGAGTGATGGCGAGTGCGGTAGGCTCTCCCCTGCGCTCGAGCAGCGCATTGGTGGCGACCGTGGTCCCCATCTTGACCACCTCGATCACCTCGCTCCAGCGCGGCGAGCCTCCGGGGAGCTCAGTTTCGAGCACGCGTCGGATGCCGGCGACCGCAGCGTCGCGGTATTGCTCGGGGCTGTCGGACAGGAGCTTGTGCGTGACCAGGGATCCGTCCGGGCGCCTGCCGACGACATCGGTGAACGTGCCACCGCGGTCAATCCAGAACTGCCACTTGCTCATCTGGACGCTCCTTACAGCGAAACGGCAGCGCGTGCCGCCTGGTCATACAACCCCGACAGCGTGCGGAGGAGCTGCGCGGCGTGGCCGATGTCGTCGTTCAAGCCGTCGGCGAGTGAGGCCATCAAACAGCGCTCGCGGACCTCGCGGTAGCGCTCCACGTATTGCCGGCCACGCTCGGTCGTCGTGTAGAACACCTCCTTGCCGACTTTGTTTCCAACGATGACGCCGAGGCTAACGAGCTTCTTGAGCGAGTAGGTCACCGTGTGCGTGTCCTCAATGTTCAGGATGAAGCAAATGTCGGCTTTTTTCTTGGGTCGGTCGAGGTGGTGTGCGTGGTGCAGAACCAGCACGTCGATCGTCGTGAGATCAGGCAGTCCCGCCGAAGCCATGCACCGCACGACCCACCGATTGAAGGCATTTCCAGCCATGATCAGTCCGAACTCGAGCTCCGACATCTCCGGGCTCTTGGTTGACACGAGGTGCTTCGAGCTAACGGGCCTCACGGGTCCGTGCGTGACCAGATCGATCGAGCTCAGAGCGTCGCGTACGGTTCTCTTGCGTTTCGCCATCGCATATCTCCTAGGCATGGTCCTGTGCTGCGCTTATGTGAGCTCCCTACCCTGCGTCTCCGGTAGGAAGAAGATGCAAAGCGCCCCGGCCGCAAAAGCGAGGGCGAGGAATGCGAGCGCACCGCCGAGGCCGTAGTGGGTAGATAGCGCGCCGATGAGAGTCGGCGCGAACGCGCTTAGCATACGGCCGACGTTGTAGCAGAAGCCGACCGCCGAGCCGCGCACGCGCGTCGGGAACAGCTCGGAGATGAACGCGCCGAAGGCGCTGAAATAGCCTGATCCGAAAAAGCCGACGAAGGGCCCGAGCAGCATGAGCAGAGAGGCGTCCCGGGTACTACCGAATACCCAGACCAGCAAGGCCGAGACGAGCAGGTAGGCCGCGAACGTCGGACGCCGTCCGAATCGCTCGGCGATGAACCCGAAGCTCACGTAACCGCAGAACGCGCCCATCATCATAGGGATGGTCCAGAGCGGCGCCTTTACCATACTCAGCCCGGCGCCGCCCTCGACGACAGGCGCGGCGAGGAACCCAGGCATCCAGGAGAAGAGTCCCCAGTAGCCAAACATGACAAAGGCGCTGATCAGCGTCGAGATGATGGTGAAGCGCAGGAGGCCCGGGCTGAAGATCTCCCAGAACCCGCGCTGGACACGTCCCCCGGCGTCGGGTTCACGCGTCGTCTTGGTCCAGATCTTGGGCTCCTTCACCCTAGTGCGGATCCAGAGCGAGAAGAGCGCCGGTGCGACGCCCAGGAAGAACATGACGCGCCAGCCGAGGATGGGCAGCACCGTGGCGGCCGCCAGAGCGGCTGCGATGTAGCCAAGCGCCCAGCCACTCTGCATGATCCCGATGGCTTTGCCGCGGTGCCGCGACGGCCAGGTCTCCGAAATCAAGAGCACGCCCGCGGCCCACTCTCCGCCCATTCCCAGGCCGAGGACGGCTCGGGCGAGGCCAAGCTGAAGGAGGTTCTGGCAGAGACCTGACAAGCCAGAGCAGATTGAGAAGACGAGGACCGTGAGCATCAGCGCCAACTTGCGCCCATAGCGATCAGCGATGACCCCGAAGAGAATCCCTCCGACGGCAGACGAGAGCAGCGTCACGGTCACCATGAAGCCGGCTTGGGCCGGCGGTAGAGACCACTCCTTCATGATGGTGGTCAGGCAGAACGCGTAGAGCATGACGTCGAATGCGTCGAGCATGTAGCCAATGAGTCCGGCGAAAAGAGCGTACCGCTGCTCGCTGGTACTCTCTCTCCACCAGGGTCTGGAATCGCGGTTCATGAGCGGTCCTCTCTCTCTCTCTCTCTCTCTCTCTGCCAACTCAAGCGGGTAGCGCAATGCTCAGCACGATACAGATATAAGAACGGTACGACAATAAAATATTTACGTTTCGTTGATAAATCGTCAACGTTTCTTGTGCTACTTCGCACTACTTCCGGCGAGCCAGGATCTGCGACCATTACAGATCACGCGCCGCGCGCGGCACGCGGTGTAGCTCCAGCGGCTGCTCTACGATGTCCTCATCCCAGCCGGCTTCATCACCGATGGCCAAGTAGCTCTCCGCGAGGAGCGAGCAGGCCTCGTGGCAACGCGAGCGCTTCGCGCTCTGCTCGATCAGCAGCTCAAGCTCGCACGCGTCGCGACGTAGCGTGTCGCGGGGATGTACCTGCGCCGCGTCGCAGGCGACATCGAGCGCCGTCTCGGAAATATACCCCGCAGCGGTGGCTCGCGTCTCGCGTTACTTCCCGAGAGCCAAGCCTCTATTCGCTGGTCATCGGTTAGTACTGCCGCTTCGCGCTCACCTCGCAAACGCTCTGCGTGCTGGGGTACGGCTGGCTTGGCCCTAGCCGCGCTCTCAGCGCTCAACCTCTGCCACCACTGACCTCACCATCCCGAATTGCGGCGTTATGCTCGCCGAATGCGCTACTGCACCCGGCAGCGGTTCTCGGGCGGCATGCGGAACGGCAATCTATGCGATGGGCATCGATGAAGGGCGCCGTACGCCTGGCAAGCCGAAAGTCAGCCCGTCTCCCGGCCCTGCGTCGACTGTCATTTTCTTGTTGGATCTACGTCTGCCCACAGCTTCCGGCGTAGAGTCGTAAAGCACTGCGGGAAGGAGCAGCCTCGGTTCTCCGAGGCCAAGCAACCGGTCGAAGAGACGCAATCCCTGGCGGTGCTGGAACATGGCGGCTGTCAGGTGTCTGTGCGTCACTATGCAACCGCTGAGAGTGTTAAGACTTCGCGTGCAGCGCACATGTTTGGAGCTCTTGGCGTCGAGAGCGACCCAATATCGCCTGTTCTGGCCGAGCTGAGCTTATCGCAGCGTAAGGAGCTTAAGGATGCGGCTGAGATAAGCCCAGCTAATCCCGTGCCGGGCTCTGGCATAGGCATCGCTTGCTTGGTCGCAGAGACGGCAAGATAACCGATTTGGCTGCGCGTACCTACCACAACACCGATCCGTCAGATTTTGTGCTGACATTGCATACATCTTATGTTCCCTTTCCACTCACCGGTTCCCCATGCGCGCACAAGTCTTCGTCGCTCACAGCACCCACGACGCCCTATGGCGGCAGCGCCTCGTCACCATGCTCGCCCCGCTCGACCGCTTTGGCCTGTCCTGCTGGGACGAGACCCAGATTGAGCCGGGCCAGCACCGGCAAGAGCAGATTCAGGCGGCTCTGGCGGCAGCTCACGTCGCAGTGTTACTCGTCAGCCCAGATTTTTTGGCCTTCAACCCGGCCTTCGAGCAGGAACTGTCAGCGATCCTCCATGCTCCTCGCCGGCGGCAGCGGCTGAAGATCCTTTGGGTGCCAGTTCGGTCATGTCTATGGGAGCAATCGGCGCTTGCGCCTTACCAGCCCGCCCACGACCCGAATGTTCCCCTGGCGAGCCTGTCTCGTGCCGACGCTGACGCGGCCCTGGTTGCCATCTGCCGTTGCATCCATGCTGCCGTCGATGCGGCCTTGGCCATTCAGCGACTGGTGGCAGCGGACGCGTCATCCAGCACGCAGCAGAGGCTGGCTAGCACCGCCACCGATTTCCGCCAGGCCTGCGCCTTCATCGAAGCCGGCACGCGGCACGGCACGGGCTACCTGGTACGCCCCGATCGACTGCTGACTTGCCACCATGTGGTCTCGGCAAGCAGCAGCTGGCGCGTCTGCGTTCGCTTCCCTTGCGGCGAATATGGCGCGCGAGTCGTCGCCGTGGACGCCGACAGCGACTGCGCCGTGCTCCAACTCGACGAAGCGATCCACGATGTGCTGCCGCTCCCCCTGGCCACCGACCACGGACAGCCCGGCGCGGCATGGACGAGCTATGGCTTCCCGTCCGCGACCGCCCATTCCGGCCTGCTCATCGAGGGACATGTCGAAGATGCCAGCGGCGAAGATCTGCAAGAGCGCAAGGCGCTCATATTGTCCTCGTGTAACATCACTGCAGGCACAGAGCTGCATGGTTTTTCCGGCAGCCCGGTCCTCGCGCAAGGGCAGGTCATTGGCCAGCTGCGTCAGGTCGTGCCCGGCGGCAACAACGGCGCGCAGTTCGGTCTCGCCTATGCCTGCCCGGCGCACATCCTCGCCCGTCTGCTGCCGCCAGCCTCGGGTCCAGGGACGCGTGTCCGAATCGGACCGCCGCCGCCCAAGAGCGCCTATGACGCGGCCTGGTACCTGGATCGCTTAGACGAGGAGGCGCGGGCGGGTGCCGCCTGGGAGGTGCCAGGAGCCCCCGTCGTACTGCAGGCCCCTGAGCTGTTCGGTAAGACCTGGCTTCTCATGCGCCTGCTCGCCCACCTCAAAGAGCATGGGCGGACCGTCTACATCCCGCTGAAGACCTTGGGTGAGGAGACGCTGGCGACGTTCCCCACCTTCCTCCGCGAGTTGGCCCGCATGATTCTGGAGGGCTGTTCGCTGCCGGAGGAACTCCTTGCCCAGTCCTTTGCTCGCTCGAGCAACCCAGAGGCGAACCTGAACTGGCTAATGTCGACGCAGGTGCTGCGCAGCGGCGGCGGCCCATGGCTGGTGCTAGCTCTCGATGGCGTCGATGCTTTGGCCGACAAGCCTTACTTCGATCGGTTTCTGACGCTTTTGCGCGGCATGGCCGAACAGGCGGCGATCCCGCCCTGGGGCGCGCTGCGCCTGATCCTGACGTTGTCCGCAACAATGGCTCTTCGAGGTCAGGACATCCACCGATCACCGCTGGAAAACGTCGCGCAGATCATCACGCTGTCCGACCTGTCGCCGGCACAGGTGATGCAGATGGCGGCTTGGTATGGCCACGGCGATAGCAACCTCGCGCCCCTGTGCGAGTACGCGGGGGGCCATCCCTACCTCGTCCACCTTGCACTGCACGAGGCGCAGCACCGCAAGCAGCCACTCACCGAGATCCTGCAGCCCAAGAGCCGGGTATTTGACTCGTACCTGCAGCTATGTCGCAAGCGCCTGCAGCAGCAGCCTGAGCTTTACCAAGCGCTGCGGGCCGTCGGTTCCAACGCGCGCGCCGCGGTCGACGAGGATCACGTCGTGCGCCTGATTGACGCCGGCTTTTTGGTCGATGAATACGACGAGCACGACAACCGTTTTCTGCGGCTGCGCTACCGCATCTATCGCCGCCTCACCTAACTCGGGACGCTGCCATGCCGACCGCTGCCCATCACCGCTTGCTGCCCCGCCTGCAGGTCAAAGGTGCATTGCAGGAAGGAGCGCTGTACATCGAGCGCGCTGCCGACGAGGAGTTGGAGAGCGCGCTGCTCGCCGGCCAATACTGCTACGTGCTGGCGCCGCGTCAGATCGGCAAATCGAGCCTGCGCCTGCGCACCGCCCGCAAGCTAGCCGGAGGCGGGGTCCGCTGCGTCCACCTTGATTTGACCATCCTTGGCGGTCAGGATGACTTCGAACCACGGCGCGGCTGGTACTTCAGCATGATCAGCGCCATCGCCGCGCAGCTACGCCTGGCCGATCCGCTGCCTTTCTGGGAGCGCCGAGGCGACGCGCTGCCCGTCTTTCACTTCGGCCGCTATATGCGCGAGCATGTGCTGGTGCAGATCAATGCCCCGGTAGTCATCTTCATCGACGAGATCGACTATCTGCGCAGCCTGCCGTTCGACACCGACGAATTTATCGATGCCATCCGCGCCTACCACGACGCTCGTGGCGAAGATCTTGAGTACAAGCGCCTAACCTTCTGCCTACTCGGCGTTGCAGCGCCAGCGGATCTCATACGCAACGCGCGGATTACCCCCTTTAACATCGGCCAGGCAGTCGCCGTCGAAGACTTTCTGCGCCGAGAGCTAGATGGCTTCGCGCCTCTTTTGGGGCCGCTCAGTGGCGAGCCGGTGACGTGGCTCGACGAGGTCTATTGCTGGACCTCCGGTCACCCATACATGACGCAGCTCCTGTGCGATCGACTCCGCTCGCAGCACGGCGGCGAGGCCGCAGGGGACATCAGGCAGCGTGTCGAGCGCGCTGCCAGCGCGCTATTCCTACGTCGGGGGCGTACCGCTGATTCCAACCTCAGCTATGCCGAAAAGCGCCTTGACAGTCAGGGCGAGCCGCTGCGCAAGGCGGAGTTACTTTCTTTGTACCGGCGGCTACTGCAGGAAAAGTCTGTGCCCATCAAGGAAGCAGACCCGGTGCAGTTGGAACTGCAACTGTGCGGATTGGCAGCCCAGCGAGATCAGGACGCTCCGTCGCGCTGTTTGTGTCCGCGCAATGAAATTTTCGCGCGCGTCTTTGACCTGGGCTGGGTGCAGGAGAAGGAAACACAGCGCCAGCTCACGCAAGCTCTGCGCTCTTGGCGGCAAGGTGGACGGCGGCCAGAGGGACTGCTACGGGGGGCTGCGCTGGAATCCGCGCAGCAGTGGGCTGAAGCGCACGCCGGGGAGATGACGCAGGAGGACAACGAGTTCTTGCGGGCGTCGCTCGACGGTGCGCGCCGCGACGCTGAGCAGCAGCGCTTGGCGAGCGAGGCGCTTAACCAGCAGCGCGCGGTTCTTGCGTTGGTTGTCGTGATCGTGCTGTTACTGGCGTTCACTGCTGGACTATATTGGCAGTTCTTGCGCGCCGAACGGTCGGCTAAAGAAGCGCAGGAAGCTCGCAAGAGCGCTGTACAATTTGCGCGTTCAGAGAGTGAATCCAGAAAAGCGGCCGATGAGGCGACGCAACAAGCCCTCCAGTCTGCCGCCTCAGCGCACCGCGCGACTCAGGCTGCCAAACAACAAGCAGCTCGCGCTAAACTTGCTACCGCGCAAACGCAGCGAGCGCGTGACGAGGCACAGAGAGCGGCCGATGGAGAGAGGCTGGCGCGAAGGGAGGCGGTTAAGGAGAAAGAACGCGCGGAACAGGAAAAGGCGCGGGCAGAGCAAGAACAAGCACGCGCAGAACAAGAAAAGGCACGCGCAGAACAAGAAAGTGTGCGTGCTGAACAAGAAAGAGATCACGCCGAGCAAGCGACCGCGCGTGCTGAGTTCGCGCTACGTACGGAAAAGAGCCTACGTGCAGCTATGCTTGCTACGCAGCCCGGCCGGCAATTTCAGGCCTTGCTAGGGGGAATGCAGGCCACTTCGCCCTTAGGTCAGGGCGGCCTTGGACCGCAATGGGAGGGTGCGAACCGTGTTGCTGAAGAGTCGACTTTGGCGATCATCCTAAAAGGCCATACAGAAGGGGTCTGGTCCGCGGCGTTTTCGCCCGATAGGCAGCGCATTGTGACTGCAAGCTTTGACCACACAGCGCGGCTCTGGGATGCAGTAGATGGTCACCCAATACTCATTCTCCGAGGTCATACAGAAGGCGTGTGGTCGGCTGCTTTCTCACCTGACATGCGGCGCATCGTGACCGCAAGTTCGGACGGCACGGCGCGGCTCTGGGATGCTCAGAATGGTCGCTTCCTTTTCAGTCTTCGTGCCAACTCAGCCCCTATGCGGTCTGCGGCATTTTCACCCAATGGGCGGCATGTCGTGACTGCTAGCTTTGACGGTACGGCGCGAGTCTGGGATGTTCAGAATGGTCGATTGCTGCTTCGCCTGCAAGGTAGCTCGACCCCGCTTTGGTCTGCAGCGTTTTCACCCGATGGGCGGCGGATCGTGACCGCAAGTTATGACCGCACTGCGCAACTCTGGGACGCCAAAGACGGCAGCTTGCTTCTCACCCTACAAGGTCACTCGGGCTGGGTTTGGTCCGCTGCATTTTCACCCGATGGGGAACGCATCCTGACCGCAAGCGAGGACCACACGGCTCGGCTCTGGGACGCTAAAGACGGTCGCTTACTTCTCACCCTACAAGGCCATGGGGCCGCAGTCCGCTCCGCTTCGTTTTCACCTGATGGATATCGTATCGTGACGGGGAGCGAGGATCGTACGGCACGGATTTGGGATGCTAAGGACGGTTCCTTATTGCTTAGTCTTCTGGGCCACTCCGGCTGGGTCCGGCATGTGGCCTTTTCGCCCGATGGTTGGCATATTGTAACCGCAAGCGAGGACCGTACGGCCCGGCTCTGGGATGCCAAAGACGGTCGCCTGCTCCTCAGGTTCCATGCACAGTCGGATTGGGTTCGGTATGCGACGTTTTCACCCGATGGGCAGAACATCGTGACCGCGAGCGATGACGGCGCAGCGCGGCTCTGGGATGCTAAGGGCGGCCGTTTGCTTCTCACGCTTCGTGGCCATGAGAAATGGCTTTGGTCCGCGGCGTTTTCACCGGATGGACAGCGCATTGTAACGGCAGGCGAAGACGGCGCGGCCCGGCTCTGGGACGCCAGAAACGGTCGTGTACTTCTTACACTTCGTGGCCACTCAGCTCCGGTGCACTTCGCGGCGTTTTCACCGGATGGACAGCGCATTGTAACAGCAGGCGCGGACGGCACAGCTCGGCTCTGGGACGCCAGAAGAGGTCGTTTTCTTCTCAGTATCAAAGGTCATGCGGAAGGCGTCTGGTCCGCTTCCTTTTCACCTGATGGGCAGCGCATCGTGACTACAGGTGAGGACCGCGAGGTCCGGCTCTGGGACGCTCAAGTAGGCCGCCTGCTGCTTGTTCTACCTGGTCATTCCTCTGGCCGAATTGCCGTTTCTTTTTCGCCGGATGGACAGCGTATCGTGACTGCAGGCTCGGATTGTACCGCGCGCGTCTGGGGCGTCAAGGACGGGCGCTTGCTTCTCAACCTCCTAGGCCATTCGGACGCTGTATTGTCTACGACATTTTCCCCCGATGGGCAGCGAATTGCGACTGCAAGCGCAGACCGAACGACGCGTATTTGGGACTCTAAGGATGGACGCTTACTTCTCAGCCTACAGGGTCACTCGGATAGCGTCTTGTCGGTGGCGTTTTCGCCAGACGGACAGCGTATCGTGACCGCGAGCTCAGATCATACAGCGCTTGTCCACCCGATCAATCCGGAAACCATATATGCATTCGACTGCAAACTGCTGCGCAGCTTCCGTGGTCTGACTGACGCTCCTGCGCAAGAGGTCGACGCACTCCTGGCGACCTGCCCTCCGTAAATGCACGCACATGGATTGGCCACCAGCGCATATTGTATTGCCTAGCGGCGTTGCATCGCGATTCTGAAGAAACATCTTGGCAAGCGTGTGCCTGCAGACTGTGCTTTTAGCCTGAACATCGCCGGGCATGTGCTTTACAGTGGACGGGCTGTTCAGGATGGCGTCTTATTGCCGCAGGCTCAGACCTCCAAGCAGCGCTGCGGCGATCTGCGAAAGGAAACGCAGGATGGACGGATCATGGCACTAAATTAAGCGATGCACTACCGACAGACGATTGATAGCGGCGCTCCGTAGCAACCCAACCACAAGGATGCGCTGAACAGCACCAACCTGGCCCAGCAGTACGACAGGTGATGTGGCCAGAGCACGAAATGCAGACAAGATCAGACTTCGGATCCCGATTGAGATCTTGGGTTCTGTCTGTGGACGTTGCAATTGATTGAAATTCGCGTGCATCGACGGCAAAGGATAGAGCGGTCAGCATGCCCCTCATCGAATTGGCGCCAGTGACGATGGTCAGAGTTTCGACCGGCCGCGCTCACCTCCGATAGCGTCCCTCCCGTCGGAGATCTGGTCTGATTCTGTCCGCAGCTCTGATTTTGTCGACGGAAGAAGCTGCGGACACAATCCGCCAGCCTCAGGCAGCGCCGCACCTTGCCAGCCCTGGCGACGGGCCCGCGGCCCGCGCAAGGCGGCTGCGGCTGCCTTGGCCCGCATGAGGTCGCGCTCAGCCTGAAGCACGCAAGCCCCGCGCGGCCCGTTGTAGGGCTCGCAAGGCCAGCGCGGGCGGCATGGCGGCCCGTGGCGGCGGTTCGTACACCGCAACGCTCCCTGGTCAGCGCAAGGGGCCGCCTGGCGCTCATGGCTGCCTTGGCATCGACTCGGGCCATGGGTTCGCTCTTGCCCTTGTGGGCACTCCGGCCGCCATCGCTCATGTAGTCCCTTGTCGTTTCCTGGGCTCTCTGTATGGCCGATGTAGGATGAAACTCAGGGAAGCAGTTTTCACCGTCGGTGAGTCCGCTTTTCTGAAAGTGATTGAGAATGCTTCTTCACCCCTGTGAGCCGTCGGATTGAGATCTCGGGCTCTACAAGCAGGGGGAATACTTCTATTCGAGACATATTCCATTCTTGCGCAGCCCTTGCAGAATTTCCGATCGACTCGCTGGCGTTGGGAGCTTGCCCGCCTCCGCGAAGGAATGGAGGCTCACGGCGCCCGCGCCGACCGGACTCCGACAAGTAGGGCTTTTCTCCATACTCGTCCGTCCGAGAGAATACTCAGATCTTGCGCGAGCTTGCCGACGGTGTCCCGAAGCTCATCGGGCCGCAAAATAGGCTGCAATGGGAAGACAGCGTCTCACCTGAAGCTATCTTCCCAGATCGCAGGAATACTTTGGAATAGATGCCGAATACTTAATCTATTGCTCAAGTGAGCGCTATTACAGGTAGAAGAATTCTTGCGCCGAATAGAAAGCGAAGGTCCTGTCGGGTTCCCGGCTGCTCATCGTGCCTGATCACGGGCTGATCACGACTGCCCGCACCCGTCGGTGGCAGATGTTTTTTCCGTCGACAAATCAAGCAGCCATAGGAGAAATACCGTCGGGGCGCTCCCTCGGATGAGGGCGGTAGGATGGAATAGAAAAAGTATTCAGAAGGCCAAGTATTCAGAGCGGCGGGTGTGCAAGTGGAGGTCCAAGTAAGTTGGCATCGCTGGGCGATCGAGCGCTAGACTCTCTACGAGTCCGGTGGCATCGTCCAGAAGTCTTCCAGTTCACCAATCAGATTCGGGTGCGCCGCCAAGAGCGCGAGCAGGCTGACCAGCGGCGCTCCAGGGACTCCTTCGCCCGCTTTCAGCCTCGATAAGTATCCCTGGGACAGATTAAGTAGGAGCTCGGTTCTGCGCTGAGATCGGA
>Ga0075163_10004504_pt1 | contig 18715 bp, 23 predicted proteins | sample JI1023141ADNA_FD_71478 | JGI IMG/M metagenome (GOLD analysis project Ga0075163, IMG submission 71478) | Wastewater effluent complex algal communities from Wisconsin, to seasonally profile nutrient transformation and Carbon sequestration -... | ecosystem: Engineered > WWTP > Effluent > Algae...
GTTTACGATGGTGAGCCCGCTGTCGATCTCATTATCGGTGGGGACGTGAACGGGGTCGATTACTTGAGACGGCGTGATGGGGGTTCCTGCGTACATGGGCTGGAGAATGGTGCAAGGGGCTTGGCTACGTCAAGAAGAATGAGGCCGGGGCGATGCCGCTTCGATGGCCCCTTCCAACTCGGCGATCCGTTTGTTTGCCGCTGCCAGAGCTGCCTCGGCAGTGTTGGCCCGGTCGTGCTGATCGTTCGCCTCGAAACGCACTTTGATGATGCCGGCGCCAGCATCGAAGACTTCTTGCTTCAGGCGCTCGATCTCTTCCCGGTGCCCGAGCGCGACGTTCATGATGTGCTCACTCTGGCGATCGACGATCGCAGCGAGCGTCACACGGTCGGCATGTGCCTGGATGGCTAAGCACGCGACATCGTAGATCTGCTGTTCTGCCGCCTCGGATGGGCGAAGCATCACGGCCTTTGCCAACGCATCGGCAGTCGCAGCCCCATCTATGCGGGCCGGGACCTTCGCCACCTCGCCGATGCTGGCACCTTCGATCGCCACCAGCCGGCCCAGCGCTGCAGCCATGGCCTTGGAATCGTCGGGCTCCATGTCCCAAGGGTTGTGGGCGAGGGCGATGAGTTCTTCGAGCTTCTTCATGATGCCTGCCTATGTGCTTGATCAAGGTCTGTGCGGTGGCGAAGCTGTCCCGCCTGACACGAGCAATACATCGTCCCCAGCTTCGTATGGTGAAGGCCCGTGCCGTCGCAGCACCAGAACATATCTGGCCTGCCCATGTATCGGTCGCGCGCTCGGCGCTTCTTGAACAGCGCCGCGGGAAGGCTCACCGTCCCCAGCAGCAGTTCAGCGATTGTCTCGGCTTGGTCGGCCGTCCAGCCCTGAAACTGCTTCGCCTCGTGCTCGCGCCCGCGCTTGAACATTTCGACAAGTAGAGCAGCGCGGCGCGGGCGCACGTCTTCGCTGTGCATGCAGGCCATACGGTATCCGTAGAGCGTCCGGTGGCGGAGCTTGTGCATGGCGCGCTTTTCCATTGCCATCTTCAGGAGGCGCACCATCAGATAAGCAGCCGGGTGCATGACGTAGGCCGTTTCGTCTGCTCGTTGGTCGACAGGTTCCAACTTGGAAAGCATGCGATTGAGATCAGCGAAGGTGATAGCACTGCTCATCGGTTGGCTTTCAGCTGTGCCAGTTCGACCAGCAGTGCCTCGTTCTCCGCCAGAGCTTCGTCTCGCTCCTTCTCCGCTCGCCGCCGCATTTCATCAGGCGTTTGGCCCCACGCCTTACGAACCGTGACCACGATTTTCTTCAAGGGCTTGTCTGGGGAAGCGAAGGTCATCTCGACGTAGTTGTCCGCCTGGTTCTTCGTCAGGAGATCCCAGAACGACCCGGCGATGATGCGGGCCATCTCTGCGCCCTCGAAGATGCAGTTCATGCCGCCGGGGCCGATATCGATGCTCTTGACAGTGGGCGTGATCAGCCGCTCGATCAGGGTCTTCGCCTGGGCCAGCTTCTGCTCAGCGGCATCGGCGCGGCCCGATTCGCGAAGGGCGAGGTCAATAAGCCCCGGCACGAGCATGCGGGATTCCGCGATGAAGGATCGATCGGCCTCGCTGCAATGCACGTCGGGGTGATTGTCATGACGATGCACGACGCCATGGAGCACGTCCCCGTCTGCGCCGCTTGGCACGCTCGACAGCCGGCGGTAGCTGCAGCTCGTCCACCACAGCCACGGCCCCGGCGTTGCGGGAGAAGTGACAGCGGTGGCGTGGTCGATCAGTTTTTTGTCTTCGTCATTCATGAGGGCGATTCCTTCGCTTCCCCGTCAGATAGCTCAAGAGATCTACCCGTCCCCCATAGACCACTGGCAAGGTCTCCGTCCCAGATAGAAGCGCGCCAGCCAGACGATGATAGCCGTCGAGCAGCACGGGCACCGGGTAGATATTCCAGCGGTCGCACTCGCAGTCGACGCTGATCGGGTCAACTTCTTCGCCGGCCGCCAGCACCTCGGCGAAGTGCAGCACGCGCCCGCGATGATAAAAGGCGGTGCGCCACAGTCCTTTGTCGTGGAGGTGCATCCCTGGATCGCCACGGTAGGCTTCTATCGGTGGTACTGCCCGAGTGAAGTAGGGCGCGATGCGAAGCCGCAGCACTGCCCATGGGTCGATCCACTCGACGAGACGCGCGACGATGATCCGAGGCATCTACCGGATACCGAACACGATATCATCGGCGGTTCCGATCTCGCCGGCGTCCTTCCAGTGGTCCGGCGTGGGCGGCGTCGGATGGGTACGCAACGGGCGCTTGCGCTCGGGAACTACGACCACGGGCAGCTGGGGCTGCGGAGGAATGGGGGTTGTGCGATCGGTGCTCATCTACTTTTTGTTCCCGGTGTCGAAGTGAACGATCTCGCTGCGGTCCTTGGGCGACACATAATCCGGGTCGATGTCGCAGACCACGATCAGTCGCCCCGATGTGTCGATCGCCATCGTGCGCACTGTCTGCTCGGGGTGGTCCTTCAGGTAGTTCGCCAGCTGGGTATCTACGTCCAGGTTGTCGGGATAGACGCCGGGCCGGAAAGTGACGACATCTTGCTTCGCCATGAAAACACCTATCCTTGTGCGTCAACAATAATTGATCACCCTTCTCCTTGTCCAGCAAAAACCGTTGCGCACCCGGCCCCTACCGTGTAACTGTGGTTCCATGCTCCCCTACATTATCCTCGCCTACCTCATGATCCCCGACGTGTTCGGCCTGGCCGGGGTCTACGGCTTCCCCGGAGACACCTTGGACCGCCCTGGCCCTACTGCTTGTCAGGCCACGCTCACCGCTCGCCATGGAAAGGCCGCCTACCTTCGCATGCTCGCCGCGGGGGTTGCTCACCGCTCGCTGCCGTGCGGAACACAACTTCGCCTGGTTCGCGGTGAAAGGGCCACAGATGCCTGGGTGGTCGACCGCGGCCCATTTGGGATCATCGGACCACTCGGACGCTGGCGGGCGGGCAAGCAGCTGCGCCGGGGGGAAGCCTGGCGCGGGGCGCTCGATCTGCGGCCGGGTGTCGCGCGCCGACTGGGTTTCTCTGATGGGTTGTTTCTCGTCGGGGGGTGGATCGTAAAATAAACCGATCAATATTTGTTGACAGCGCTGTGCGGGTCCTATATTACTTCCTGCATGCGCACCACCACTCAACTTGCCTCCTCCGCTGTTTCGGCCCGCATCTACGATCTCGCCTGGTACGCCGCCGCCCCGGTCATTCGCTCTTGGGCGGAACACAACCGCTTCAGCACCTACGGTCAGGGTGAAGTCTTCCTCTCGGGCATCAATGGGGTTTCCTCTTGCATGCGCGCTCGGATGAGCACTTCCGAGAAGGCCCTGGCCGATGTCGTGTACCGCCTGGGGCAGTTCGCCAAGATGGTGGCCGACGCGAAGCAGGGTTCGGCAACGCGCATCGGGATGATCGCGGCCGGCAAGGCGCTGCGCAAGCTCGGGGCGGGGGTGGGGGCGGAAAAGATCTACCTGGCGACGATGAGGGGGTTTTAAGATGGCACTCGCGAAGGTGAAGCTGGGTAGTTCGGGAGGCAAGAACAAGGAGCGGTGGATGACGCGCGCTGAGTGCAAAGAGGGCAGCAGCAAGCGCCGGCGGCGGGCAGATCGAGCACTGGCCGGGCAAGAAGCCGCCGATGTCGCCATGGTGGAAGCCCTGGTGTCCTCTGGCGTCGTTCGCCCTGAGCATCCTGGAAAGGCTGGGTAGGCATGCCCCGCCAAGAATTGATATATCTGAAGAACTGGGCCGCGCGTGGGATGGCACCGAAGGCCGATCCGGTGCCGTGCGCCAAAGAGCCATCACGAATCTGGACGTTGTTTCGTGAGGAAGACGAGGCAAAGCCGCCCGAGCTTCCTTTCGTCCCTGTCCACCGGGTGAACGCCTTCGCTGAAGACTACGTTCATGACTGGAATTGGTATCGCCACGGCAGCGCGCCGGCAATGCTTGACTACTACTCCCGCGTTGTCGACGGACCGGTGTGGATTCTTTTAGAGTACGACACCGAAGAAGAAAAGGCAGCGCGCCGTCCCAGGAGAAAGCCCGTCGACCAAAGCCGTGGCGGCTCGATCGGCATGCTGGATTTCAACGAGGCGGAGCTACTGGACTCAGGCTACGTCAAGGTCGAGCCGATCAAATGAAGCCCCGCCCCAAGAAACCCCTCACCACGCAGCAGCTCTGCGATACCGCCCGCCGACGTGCGCCGCACCTCGTATTCTTCATTGGCGACCCGCCCTGCGCGCACTGCAGGCGCAAAGTTCGCTGCAAGAGGGGTGGTCAGTGACCCTCAATCGCCTTCGCGGCAAGCGCTTCCAGGCTCGATCGGGAAGCCGCTGGGTAAAGAACACCGTCGAGTCGGTCTTTGGCCTGACGGCTCCAGCTTGCCCGAGCTGCTGCGGCTTCAATGTGATCCCGGTGGGCGGCTACATCGCAGCACGCTGCCAGCACTGCGGGGCAGCCATGCTTCCCGCATGTCCCCAGCATGGTGAGGCGGAATGCGGTGAGTCCTGCCCGAGCCGGCCGTGTGCAAGCTGCACCCAGACCGGCCCCATCCCGCCGTTTATCGACCCGAAGGCTTGGCGAGAAGAACGGATCTGCAGGGGTTGCGCTCGGCTGCTTCCTTGCTGCACGGGCTGCCAGAAACCGCTAGATCCTGCCCGCCGGGGGCCGCCTGTCGTAAGCGGCGGCGCTGCCTGGCATGCCACCTGTCTTGAAGACCAGCAAGAACACGGCCTCACCGCCGCGGAGATTCTTTGATGCCCGGTTTCTCGCACTACGTCAGCCACGGCTCGTTCTTCTTCTCGGACCTCGTCCGCAGCGCTCGAAAAGGCGATTTCGTCTTGCCTGCCTTCCAGCGCGGCTTCGTCTGGGATGAATCGGACATCTTGAAGCTGCTCGACTCCATGTGGCGCGGCTACCCCATCGGCACCGTGCTGCTGTGGGAAAACTGGCGCGGCAAGGCTCGCGCCGTGCGTCCCTTCCGTGGGTGCTCCGAGCCGAGCCGCTTCGCCCCGCTGGTGCTGGATGGGCAGCAGCGTATCCAGGCCTTGATCGAGGCGACTGCGCCTGGCAGCGGCTACGCCTACGAGCTGGCGAGCGATCAGTTTGTCCGCGTGGAAGCCCCTACGCTCGAAGCCGGATATGTGCCGTGCGAGGTGCTGGTCGACTTCATTTCTTTCATGGAGTCGTTTCACGCCGAGTACGAGAAAGTGTATCCGCGGCCGGCGGCTGTCGAGATCCCAGCGCCCGCCAAGTCTTCGCGAAAGAAAGCCCGCTCGACTGCGCCAGCCCCACCGCCGCCACCCGTGCAGCACACACCGGCCCAGGAAGCCGTACTCGCCAAGATCAACCTCGCCGAGTCGGTGCTGACCGCCTTCCGTGAGGTGCGGATCGCCTCGATCACCATCCCAGCGGCTCGCGACGAACCCTTCGCCCGTGAGGTTTTTCGCCGCATGAACAGCACCGGCAAGGCTATGACCGAGGCTGACGTGTTCGACTGCCTGAACTCGTGAAGCCATAAGCACTAGACATCTTCACCCAGATCCAAGGAGACCCCGTGAACAAGAAGATCCCGATCCTGTGTGCCCTGCTGCTCGCCCTGCTACCCCTTGCTGCCTGGGCGGGAAAGGTCGAGTTCCGCGACGAAGCGGCCATCCTCGCGCCGGCGGTGCGCCAGGACATCGCCGCCCGCTTCAGCGCCTTCCCCTTCTCGGCTCGCGTCATCACCAGCACCGCTTCGCCCAGCCGCGCCGCCCTGGAGTCGCGCGCCGCTTCTTTCCTGACCTCGCCGGACATGATCGTCGTCGGCATCGACCCGGCGCACCGCTATACTGTGGTTCGGGTCGGCAGTGGCCTGAACCTGGAGCCCGGCACCTTCAGTCAGATCGCCGTCGCTGGAAACCCCAGCTTCAAGGGCGGCCAGTGGGGTGCCGGGATCATCGCGATCGGGGAGACTGCCAAGGGCAAGCTCGCGATCTCTACCTACCTGCGCAACACCGCGCCGCCGCCGAGCTTCCCCGCAACCCAGGTCATCGTCCACCAGCCAGCACCGCCGATCATCCAGTCGGAAGCGGGCTCGGGTTCGATCGGCTGGCTGCTAGCCGGGATGGTCGCGACGCTGATCGTGATCTGCGCGGTCGGCATTATCCTGGCCCGCCGCCGGCATGCAGCGAAGGAACGCCAGGAGAGGCAGGATCGCTTGGATGCCGAGGCAGAGCGCATCCTGAACGCCGAGCGCGAGCGGGCCAGCCGTCGAGCCGAGCAGGTTCTCGCCCCGGCCCGCCAGCCTTCTTCGCCGGTCAACCCCATGCCCAGCCGCTACGACAGCGCGCCGCGCCCGGCGACCTATACGCCGCCGCCCCGCTTGATCGTTGAGCCGGCCGCCGCGCCGATCGTGCAGCGCTATCGCCAGCCCCCGGCGCCGGTGGTTGTTTCCTCTTCGCCCGTGGTCGTTCACCATGACCACGGCAGCTCCACCGATGGGCTTCTGACCGGGATGCTTCTGAACGAAGCCCTGCACGATCATGGCCACGGCCACCGCCGCGATGACGACTCGGATCGGCATGTGGTGCGCGAGCGCGTGGTCGAGGTTGAGCGGCCGTCTTCGAGCTACGATGCAGGCGGGGCTTCGTCTGGATGGGGCGGTTCTTCCTCGGACAGCAGCAGCTCGTTCAGCACGCCGGCTAGCGATTCGGACTCGTCGAGCAGCAGTTCTTCGAGCTACGATGGCGGCGGGTCGTCCTCCTCGTGGGATAGCGGTTCTTCGTCGAGTTCGTCTTTCGATAGCAGTTCTTCGAACAGCTTCGATTCGGGCGGCGGATCGTCGGACTTCTAGAGAAAGAGGTCGCCATCATGCCGAATAAGAAACGCTTCTTGTATCGCTGCAGGTGCCGAAAAGAACCCATGCGGGGGTCCTTCGATGTCGGACCCGCGGGTGATAAAGAAGAGGTCCTGGTGACGATCCTCGACGAATCCTGGGCGAAGAGTCACAACAAGCCGGACTGCGTGACCATCGCCCGCGTGATCGAACCAGTGCTGGCCAAGAAAACCCAAATAAACCCCACCTTCCCCAAGAACAAGGACCCGATCCCATGACGCAAGAAACCGCCCCGCTCGTGTTCGTCCGCGAAGACTGGCGCCTCTTTCTCAACCTCGCCACGCTCGGGCAGAAGGCCGGCGTCGCCCGCCATTTGATCGGCGCGCTGGTCATCAAAGAGCTGGTAGACAATGCGCTGGACGCCGGGGGGCACGTCGAGGTCAAGGAGATGGACGGCGGCTGGATGGCGGTGGAGGACGATGGCCCAGGCATCGACCCCGCCAAGATCGCCTCTCTGTTCTCGGTGAACCGGCCACTGACCAGCACGAAGCTGCTGCGCCGGCCGCTGCGGGGCGCGCTCGGGAACGGGCTTCGCGTCGTGGTCGGGGCCGTCTACGCCAGCTGCGGTCAGCTGCGCATTCGCACGCGGGGGAAGTGGGCAACCGTTCTTCCAGAGGCGAACGGCGAGTCGACGGTACACCTAGAGGAAGCCGGGCTGACCATCGGGACGCGGATCGAGATCAAGCTCGGGGGCGACGTGAAGGTTTCTTCCTCGCTGGCTGGCCTATCGCTGGCGATGAACAAGGGCTCGCTCTACAAGGGGCCGACCTCGCCGCATTGGTACGACGGCCACGCCTTTCGTGAGCTGCTGCATGCGGCCCGCGGGGCGCGGCTGTCTCAGGTGCTGGCACTGGTGGACGGCGGGAAGAAGTTCATGGCGGAGTTCGTCGCGATGGCGGAGCGCGAGGGGAAGGACCCCGACCCTCTGTGCTCGGCTCTCGACTTCGAGGCGATTCAGATCATCCACAAGGCGCTCTGCTCGGTGGCCCCAGAGGTTTCGCCGGCTCGCCTGGGAAAGGTCGGCAAAGAAGAAGGCCCGTTTCTCGGCTACGCCAAGGAGACCGGGACCTTCCGCTCGGCTGACACGATCCCGGTCAACCTGCCGTGCGTCGTCGAGGTGTGGGCGGAGAAGATCGAAGACCCCCAGCCCATCGTCCACATGATGGTGAACCGGACCCTGGTTCCCGCCCAGGTGAAGACCTGGCTCGACCGCAAGGCCAGCAAGATGGTATTGCAGGGCTGTGGGCTGTCGCACTACGTATCGACCGGCCGGGGTTCTTACCGGATGGTCTGCAACATTATCACGCCCTACATGCCAGTGACGAACGACGGCAAAGAGCCCGACCTTCTTCCGCTGCTTGATCTCATCGACCGCGCATTCAAGAAGGCCGCTGCCTCGGCGCGCAGGATCTCGGGCTCGGGTGAGAAGGGCCTCTCGAAGCGCGACCTGATCGACGAGGTGCTGCCGGCTGCCATCGAAAAGGCCTCTGGTGGTGGTCGTTACCGCTACTCGCTGCGCCAGCTCTACTACGCGGTGCGCCCGCGGCTGCTCGACCACAAGATGGATTTGGAGTACGGCTACTTCTGCTCGGTCGTCACTGCGATCGAGGCGGCCCGCGGCGAGGATCTGCCGGGAATGTACCGGGATGCTCGGGGGCATCTATATCACCCACACACCGGCGAGACGATCGCGCTCGGGACATTGAACGTCGAGAAGTACGAGCAGCCGAAATACCTGTTCAACAAGGTGCTCTACGTAGAGAAAGGCGGCTTCTTCCCGCTTCTCATCGAACAGAAGTGGCCCGAGCGTCACGACTGCGCGCTGCTGACCAGCCAGGGCTTCGCCAGCCGAGCCGCCCGCGATGTGATCGATCTGCTCGGTGACAGCGAAGAAGAACTGACCTTCTACGCGATCCACGATGCCGACGGGCCTGGCACTGCCATCATCGAAGCACTGCAGGAAGCCACCCGCGCAAGGCCGGGCCGGCGGGTGAAGATCGTCAACCTGGGCCTTGAGCCGAGCGAAGGCCTGGCGATGGGGCTGGAGATCGAGAAGGTCGACTTCAAAAGCAAGAAGGTCCCTGTCGGAAGTTACGTGTCACCACGCTGGCGCGAGTGGCTTCAGGACAAGCGTATCGAACTGAACGCCATGGACTCGGAGACCTTCATCGGCTGGCTCGACCGCAAGATGGCGGCGGCGACCTCTGACTACGGCACCCCGCGCAAGCTCTTGCCGCCGGCCGATGTCGTGCAGAGCGCGATCGAGCAGCACCGGCGCGCGGTCGCCCAGCAGCGGGTGGTTCAGCGCCTGCTCGCCGCGGTGGACCTGGAAGCGCTGGTTTCCCAGGAAGTGGCCCAGGCCGGCAAAGCGCCGTCGGTCGATCGGGTTCGGCTGGAGTTGACCACCGGGCCTTCGCTGTCGTGGCGCGATATCTCAAACAACCTGGCCGCCAAGTCGCTCGACTAAGCCGGCTTCCCCCGCACGCCCGAGAGGAAACGCCCATGCTTCACGCCTTCGTCACTGCCCACCCGCTGCTCGTCCAGATCGTCTGCTTCATGCTGCCGATGCTGGTGATGATGTTCGGCCCGTCCGATGCTGCTGTTCGCCGCCTGTGGCACGGGTTGCCCCTGCGCGTTTGGCAGTGGGAGACGCTCGCGGTCATGGCGGCGGTCTACATCGTCATCGCCGTGGCCGGAAACTCGCCCACCGAGTGGATCGGGTTCGCGGCGCTGGTGTTCGCCCACGGCAGGAACTCGGTTATGTTTCGGCTGGCCGAGCAGCAGCGGGCGAGCATGCCGGCGGACCCGCACCACGTCGAGTGCTGGCGATGGAACCTCGTATACTTCTGTCTAGGTGAAGGCTTCTGGGCGCTATACTTCACCTACCATGAGAGTTGGGCGGGTCTGGCTGGCGTCGGGATCTTCGCGGCGTATGCGCAGTGGCGTCGCTACTACACCGGGCGGCAGGCACGACTGGCGGCGACGCTAGCCATGAAGGCGGCAGAGGCCAGCCAGGAGAAATGCCCGTGTTGCGACGTACCGATGGTCGATTTTGATAGTTTGGCATCCGTAAATCCGTAAATGGAGCGCCTATATCGATCCTCCAGTCGAACGGCACAAGGGTCTGTCTGAACTGCCATCTGGCAGATAGAAATTAGTTGTGTAATCTCAAGAATCATAATAAAAACAGAGCCTCGCAGTAATCACCATGTTTCGCACATACCGATACCGCATCCGCCCGACCAAGACTCAGGAAGCCACGCTGCTTTCCTGGCTCGACGCGACGCGCGAGCTATACAATGCCGCGCTCCAAGAGCGGCGCGATGCGTGGGAGAAACAGCGAAAGTCTGTCTCTCGGTTCGACCAGACGGCGCAGCTGCCATCGATCAGGGAATTGCGTCCAGACATCGACGCCCCGGCGGTCGCCTTGCGCGGCGCGCTTCGCCGGATCGACCTAGCGTTCGCCGCGTTCTTTCGGAGATGCAAGGTCGGTGATAAACCAGGGTATCCTCGATTCAAGGGGCGGAAGCGATGGGATGCGATCGAATTCGAGAATAAACCAACAACGAATTTGATCTTCGGCAAACGGATCTTAATTCCTAAACTTGGTCTCGTTCATATATCGCTACACCGTCCGTTCGAAGGAACGCCAGCGACGCTAAAACTTCATCGAGAGAATGGCAAATGGTACGCTCTCATCGGCTGCGATGACGTACCCGAGAAGACACTCCCTCCGACTGGTCGCGAAGCAGGCATTGACCTTGGGCTTCTCTCATTTGTCGCGACGAGCGACGGCGAAATATTCGAGAACCCGCGCCCTCTTAAATCCGCTCGTCTTCATTTTGAGCGCGCACAGCGACGGGTGAGCCGACGCAAGAAGGGCAGTAATCGTCGCCGGAAGGCCGTTGCTCTACTGGCCAAGCTTCACGCCCGTGTAGCCAATATCCGTCGCGAGGCCAACATCAAAGTAGCCCGCAGTCTGGTTGCCAAGTACGATAAAATTTATATCGAAGCATTAAATATCAAAGCTCTTTCACGTTCGCGCTTATCCAAATCCATCAACGACGCTGGCTGGTCCACCTTCAAACACTGGTTATCCTGCAAAGCGGAAGAAGCTGGCAGGGTGATCGTTGAAGTAGACCCGCGGTTCACGTCGCAAACCTGCAGCTGTTGCGGTCGGGTCGAGAAGAAGACGCTGAGCGTTCGGGTTCACGAATGCTTATGCGGCTTGGTTCTCGATCGTGACATCAACGCAGCAATCAACATAAAGAGGCTTGGATCGAGCCTTCGGCGAGAGGCGTCCGCTGTTGGGGGACCTCGAAGACCCGAGAAGTTATCAGGGAAAGCACTGTAGTGCGGTGCTTTGTTTTGATGATAGCTCCCATGAGGTCGATGTCAGCCGCTGAACCCATTTACTAAACCCTGTCACCGCAAGGGAAGGACCCCACGATGAGCACCAAGAAACCCCACGTCTACCCGCCCGCTTCGCCGGAAGCCCAAGATCTATTCGACAAAATGGTCCGCCTCATGTCGCACAACGATGCCAAGAAGATCTTGCAGACGGTTCAGCTGTCGCTCGATTCTCAGGCGGTGCGTATCGAGCATGAGAACTTGGTCGAGCCCCTGGAGGCGACCTTCGCCGCCATCATCAAGCAGGCCGACGAAGAGACCAACGACCTCGCCGGCTATGCCGATGCGCTGGCCGACACGCTCAATGATCTGCTCAAACAGCAGCTCGGCAAGGGCTGGGAAGATCTCTCTTCGCCCGCCGAGGTGCTGGGTTTCTTCGCGTGGCTCAAGCGCTACAAGGACACGGACTTCGAGGAACTGGCCGACGACGTTTACACCGGGGTCGAGCTTCAGGAGGAAACCCCCGAGCAGACGAAGCAGCTGCTGCGCGAGTTTCTGGACGAAGCCTTCAAGAACATCCTCGCTGCGGCGCGGTCGTCTCTGGAGGCTGCCTGGCAGTGGTATCGCATTGTCCACAAGATGCTGGACAAGCTCCTGTGCGACGACTTCTTCGGCACCGAAGGCCAGCGCGATCCGCGGGGCGATCGTCGTGGCTAAGCCACGACCTGTATCGCAAATCACTTGACTACCAGCTGAGCTTCTATACGATCGCTTCTGCTTTCTCGTCCTCAATGTTCCGCACCTACAAATACCGCATCCGTCCCACTCCTTCTCAGGAAGCAACGTTGCTCTCCTGGCTGGACTTAACGTGCGAGCTATACAACGCTGCACTTCAGGAGCGGAACGAGGCTTGGCGCAAGCAACGCAAGTCAATCAGCAAATACGACCAGCAGGCGCAACTCGCAGCTATTCGGGAGGTCCGGCCAGATATTGATGTTCCGATAATTGCTCAACGAGGTGTTTTAAGCAGGGCGGATAAGGCTTATGCAGCGTTCTTCAGACGTTGCAAGGCTGGCGAAAAGGCAGGATATCCGCGATTCAAGTCGAAGAAGCGTTGGGACTCGATCGAGTTTCAGAATAAACCAATTAATGGACTAATCCAGGGTAAGCGTATTCTTGTCCCCAAGATGGGCCTCGTCCGTATTTCTCTGCACCGCCCGATTGAAGGAACCCCAGCGACGCTGAACCTAAAGAGAATCAACGGCAAGTGGTACGCGATGATCGGCTGCGATGGCGTGCCGGATAAACCACTTGCTCCGACGGGCAAAGAGGTCGGTATTGATCTCGGTCTGCTCTCGTTCGTGGCCACCAGCGACGGGGAGATCATCGAGAACGCCAGAGCACTGAAGACTGCTCGCCTTCACATGGAACGTGCGCAGCGACGAGTAACGCGACGCACGAAAGGAAGCAACCGGCGCCGAAAAGCGGTCGCTTTACTTGCAAAGCGTCACGCGCGCGTCGCCAATATTCGTCGCGAGAACCATATCAAGGTCGCTCGTAGCCTGGTTTCTAAGTACGACACGATTTACATTGAATCGCTTAAAATCAAAGCTCTCTCTAAATCTCGCTTATCTAAATCAATCAACGATGCCGCGTGGTCTTCCTTCAAAAACTGGTTATCCTGCAAAGCGGAAGAAGCTGGCAGGGTAATCATTGAGGTAGACCCACGGTTTACGTCGCAAACATGCAGTGGCTGTGGTCGGGTCGAGAAGAAGTCACTGAGCACTCGCGTTCACGATTGCGAATGCGGTCTTACTCTCGATCGAGACATCAACGCAGCCATCAATATAAAAAGGCTTGGATCGAGCCTTCGGCGAGAGGCGTCCGCAGTTGGGGGACCTCGAAGACCCGAGAAGTTGTCAGGGGAAGCAAAGTGATGCTTAGTCTTGATGATAGATCCCATGACCTCCGCGCTCGCTTCGTCTCAACCCTCCTTGCTTCCTGCGCTGCTTCCGTCGGTCAGCGTGAAGATCCGCCGGGAAGCAACACCGGCCCCCAGATCGCCAAGTACCTCCGTGGCTGGCGAGATCGCTACGGCAAGCAGTACGAGCGCGGCGCGAAGTGGTGCGGCCTGTTCGCCGAGTACCAGATCCGCAGCGCCTACGAGGCAGTCGATGGCCTGTGCCCGATCTCAAACGCCTGGTGGCTGGGGTCTTCGTCGCAGTGGCTGGCCATGGGCAAGAAGAACGGCTGGCTCGTCGAGCAGCCCGAGCCGGGAGATGTGGCGGTGCTGGTAGACAGCAAGAAGGACCCCGTTCACGTCTGCATCGTGCGCGCGATCGACGGAGGGCTAGTCTACTCGATCGATGGCAATTCCGCCGACCGGGTGAAGAACAACGCCCGGCCGCTTGGATCGAGCGTGTTCGGTGGTTTTGTCAGACTGCCGGTGGTTTCGGCGCGGGTTCAAAGTTCATCACCGACTGGCCAGCTTCTTCCAGAGCCTTCACCGCTTCCCGCTCCACCCGCTGCTGGTGACGATCGAGGAACGATTCCGCCAAGCGCTTGATCCGGCCGGGGTCGATCTGGACGCCGACCGCATCGGCCTTCTGGTCTACGATCCCTTCAAGCTGCCGCTTTTTGATCCCGAGCACGTCGGCAATCACCGGGTCTGACCCACCTTCGCAGATGAGGAAGTAAGCCGCTACCGGGTCGGTCTGCCCATCGCGGTGGGGCCGCCCCATGCACTGGTGATGCACCGCGGGCGACCAGTCCAGCTCCCCGAAGACCACCGTGCGGCAGCTCGCCTGGATGCCGTCGAGTCCAGCGCCGGCGCGCAGCGACATGATCAGAACTTGGGCATCGCCCTTGGTGAAAGCGGCGAAGCTGGCCCCCTTCTGCGTGGCTGACTCTTCGCCGGTGTAAAGCGCGGGTTTGAGGTCGGCCAGGCGCTCCATGAGGATGGCGTTGACGGCGTGGTGCCAGGTGAAGAGAAGCACCTTCTCGCCGGACTCGCACAGGATGCGGACGAACTCAGCGACGTAGGGCGCCTTGGACACCCCTGTCGCGTGCCTCAGTCGCCAGTCTAGTTCCTCGGCGGCCTTCATCTTGGCGAAGCCGCTGCCGCTCACATCCAGGATGATCTTGGCCAGGTCCACCGCGCTGCTGGCGATCTTGTCGATCTCGTCCAGGTTCGCGTCGATGAAGTGGGGGATTGTAGTCAGCGGGGGAAGCTCGCGCCGCACGTCCGCCCGCGTGCGCCGAATCATCAGGCCCTCATCGCGCATCCAGTCGCCGAAGGCCTTGGGGTCCTTCAGCATGGTCTTCTTCTCGTCGACCCCAACCACGCACCACTCGCGCACAAACTCCGCCCGGCTGCCCACTTCGGCCGGGGCCAAGATCGAAAGCAGGTTGTAGATCTCTCCGCCGTAGTTGAAGATCGGCGTTGCCGTCGTCATGCAGCGGATATCGGTGCCGGCGGCGATGTGACGGGCGGCGCTGTACTTCAGGCTTCCCGTGTGGCGAAGCTCTTGGGCTTCGTCGAACACGATCCCTTTGATGTGGCCGGCGAGTGTGTCAGCCCAGCCGGTCAGCTTCTGGTAGTTCATCACGATCACGTCAGGCGGTGGGCAGGGCTTGCCGCGCGAGATGTCCAGTGCATATGGCTTCCCCTTTTTCGCCACATGAACACGCAGCGACGGAGCGAAACGCTCAAACTCGGATTTCCACTGTCGCGTGAGGTGCGTGAGTGTTACCACAAGCATAGGCCGCGCTCGGGGGTCGGTGGCGATGCAGATGCTCATGAGCGACTTGCCCAGCCCGACCTCGTCAGCAATGAGCAGCCGCCCCGTCGTCAGCGTGATGTCGGCCGCAACCTTCTGATAGTCTCGGGCCGGGATCGCCAGCGGGAAAACCCGATCCGAGTCGCCGCGCGCCACGATCCGTTCGACCGCAAGAACCTGCTCGGCGTGGAATGCCGCTCGGTGGCGGAGCTGCGCAAGGTCGCCCTCGGAGATCTCCATGGGGTAGCGCTCAAGAAACCATAAGAGATCTCGCGCGTTCCCCGGCGTATCGGGGATCTGGATGACGCCGTGCTGGTCCTTGGCGATGGACTCAAAGACGCGCTTCACCCGCATGGCGACGTGGGGAACCGCCGCAAGCTGCCAGGTGGCGGAGAGAATCAGGGTGCCGTAGGTTTTCATATTAATTTCAATTGGCCTTTGTCGGGACGAAGGCAATGTGGAGAAAACCAAATCCTTTCTCGGTGTCTATTTATATTTCCCCCATCGGCCCGTTGAGATCCATATCCGCCGCGCGCTTTCCATGGAACGCACTCCCAACCAGGAATGTCGTGCTCACCTTCGAGGCCGCACAGCGCGATGCGGAGCTGGCGATTTTCGCCGTTCTCGCGCGCCCAGGCTGCGCATTCAGCCGCCACGCCGTCACCGCCCGCCGCGTACTCCATTTCGCCGTCAGCGTATGGAGGATCGAGCAAGATCCCGGTCGTACCGTGGCGCCAAGTGACCGAGTCCCCGAGCACGCGCGACCAATCACCGCAGGCCACGCGGACGCGGCGCAGTCGGTCTTGCAGTCGCTGGAAGGTCTCAATCAAGCCACCCCTGCCCGCGTCGCCCAGGTGCGGTATCTTGCGGTGAACACCCCTGCCCGCGTCGCCCAGGTGCGGTATCTTGCGGTGAACACCCATGCCCGCGTCGCCCAGGTGCGGTAGTTGTGTTGGCGGCGACGCGGGCAGGGTGCTATCAGGTGGGCACCCATGCCCGCGTTGTCGGCACCATCCGGTGCCGATCCAAAGACAGAGACCCCACACCCACCAACCGGCGATCTTGGCGTCGAAATAGTCGGCCTCATGCTCCATGCGCATCCGGTGCGTCGGTAGTTGCGCAAGGAGCCAGCGGTGACGCGCATGCAGATCCGCTTCGTTTACAGGGCCATCCGCCCACTGCGCAACCTCATCCGGTGCTGATTGGACGGCGCGCCAAAAGTTAGCAACGAAGCAGTCGAGGTCGTTGATAGTCTCGGTACGCGGCGAGTGCGGTCGGGATAGAAGCACTGCCAACGATCCTGCAAACGGCTCGACGTAGTTGGCGATATCTCCGAACCGCGACCAAATAAGATCAGCGGCACGCGATTTTCCACCAAACCACGGGAAGGGAGCGCGCAGTGGTTTATTAGATATCTCATTTTCCATCACAGCGAGCTCCCGGTCAGGTGAATGCACGTAACCGCCTTCCCGCCGATCTCTCGCGGGAAGCAGGCTTTGTGGCGAAGGCTGGTCGTCACCAGCACCAGCTCGGCGATGTCGGGGTGGACGGCGTAGCGGGCGAGCTGGGCCACAATTGGCGCGGGCGAGCCTCCGAGCTTCACTTCGAGCCCGACGCCAGGCTCTACCAGGAAGTCGATGCGATCCCGGCGCGATAGGGCATGCTCGCGAACGAAGGCGAAGCCCGACTCGGCGAGAAGGCTGGCCAGGTGCTGCTGCAGCTCGGCTTCGCTGTGGAAGATGAGTCGCGCGCTCGACAGGATCTGAGCGAGGCGGGCCGTGGTGGGCGATGACATGGAGCGGATTCTATCGCAGAAGCAGTCGGTGCGTCGAGCGAGAAAATGTCAGGCTGCGTCTTGCTTGGCGCGCGTCTTTGCTCTCAGGCCATCGACGGCGCTCAAAATCTGCCGCTCGGCGTGGGCGACCGAGATGCCGAGAACCACGCTCACCTCCAGGCTCAGCACTCGCAGGGCATGCTGCAGATTTCGCTTCTCGTTGTCGGTGAGGCCCTTCGGCCGCACGAGCCCGCGACGTAACTCCAGGTCGCGCACCAGTTCCGCCATGTCGAGGTAGTTTCCGGTGTTGAGCTTCTCCCGCTGGTACTTGATCCGAGCGGTGTAGTTCAGGCTCGAAGGCTTGCCGGCGTCCTCTTGAAGAACTTGGAAAACCTCGGCGATCTCTTCCTTGGTGGCGAGTGGCCGAAGAACCCGGTCCACGTTGTCGCTCGGGATCGAGTGGGTGATCCCATTGGGATCATCAACCCCTCGCCACGTTGTGAAGTGGATGCTGCCCCGCTCGGTCTGTCGGATCTCTCGGCTCACCATGCGAACCGGCCCGAGTTTTGGATAAAAAAGCGTGTCCCCCGTCTGATACGTTTCCATCAGTGCCCCTCGTGTTGCGGGGAGAAAAACCCCGCCAGATTGATTCTGCCTCGACTCGGCAGCCTAGCTCGCACAGCGCCCGCCCGATCTGCCGGCCTACATCTTTCCGCTTGGCAAGACATGCTCGCCCGAGCGCCCCCAGAAGAAAGGATGCCGCCCACATACGCTTGCTATCCGCCGGCTTGTGCAAAAGAACCCCTCGCGCTCGGCTGAGATTCCACAGCAGCCCATCGAAAGAAAACCCCTGCAAGTCGCGATAATCCTGGGGATGGATGCGCCGCCGCGCCCGGTCGGCCATGTGGCGCACATCGGCGCAGATGCGCATGCCGATGCCTACCTCGTCCGCAGACGCCCACGGGGTTTCCCCTATAGAGGCCGGCAGCGAGTCTAAAATATTCACGGGGTCTACTGTACCGCTCATAGAAACCTCGGCGCAACAAAAAAGTGGGCTGCCTTATTGTTTGATGGATCAGATAACCCTGTGGCACTTCCGCCACACTGTGCGTCCAAGACCCTAGCGACGGCATCTGACAGCTCACCCTCTATATCTCGACCACGGGGAACCATTTCACCTTATTTACTGTATAAGGCCCGATACGCTCTCGCGCATCAACCGGCCGCCCACTTCCAAATCCCTCTTGCCTTTCGCGAGGTCCCCCATGGCGACCGGCCAGTTCCGTAACCACACCCGCTTCGTGCAGCACACGACCCCGCCGTTCATGAATGACATGATGCGGGCGTATCAGATCCTCGCCGACAACATGCAGGCCAACGGCATGGCCCCGCACTATGCGCGAGTGGACAGCGCCTTCGTCTCCGACCCGGCCAACTTTGGCTCGGTCGTGCAGTGGACGGATCTGGTGGCGGCTGCGACCGATGCCCAAGTGTGGGCCGGCGCGAACGCCCTGCGCAAGCTCATGCAGGCGCACTTCGCCGATGCGGAGTACGCCCACAAGCTCGCCGACACCACCGACCTGGCGCTCATCACGCTGCTGGCTGCGCCGGATGCCACCGACACGAGTTCCGCGGGCACCCTGCTTCTGGCGATGAAGGCGGCCCTGAACGCACACGTCGTCGAGGGCTCCTACCATGCGAGCGTCCCGCCTTCGATCCTCGCCGTGACTGTCACCGGGACGCCGTCGACTTCCGATGCCTCGGCAAACCTGTCGACCTACAACGAGATGCTGGCCATCTACAAGCGCCACATCTACTCGGCGATCGAGCGGCTGGACTTCGAGGCGGTCTAGCTTCTTCTGCGATAACTGCCTGCCTGACCTCCC
>Ga0075163_10004505_pt1 | contig 18705 bp, 21 predicted proteins | sample JI1023141ADNA_FD_71478 | JGI IMG/M metagenome (GOLD analysis project Ga0075163, IMG submission 71478) | Wastewater effluent complex algal communities from Wisconsin, to seasonally profile nutrient transformation and Carbon sequestration -... | ecosystem: Engineered > WWTP > Effluent > Algae...
CCGCCGAAGTAGCGCATCTCCACCACCTGGGCCAGTCGCGCGTCGGCCTGGGCCAGCACGTCGAGCGCCTCGTGCACGCGCAGCACGTCGTTCTCGGGCGCGGCGATGCCGTCGCCCATCGCGGTGTCGAGCACCACGTGCTCGGCGTCGCCGCCGCGCCGCTCGGCCAGGCGCGCGCGAGCGAAGTCGACGATCACGCTGCGCATCACGTGGGCGGCATAGGCGAAGAAGTGCTGACGGTCTTCCACCGGCAGTGATTGCGCGCCGACCAGCTTGAGGTAGGACTCGTGCACCAGCGAGGTGGTGTCGAGCAGCGTCATCGTCTGGTGCTGGCGCAGCCGCGAGCGGGCCAGGCGGCGCAGGTCAGCGTAGAGCAGGCTGAAGGCCTCGCCCGCAGCATCCTGGTCGCCCTGGCGGGCGGCGGCGAGCAGCACGGTCAATTCGGCCATTCGGGGAGCCTTTCCGACGTCGACATCGCCGGTGCGACGGCCGGCGGATTGTGGCCACTTGACTGCGCGCCGGCAAGCCGGGGCGCCCCCAAGCTTGGGGAAGCCGCCCGGCGGCGCTTAGACTGCGCTGCAGCATCCCTTTCCAACAAACCAGCCCACACCATGAGCCACATCCACCTGATCGGCGGCGAGAAAGGCGGGGTCGGCAAGTCGCTGGTCTCGCGCCTGCTGGCGCAGTACTTCATCGACCGGCAGATCCCCTTCAGCGCCTTCGACACCGACCGCTCGCACGGCGCGCTTCTGCGTTTCAATGCAGGTTATGCCGTGCCGGTGTCGCTGGACAAGCACGACGGGCTGGACGTGATCGTCGAAGCCGCCGCGCTGGACCCCAACCGCCGCGTGCTGGTCGACCTGGCCGCGCAGACGCAGGCCACGCTGGCGCACTGGATCGAGGACGCCGGCGTCTTCGACGTCGCGCGCGAGATCGGCACCTCGCTGCGCTACTGGCACGTGATGGACGCCAGCCGCGACTCGGTCGACCTGCTGGCCTGGCTGCTCAACGGATTCGGCTCGCAGATGTCGCTGGTGCTGGTGCTCAACGAGGTGCGCGGCGACCGCTTCGACCTGCTGCAGGGCTCGGGCCTGCTCGACCGCGCGCGCTCGCACAACGCCGAAGTGGTGAGCCTGCGCAAGCTGCCCGACGCGACGATGCAGAAGCTCGACGGCCAGAGCACCTCGTTCTGGGCCGCGGTGCACGCGCCCGACCGCGCCGCCACCGGGCTGGGTCTGCTGGAGCGGCAGCGCGTGAAGGTGTGGCTGCAGCGGACCTACGCGGAATTCGAGCGCATAGGAGCCTGAGACCGCGAATCCTTCTGCGGCGCGAGCCGATCTTGGGTTTGCGCTGCTCGCCCTACGGGTGTACCGCTGCGCTGTTCGACCCGACCTCGGCTCGCTCGCGACGAAGGCTTCACGGTCTCGGCGTGGCTTCGATCAACGCCAGCTTTTCGTACAGGGTGGCTCGCGCGATGCCCAGCAGCCGCGCGGCGGCCATCTTGTTGCCGCCGGTGGCAGCCAGTGCGTCGCGGATGACGCGGGCTTCGAGTGCGGCCACGGCCACGTGCAGCGGCTGGATGGCTGCCAGCGCGGGCTCGGCATCGGCCACCGTGGCGGGCGGCGGCAGCGTCGGCCTGGGTGCCGGCGGTCGCTGCGTCGCGACGGCGCTGGCCGTGCCCCCCAATGCCGCGAAGTGCGCTGCATCGAGGAAGGCGTCGTCGGTCATCAGCGTGGCCTGCTCGAGCACATTGCGCAGTTCGCGGATGTTGCCCGGCCAGGCGTGCTGCGCGAGGGTGTCGAGCGCGGCGCCCGACACGCCCTTGTGCGGCAGGCCGCTGCGCCGCGCGATGTCGTCGGCCAGCGCCTCGACCAGTGCCTCCAGGTCGCCCAGGCGCTCGCGCAATGGTGGCAGGTGGATCGGGAGCACGTTCAGGCGGTAGTAGAGGTCGGCGCGGAACTGTCCGGCCGCGACCATCGCCGCCAGGTCGCGGCTGGTGGCGGCGACGATGCGCACGTCGACACGCTCGACGCGGTTGCTGCCCAGCGGCTCGAACTCCTGCTCCTGCAGCGTGCGCAGCAGCTTGCTCTGCAGCGCCAGCGGCATGTCGCCGATCTCGTCGAGGAACAGCGTGCCGCCGTCGGCGATGCGGAACTTGCCGTCGCGGCCCTTGCGGTCGGCGCCGGTGTAGGCGCCGGGCGCGACGCCGAAGAACTCGGCCTCGAGCAGGGTGTCGGGTACGGCCGCGATGTTGACGCTGACGAAGGGGCGCGCGACACGCCGGCTGGCGGCATGGATGCCGTGCGCCAGAAGTTCCTTGCCAGTGCCGGTCTCACCCAGCAGCAGCACCGTGCTGTCGGTCTGTGCAACGCGGCGCGCCTGCCGCTTGACCTCCAGCGCCGCCGGGCTGCTGCCGATGAAGCTGGCGACGGTGTACTTCGGCCGCCGCGTCTCGGCCAACTGTCTGCGCGCGCTGTCGAGTTCGCCTTGCAGCCGGCTGAACTTCTGCATCAGCGGCTGCATCGTCGTCTCGGGGTGGTCGAGCAGCACCATGCCGAAGGCGCCGATCACCTCGCCCCGCTCGTTGCGCAGCGGCAGCCGGCTGACGAGAAAGGTGCCGGCATGGTTGCTCAGGAGGTCGACCAGGATCGGCTGCCCGGTGTCGACCACGTGGGCCATCAACGTGTTCGGCACCACCTCTTCCACGCGCTTGCCGACGAACTGCTCTTCGCTGCTGAAGCCCAGTGCGGGCAGGAAGTTCTTGTAGCCCTCGCTGATCCAGACGATGCGGTGTTCGCGGTCGACCACCATCGTGCCCATCGCCGATCGCGCGAAGGTGTCGAACATGCTCTGCGCGGCAAGCTTGAGCACCTGGTCGGTGTCCAGCGGCAGCGTCGAGGCGGGGCGGTCGGGCATGGTCGGGCTGCACTCTACTGCGCCACGGGCCTCGGCTACGATGAAGTCGGGCGACCCCCGTCGTGGGTCTTCAGGGAACAGGCATGAACAGGCGCATCGGCATTCTTGGGTTGTCCCTCTGGTCCGGGCTGGTCGGGCTGGCCAGCCTGACCTCCGCAGGCGTGGCCTCGGCCCAGGGCGCGCCGCGCAGCTTCGCGGTGTACTCGGAGGTCGCGCGCGAGATCAGCGTCGTGACCTTCCAGGAAGCCACCGGCAGCCGCCTGGACACCAACCTCGTCACCCGCATCCCGATCCCGAAGGCGGCACTCGACCAGACCGTGCAGGTGCTGGCGCGGCAGGAGGTCGGCAAGACCGACCCTGGCGGCAAGACCTGGCTGATCGCTCCGCTCGACAGCGACCTCTTCGACGCCCGTGGTGCCTACGTCGAAGGCAGCACGGTCACGCTGCCCGCCGACCTGAAGGCGGCGATGAAGGAACGCGGCCTGAGCCACCTGCTGCTGTTCACGCGCTACCGAAGCGACGCGGCGCTGAAGGCCGTCAACGGCATGGTCGGCACGGGCCAGCTCGAAGGCCTGGGCTTCTACATCGACCGCCAGTCGCCGATCAAGGTCAAGGACTCGCGGATGGAAGGCGTCGGCTTCCTTGCGCCGTACCTGTACGTGCGCGTGACCCTGATCGACGGCGCCACTGGCCGCGTGCTGAGGTCGCGCCGTATCGTCGAGGGCCACGTGATCGCGAATGCCCGCCCGCAAGGCACGGCCGCCGACCCCTGGGAGGTGATGACGCCCGTCGAGAAGGTGCAGCGGCTGAGCGACATGATCATGGTCGAGATCGGCAAGGTGCTGCCGGAGGTGCTGGCGCCCTGATCCGGAAGGGCAGGGCGCGGCACCCGAGCGCAGCCCGGTGTTGGGGAAACTCCGGACGCCGTGATTCTGTAATTACGTAATCATGATGGCCTCGACGGACGATGAGGCCCCATGCCCGATCCCACCCCCCTGCGCGGCACCTCGCTGCACGACGGCGTCGCCACCCGGCTGCGCGCGATGGTCTTCGACCACCGCCTGGCGCCGGGCCAGTGGGTCGACGAAAAGGCGCTGGCCGAGGCCTGGCAGATCAGCCGCACGCCGCTGCGCGAGGCCCTCAAGGTGCTGGTCAGCGAAGGCCTGGTCGAACTGGTGCCACACCGGGGCTGCCGTGTCATCGAGCTGACCGACGACGATGCCGAGGACCTGTTCCCGGTGATGGCGATGCTCGAAGGCCGCTGCGCCGCCGAGGCGGTGCGCCATGCCCAGCCGACGGACGTCGCGCTGCTGCGCCAGCTGCACGCCGAGCTCGAGCGACACGCCGCTGCGCAGGACATCGATGGCTACTACCGCGCCAACCACGAGTTCCACTCGAAGGTGCAGGCCCTGGCCGACAACCGCTGGCTGGACCGCGTCACCGGCGACCTGCGCCGCTTCATGCGGATGATGCGCGGGCGGCAGCTGCGGCTGCCCGGGCGCATTGCCGAATCGATCGCCGAGCACCGCGCGCTGATGCAGGCTTTCGAGCAGGGCGACGCGGCGCTCGCCGAACGCACGATGCACGACCACCTGATGGCGCAGCTGGTGGCCCTGAAGGAACTGCGCCGGATCGAGGCCGACGAAGGAGCCCGCCGTGCTGGATGAGATCCGCCAGGCCGCCTCGCGGCAACGCCAGGCGCGCACGCTGCGCGCCTTGATGATCGGCAGCAAGCGGCTTCTGTCGCAGCCCGGCGAGATCAACGGCATGGCCGTGGCGCATGAGCTGGTCGAACGCCTCGACGATCTCGAAGCCGAAGAGCTCGACGGCTACTTCGATTACCTCGCGCGCGAGCTGAGCCCGGACCCGGCGCTAGTGCTCCGGCTGGCCCAGGCCTATGCCGACGCGCCCGGTGCCGCCCCGCTGATCGCGCTGACTCAGGCGGTGGAGCCGCCGCGCCAGGAGCTGCTGCGCCGGCTCAACCGCGCGCCCGGCGGTACCGCAGCCATCCTGCGCCTGCGGCGTGGCCTGCTGCGCCGGCTGCCGCACAAGCCCGAACTGCGGGCGCTGGAGTCGGACCTGCTGCACTTGCTGAGCTCGTGGTTCAACCCGGGCTTCCTGAAGATGCGCCGGGTCGACTGGAACTCGCCGGCGCAGCTGCTCGAGGAACTGATCCGCCACGAGGCGGTGCACGCGATCGAGGGCTGGGACGACCTGCGCAGGCGCCTGCAGCCCGACCGCCGCTGCTTTGCCTTCTTCCACCCGCAGCTGCCCGACGAGCCGTTGATCTTCGTCGAGGTGGCGCTGCTGCCGGAGATGCCGGCGTCGATCGCGCCGCTGATCGACAAGTCGACCACGCCGCTGCCGCCGGACCGCTACCGCGTCGCGGCGTTCTACAGCATCAGCAACTGCGAGCCCGGGCTGCGCGGCGTGTCGCTGGGCAACTTCCTGATCAAGAGCGTGGCCCAGCAGTTGCAGCGTGAACTGCCGCGCGTGAAGACCTTCTGCACGCTGTCGCCCGTCCCGGGCTTTGCCGCCTGGCTGCTGGAGGCCCCGTCGCTCGACGAGCTGCCCAAGCTGCGCAAGGGCGAGGCCGCCACGCTGCAGGCCGCGCGCACCACGTTGCTCGCCCTGTGCGACGGCGACCTGAGCGCGCTGCAGGGCCAGGCCATCCACGAGCGGCTGCGGGCCGAGCACATGGCGGCGCTGCAGACACTGTGCGCGGCCTACCTGCTGCACCTCTCGCCGCTGCCGCAGGGCGACCCGGTGGCGCGTTTCCACCTCGACAATGGCGCCCGGCTGGAGCGGCTCAATCCGCGTGGCAACATGTCGCCCAAGGGCCTGCGGCAATCCTTCGGCCTGATGGTCAACTACCTCTACGACCTCGACAAGATCGAGGCCAGCCACACCAAGTTCCGCCAAGGCGATGTCGCGCGCTCGCGCAGCGTTGCCGCATTGATCTGAACCCCAAGGAGACTCGTCGATGAACCGTTCGTCCCTCACCCGCCGCGCGGCCGTTGCCGCCGGCCTGGCCTGCCTGGCCGCGCCCACGATCGTTGCCGCCCAGGCTTCGGGATGGCCCACCAAGCCGGTGACCATCGTCGTGCCCTTCCCGCCGGGCGGTGGCACCGACGCGTTTGCGCGGCCGCTGTTCGCGGTGATGACCAAGAACATCGGCCGCCAGTTCGTGATCGACAACAAGGGCGGCGCCGGCGGCACGCTGGGCGCGGGCATCGCGGCCAAGGCCGCGCCCGACGGCTACACCTTCTTCATGGGCGCGGTGCACCACTCGATCGCGCCGAGCATGTACCCCAAGCTCGACTACAACATCGAGGCCGATTTCGTACCGGTGGGCCTGATCTCTGGCGTGCCGCAGGTGATCGTCGTCAACCCCGGGCGTGTGCAGGCCAGGACGCTGCCCGAACTGCTCGACTTCCTGCGCAAGAACCCGGGCAAGCTGAACTACGGCTCGGCCGGCAACGGCACCTCGCACCACCTGGCCGGCGAGCTGTTCAAGCTGCAGACCAAGACCTTCATCACGCACATTCCCTACCGGGGCGCGGGCCCGGCGCTGCAGGACCTGATCGCCGGCCAGGTGGACCTGATGTTCGACGGGCTGGGCTCGTCGGCCACCCACATCAAGGGTGGCCGCCTGCGTGCCATTGCGGTGGCCAGCGACAAGCGCGCGCCGGGCTTCGCCGACGTGCCCACGTCGGTCGACGGCGGATTGCCGAGCTACAAGGTGGCCACCTGGTACGGCCTGTGGGCCCCCAAGGGCACGCCGAAGGACGTCGTCGACAAGATGGCCGCCGAGATGCGCAAGGCGTTGACCTCCGACGAACTCAAGGCCGCCTGGACCGGCCTCGGCGCAGAAACGCCCAACCTCTACGGCGACGACTTCGGCAAGTTCGTGTCGGCCGAAGTCAAGCGTTGGGCCGAGGTCGTGAAAACCTCTGGAGCCAAGCTGGATTGACCACCCCCGTAGCGCCTTCGGCGCGCTGGCCCCGGCACGCAGCCAGCGTTCGTGCCGTCCATGCCCGCGCAGGCGGGCATGGAGCCGCGGCACTCACCCCCCTCGAGGGGGCACCGCCAGCGGCCCGGCAGAGCCGGTTCCGCGGCGGCCGCTTGGTAGCGACATCACAGATGACATGAACAATCAGAACCTGTTCGCCGCGCTGCGCGGCGCCTTCCCGGCCGACCTCGACGCGGTGGCCATCGAGACCGCCGACACGCCGGCAGCGCTGCACTACACCTGGCGCGACCTCGAGCGGGCCACGGCGATGATGGCCAACCTGCTCGACTCGCTGAAGCTGCCGCCGGCTTCGCGTGTCGCGGTGCAGACCGAGAAGAGCGTCGAGGCGCTGATGCTGTACCTGGCGGTGCTGCGCGCCGGGCATGTCTTCCTGCCGCTGAACACGGCCTACCAGGCGGCCGAGATCGAGTACTTCATCGGCAACGCCGAGCCGGCGGTGGTGGTCTGCGCGGGGAAGAACTTCGGCTGGGTCAGCAAGCTGGCCTTCAAGGCCGGAACGAAGCATGTGTTCACGCTGAACGACGACCGCACCGGCACGCTGCTCGACCGGGCCGTGTTCCATGGCGACCGCCACACGCCGGCACGCCGCGCTGCCGACGACCTGGCCGCCATCCTCTACACCAGCGGCACCACCGGGCGCAGCAAAGGCGCGATGCTCTCGCACGGCAACCTGCTGTCGAACGCGCGGGTGCTGAAGGACTACTGGGGTTGGCAGCCCGGCGACGTGCTGATCCACGCGCTGCCGATCTTCCACGTGCACGGCCTGTTCGTCGCGTCGCACGGCGCGCTGCTCAACGGCAGCCCGATGATCTGGTTCTCGAAGTTCGACCCGCGGGCCTGCATCGCGCGCTTCCCGCAGGCCACGGTGTTCATGGGCGTGCCCACGCTGTACGTGCGCATGCTCGGCGAAGCCGCGCTGACGCGTCAGGCCTGTGCGCACATGCGGCTGTTCGTCAGCGGCTCGGCACCGCTGCTCACCGAGACCTTCACGGACTGGCAGCAGCGCACCGGCCACACGCTGCTCGAACGCTACGGCATGAGCGAGACCGTGATGCTCACCAGCAACCCCTACCGCCCCGAGGGCGCGCGCCGCGGCGGCACGGTGGGCTTCCCGCTGCCGGGCGTGGGCGTGCGCGTGCACGACGACAAGGGCACGCCGCTGCCGGCCGGCGATATCGGCGGCATCGAGGTCAAGGGCCCGAACGTGTTCAAGGGCTACTGGCGCATGCCGGAGAAGACCGCCGACGAGTTCACCACCGACCTGTGGTTCAAGACCGGCGACGTCGGCAGGATCGACACCGACGGCTACGTCACCATCGTCGGTCGCAGCAAGGACCTGATCATCAGCGGCGGCTACAACGTCTACCCGGCCGAGATCGAGGGTTACCTCAACGACATGCCCGGCGTGGCCGAGTCGGCCGTGGTCGGCGTGCCGCACCCGGACTTCGGCGAAGGCGTCGTGGCGGTGGTGGTCGCCAAGCCCGGTGCGGCGCTCGACGGCGCGGCACTGATCGCCGCGCTGAAGACGCAGATCGCCAACTTCAAGGTGCCGAAGTTCCTCTTCGTCGTGCCGGAACTGCCGCGCAACGCAATGGGCAAGGTGCAGAAGAACCTGCTGCGCGACGAGCACCGCGCGCTGTTCGCCAAGGCGTAGAGCATGGATGCCGCGCCACGGCCATCCGACGAACGCTGCGCGCGTTGCGGCGGGGCCTTCCACTGCGGCCGCGGCGATGCCACGCCCTGCGCGTGCTCGCAGGTGCAGCTCGGTGCGGCGCTGCTGGCGCGGCTGCGCGCCGAGTACACCGGCTGCCTGTGCCTGCCCTGCCTGCAGGCGCTGGCGGCGGCCGGGCCCGAGGCCGCGGACCGCGCTCCCTGAAGCCCTGCCGCGCGAGCTGTCACACAGCTACAGTCCGCGGCCATGAAGATCCTCCTCCTGGGCGGCACCCGCTTCCTCGGCCGCCACCTCGCCGAGCAGGCGATCGCCGCGGGCCACGACGTCACGCTGCTGCACCGTGGCCAGAGCGGGCCGACGCTGTTTCCGCAGGCCCGGCACCTGATCGCCGACCGCAACGGCGACCTGGCCGTGCTCGACGACGGCAGCACCTGGGACGTCGCGATCGACACCAACGCCTACGTGCCGCGCCACGTGCGCAGTGTGGCCGCGCACCTGGCCGGGCGGGTCGCGCGCTACCACCTGGTGTCGACGATCAGCGTCTACGGCGAGTTCGGCAGCGACGGGCCGACCGAGGGTTCGCCGCTGGCCACCTTGGCCGACCCGACCACCGAAGCCGTCACCGGCGAGACCTATGGCGGCCTGAAGGTGCTGTGCGAGCGCGCCGCGCAAGAGGCCTTCGGCAATGCCTGCCTGGTCTCGCGGCCTGGCCTGCTGGTCGGCCCGCACGACCCGACGGGGCGCTTCACCTGGTGGGTCGAGCGCCTGGCGCGCGGCGGCACCGTGCTGGCGCCGGCGCCGGCCGACGCGCCGGTGCAGTTCATCGATGCCCGCGACGCGGCCGCCTGGCACCTGCGCCAGGCCGAAGCGGGCAACGCCGGCATCTTCAACCTCACCGGCCCGGTGCGCGCTGCGGACTCACCGTTGACGATGGCCGCCTTTCTCGACATCGCGCGGGCGGCGCTCGGAGCCGCCGCCGAGTTCGTCTGGGCCGACGAGGACTTTCTCGTCGCGCAAGGGGTCGCCCCTTGGAGCGACCTGCCGGTGTGGGTGCCTCGGTCGGGCGAGGCGATGCACCGCACCGACATCGGCCGCGCCGTGCAGGCCGGCCTGCAGACCCGGCCGCTGGCGGCAACGGTGGTCGACACGCTGGCCTGGGTGCTGCAGGCCGGCACGGTAGCCACCCCGGGCGGGCCGCCAAGGCCGGCGGTGGGCTTGACGGCGGACCGGGAAGCGGCGGTGCTGGCGGCCTGGTCGACGCGCCGCACCAGCGGCGCTTGAGCGCGGTCGGCGAAGGGTTCATCCGCCGCCGCTGCAGTTCAGCCGGGCTCGCTGGCGCTTCATCGCAAGCCCCTGTCGCGCCCTCGTGGGCTTGCCTAGAGTTCGTTCCATCGCTGGATCGAACCCACCCCGAAGGAGCCCACCATGAACCGCCGCCTCGACACCCACGCCACTGCTTTCGGCCTTGCCGCGATGGTCACGCTGGCCATGCTCTCGAGCATGAACCTGCTGGCCACGCAGCCGCACGAGATCGAGCTGCAGGAGGTGGCCGACAAGGCGGCGGCGACGCAGGTGATCGTCGTCGAGGCCAAGCGCACGACACGCTCGTGATCGGCAGCCGCCGCGATCCCCTCAGCTCCTCGACAAACCCCGCCTCGGCGGGGTTTGCGCTTTCTGGCGCTCAGTTCGTGCCGAGCGCCTTCTCGATCGCCGCCACCAGATCCTTGCTGTCCGGCGCCGTGGTGCTGCCGTAGTAGGACACCGGCTTGCCGTCGCGGCCGACGAGGTACTTGTTGAAGTTCCAGGCCGGGCTCTTGCCGGTGGCCTGCGCCAGCTGCGCGAACAGCGGATTGGCGTCCTTGCCGCGCACCGACGAGGTGGTGAACATCGGGAACTTCACGCCATAGGTGTTGAAGCACAGGTCGGCGATCTTCCTGCTGTCGCTGGCTTCCTGGTTGAAGTCGTTCGACGGGAACCCCATCACCACCAGGCCGCGCGCAGCGTACTTCGCGTGCAGCGCTTCCAGCCCTTCGTACTGCGGCGTGAAGCCGCAGTAGCTGGCGGTGTTGACCACCAGCAGCACCTTGCCGCTGTACTGGCACAGGCTCTGCGGCTTTTCGTCCTGCAATCGAGGGAAGCTCTGCTGCAGCAGCGCCGGGCAGGCGGCCGCGGCGGTCTGCGCCTGAGCGGGCAGATGCAATGCGCTGGCCAGCAGGGCCAGGGTGAACAAGCGACGGATCTTCATGGAACCTCCGGGCACGAACGACGAAAGGCCGATGGTGACAGAGCCTGCCGCGGCGCGCAGGACCGGGGGTTTCGCGGCGCTGTCGCCCCTCGCTGCGGATCGTTCGTCGCCGCTGCAGGCAGCTCGCACGCGTGCTGCTGCGATTCGTCGCCTGACGCTGTGCGGCGGAGGGGCCGATGCCTACAGTTCACTCCATCGCATCACTGCAACCCCACACAGGAGCCTCACATGTTCAAGCAAACCGCTGCCACCGCCCGCCTGCAAGCCACCGCGCTGGGCCTGGCGCTGATCGTCACGCTGTCGATGCTCTCCAGCGTCAACCAACTGGCCACGCAACCGCACGATGCGGTGCTGGCCCAATCGGCCGCTCCGGCCACCGCCATGCAAGTGGTGGTGATCGAAGGCCATCGCCAAGCGCGCAGCTGATCTCGCTGCCGCCCACGACGACGATTCCTCCTGTTCGTCCTCCTCCTCCTCGTCTGCAACGACGTTGGGCCCCGCTTCGGCGGGGCCCTTTTTCATGGTGCGGACGCATCGGCGGGGGCCTGCCAGGCATACAGGTCGCTGGGCTCGGCCTCGCCGGGCAAGGTGGTGCGACCCTGCAGGGCAAAACCCAGTTTCAACAGCACCCGTGCCGAGGCTGCGTTGTCCGGCGACGTGATGGCCAGCACGCGGGTCTGGCCCAGCGCCCGGTGCGCATGGTCGAGGCAAGCCTCTGCGGCTTCGTGCACCAGCCCTTTTCCACGGTGGGCCGGCAGCAGGGCATAGCCCAGGTCGATGCCGGGCAGGCCGTCGCGGCGCACCAGGCCGCACATGCCGGCGACCTCGCCGCTGTCGCGCCGCTCCATCGCCCACAGGCCGAAACCCTGGCGGGAATAGGCCGCGACCAGTCGCTCATCGATGAACTGCCGGGCGTCGTCCAGCGTGTGCACGTGGCGCTGGCCGATGTGCAGCAGCCAGCCCGGGTCGTTCACCAACTCGAGCAGCGAGGGGGCATCGTCGGCGCGGTACCAGCGCAGCCGCAGCCGGGGGGTGGTCAGGACGATCATGCGCAGGCGCAGTATGCCCGCGCGGCCACCGTCAAGGGCTCACTCCACGGTCGTCACGCGCTCGATGCGAACGATGTGCCGCGCGCGCTCGCCGAGCTCGTTGCGCTCGACATAGTGCACGCGCAGTGGCTGCCCATCGCGCAGCTCGATCTGGTGCGGGGCAGCGTTGTTGAAGAAGTTGCCGTCGGAATTGCGCACGTAGGCGAAGGCCACGCCGTCGACCGAGAAGCCCTGCCAGTTCCAGTAGCCGCGGTCGTTGCCGGCACGGCGCACGCGGTCTTCCCAGAGGCCCTGCACGGGTCCTTGCACGGTCTGCCAGCGGGCCGGATCGGCGACCGTCTGCTGCTCCCACACCAGCCCGGCCGCCACCAGCGTGAACACCGCGCTGGCCGCTATGAACCAGCCGGTCAGCACCCGGCCGGGCTGCTGGCGCAGCCGGTGCCACAGCCACGAGGCGAGGGCCGCTGCCGCCAGCAGGCCGGCCAGCGCGAGGGCGCCTTGCGGCGCGGTCGACATCGTCAGCGCGTCGTAGACCAGGGCGTCGTTCGGGCCGGGGCCGATCGGTGAGGACATGCGTGCTTCCGGAGTGGGGTGTTGCCAGGCCACATGGTCGGGTCGACCGGTCGCACCGGCACTTCGCGCGGGCCGCCGCCGGGTTTCGTTTGTCGTGACCCGATGGCCGCACCTGAAGCGCGGTTGCGACACACGGCCGTTAGGCTGCACGCTTCCCACCCGCCCCATCCCCGATCGAGAGGCCCCATGAGCATTGCCCACCGCGTCCGCGTCCGCGAAGAGAAGCTGCTGTCCGACAACTGGTACATCCTGAAGACCACCACCTTCGACTTCCAGCGCGCCGACGGCCGCTGGCAGGAGCAGAAGCGCGAGACCTACGACCGTGGCAACGGCGCGGCGATCCTGCTCTACGACCTGGCGCAGCGCACGGTGGTGCTGACGCGGCAGTTCCGCTACCCGGCCTTCGTCAATGGCCAGGACGACCTGCTGATCGAGGTGCCGGCCGGGCTGCTCGACGCCGCGTCGCCGGAGGACTGCATCCGCGCCGAGGCCGAGCAGGAGGCCGGGTATGCGGTGCGGCAGCCGCGGCAGGTCTTCGAGGCCTACATGAGCCCGGGCTCGGTGACCGAGAAACTGCATTTCTTCGTCGCCGAGTACGAGCCGGGTGATCGCATCGCCGCCGGCGGCGGGCTGGAGCACGAGGGTGAGGACATCGAGGTCTTCGAAGTCACCCTCGACGAGGCGCTGGCGATGGTGGCCGACGGCCGCATCCGCGACGGCAAGACGATCCTGCTGCTGCAGTACGCGGCGCTGCACCTGTTCAAGGCGGGCGCCGCGCCGCAAAATTGAGGTATGTCAATCGAGTGTCAGCCTGGGGCGGCATAGTGATGCGATGGGACAAGCGCCTCACACCGTCTGGCTTCAACCCACCGTCGCGCCCCCCGCGGGCGGCTGCAGCGGCTGCGTCAGCACCGCCAGCGGACCGGTCTGCCGCTCGGCACTGGCCGGCGAGCCCTGCGTGGCGCCCGAACTGAAGGGCGACAGCGAGACCCTGAATCGCGTGATGATGGCGCTGAACGCCGAGGTCAAGGACGACACCACTGGCCGCGGCATCGTCGATCTGCATTGGGTCAAGGCGCTGCGCATCGAGGGCGACGAAGCCGAGCTGACCGTCACCTTCCCGCCCAGCTGTGGCGGCGGCAAGGCCCTGGCCGAAGACGCCTTCGCCACGCTGCGCCGCCACCTGCCGGACACGGACGTGTACGTCTGGCACAAGTGACCCACCCCCGTAGCGGCCGTTGGCCGCGCCCTCTCTAGGGGGCCGAGCCGGACGAGTGACAGTCCCTGCGGACTGTCACTCGCTTGCGAGGGCCGGCCGGCATGCTTGCCGGCTGGCAACGCCGGTGGACCGGCTGAGCCGGATCCAAGGCGTTCGCTTGATGGTCCGCTAGCTCGATCTCTCTTGGCGGTGGGCTTGCCGGCGCCGTGCCCCATGAAGCCACGCAGCGTGTCGTTTCAGGCGCCGGCGATCGTCGCGGCATGCGCCACCACCGGCAGCATCAGCGACAAGCCCAGCGCTGCGGCCACCAGGGCCACGGCCAGCGTGAACGACGAAGCGCGGTGAAGAAGGTTCATGGTCGGCCTGGCGGTCTCAGCGTGCGAGGTGGCCAGTATCGGCAGCCGGGGTCGACCTGGCATCCACGATGCGACGGATGGTCGCGATGGCGCGCTGAAGTGCCGGCGTGGGCGGTCGAATCAGGGCCGGCGCATTTCCAGCCGGATGTCGCCGTGCGCGGTCGCGTCGGGGGAATCGATCGGAAACCAGCCGCGACTTTCGTAGAAGGCCCGGGCGCGGGTCAGCGGGCCGGTGGTCAGCCACAGCGACTGCAGGCCACGCGACCACAGCCAGTCGACCATCGTGTCGTGCAGCCGGCTGCCGTGGCCCTGGCCTTGCACGTCGGGATGCACGAACAGCGCCCAGATGTTGCCGCTGACGGCATTGCCGATCGCGAAGGCCGTGATGCGGCCCTGGTCGTCGACCACCCAGCCGCGGCCGGTGTCCTCGATCTCGCGGCGCAGGTCCTCGTCGCCGATCACGCCGCGCCGCAGGGTGTTCTCCTGCACCGCGTAGCGCACGTCCCAGATGCCCACGGCATCGGCCATCGTGGCCTGGCGAAGCACCGGGCTTACTGTCGCAGGGTCGGTCTGCGTGCTCACGACGTGCTGCAGGTGGATTCGACGTCGTGGCCGTCGCGGCCGATCATCGCCCGGCCTTCACCCTCGTTCGTGATGCCGATGCCCAGGGGCGCCAGCGCGTCGACGAAGAAGCGCCGCGCGGTGGCGACGTCGCTGACGTGAAAACCGATGTGGTCGAGGATCATGGTCGTGCGTCACCCTGGCTTCAGCAGCCCTTGCCGCGGGCCAGGCCCTTGAGGTAGGCACGGCGCACCGTGCCGGCGGCGATGGCGGCCGCCACCTGCTGCGAATAGCGCTCGGCGCCGCTGATCTTGCGCACCCAGCCGCGGAACGGCACCACGCCTTCGGCGGTGCGCTGCAGCGCGCTCGCCGCGGCGCTGCCGCCGCGTTCGATCAGCCCTGGGTTGGACTCGCTGGCGGGGCCGTCGAGGTCCGGGCCGAGCACCTCGTCGAGCGTGCGCACCGCAGCAGCGAGCGCCGTGCAGCTGCCCTCCGGCGGCAGCGCATAGGGCGCCTTCTGCGCCGCGGACAGCGCCTCTGGAATCGGGGCATTGACGAGGTTCAGGTCGCTCAGCGGCGTGGTCGCCGCGGTCGAGACCCTGCTGCTGTCGGACGAGGCACAGGCGGCGAGCGTGGCTGCGGTGAGCAGCAGGAGGAGGGTGCGCATCGACCCAGAATACCAGCCGCCCCTGTCGCCGTCACGGCCCCCGCGATCGAGGGACCCGGCGTCGGCTCCCGCATCCGTCGATCGGGCCTGCCGCCGCTATGCTGCGCCCGACCAGTGCTCTGCCCGCATGTCCATGCCGAACCCGATCGCCCGCCACCCGACATTGCAGCTGCTGTTCGCCGCAGCCATGGTGTGGGTGATGCCCGCCTGGAGCAGCCCCGAGCTGATCAGCCAGGGCGACCGCGCGCGCAGCGCCGGACAGTTTGCCGAGGCCGCGCGCCACTACGAAGCCGCGGTGCAGAGCTTTCGCGCCAGCGCCGGTGAACGTGCGCCCGACACGCTGGTCGCTCAGAGCCGCCTGGTGGTGGTGCTGGGGGAGCTCGGCCACGCAACCGAACAGCTGAAGCTGGCCGAGCAGGTGCTGCGGACGCACACCGAGGTCCACGGTCCGCGCCACGTGGACACGATCACGGCGATGAACAACCTGGCGCTGGCGTACCGCCTGCTGGGCCAGGTCGATGAACAACTGGCGCTGACCGAGAAGGTGCTGCAGTTGCGGCTGGAGGTGAGCGGTGAACGCCACCCCCACACCCTTCTCGCGATGGCCAACCTGGCACTGGCACTTTCTGCCGTCGGTCGCCACCGCGAGGCCGTCGAGCTCAATCAGAAGACCCTGCGCCTGCGTACCGAGGTGCTTGGCGAGCGCGACTTCGACACGCTGGGTTCGATGAACAACCTGGCCTCGAGCTATGGCGCGATGGGGCGCAACGCCGAACGTCTGGCCCTCAACGAGAAGCTCCTGTTGCTGGTCAAGGAGATCCTCGGCGAGCGCCACCCGAACACGGCGGTGGTGATGAACAACCTGGCGCTGACCTACGGCAAGCTGGGTCGCCATGAGGAACAGCTGGCGATGACCGAGCGGGCGCTCGCGTTGCGCACCGAAGTGCTCGGCGAGCGCCATCCGGAGACGCTGAGTTCGATGAACAACCTCGCGCTCGCCAACAACGACCTCGGCCGCCACGCCGAGTCGTTGGCGATCGACAACAAGGTGTTGAAGCTGCGCTCCGAGATCCTCGGTGAGCGCCACCCCGAGACCCTGCTGTCGCGCAGCAATCTCGAACGAAGCGGCTACATGCTCGGCCGCTACCAGGAGTTCATCCCGGCGGGCGAACGCACGCTGCAGCTGCGGCTGGAGACGCTCGGCGAGCGCCACAGCGACACCCTGTTCTCGATGAGCAACCTGGCCCTCGCGCTCGGCAAGGTCGGGCGCCACGACGACGAGCTGGCACTGAACCAGAAGGCCTTGCGCATTCGCCACGAGCTGTTCGGCGACAACCACCCCGACACGCTGGCCTCGCTTCGCAACATCGCGCAGAACTACCTGTCGCTGGGCCGCCCGCGCGACGCCGCGGCCTTGTCGGCCCGCTACATCGCGGGCGCCGAGCGGCAGCGTGCGCAGCCCGGCCTGTCGGCCGAGTCGCGCCGCAGCCTGTTCGAGGGCTATGCCCAGCGCTACCGCTTCTTCAGCCGCGTACATGCCGGGCTGGGCGAGGTCGAGGAAGGACTGCGCCTGGTCGAACTCGGCAAGGCGCGCACGCTGCTGGAATCGATGGCAGCCCAGCGCGCCGGCCGCGCCGGCGTGCTGCTGCCGGCCGAGCAGCAGCAACTCGATGACCTGAACCGTCAGTTCGGTGCGCTCGACCAGGCCGTGGCCCGCGCACGCAATGCCGAGGCGCGGCAGAACCTGGAGGTGGTGCGCAACGACCTGGCGCGGCGCTACGAGGCGCTCCAGGCCGAGGCGCGCAGGCGCTACCCCAAGTACGCCCAGCTCAGCGACGTGCGCATCGTCGGCGCTGCCGATCTGGCGGGACTGGTGCCCGAGGGCGCTCTGGCGATCAACTACGTCGTCGCCGGCGACGAGCTCGGCGCCTACCTGGTCGAGCCCTCGGGCGATCTGCGCTGGGTGTCGCTCGGCGTCGCGCCACGCCTGGGCGACGCGGTCGACATCTGGCGCCGCGCGCACGCCAGCGACCGCCTGCATGGTGGCGCGCTGCCCGAAGGCGGCCCTCGCGCGGTGCGTCATGGCGACGGCAGCTACCAGCTGCTGCCTGCCGGCCAGTCGCTGCCCGACGGCGTGGTGGTCGTTCGCGACACCGCCGAGGTCGGCCGCTACCTCGCGCGGCTGCTGTTGCAGCCGCTGGCCGCGGCGCTGACTGGCAAGTCGCGCTGGATCGTCTCGCCCGACGGCCCGCTGGCGCAGTTGCCGTTCGAGGCGCTGCCCTTCGGCAGCGAGCAGCGGCCGGCGGTGCTGCAGGCGGAGATCCACTACACGCAGTCGCTCTCGGTCTATGCGCTCAGCCGGCAGTTGCAGGCGCAGTACCGCGGCCTTCAGGGCCGCCAGGACCTGTTTGCGATGGGCAATGCGCAATACGAGGACCGCCGCACGCTCGATGCCAACCGCGCCGCCGCCTTCGAAGGCACGCGGGCCCGCCTGCGCAGCACCGCGTTGGTCGACGCTTCGCAGTTGCGCGACCTCGACGGCCTGTGGCCCGACCTGCCCGGCACCGAGGCCGAGGTTCAGGCCGTGGCCCGCCTGTTTCCCGGGTCGAGCAGCGTGCACCTCGGCGAGCAGGCCACCGAGGCGCGGCTGCAGGCCCTCAACGCGCAGGGTCAGTTGCGCAAGTACCGCTACCTGCTGATGAGCGCGCACGGCTACCTGTCGCCCGAGCAGCCGGCGCTGTCGAGCATCGTGCTCGGGCTGCAGCAGCGCACGCCCGAAGCCGACGGCTACGTCACTGCCGCCGAGTGGCCCGGCTACGACCTGCGCAGCGAGCTGACCGTTCTCTCGGCCTGCGACAGCGGCATGGGCAAGGTCGTCGGCGGCGAGGGCGTGATGGGGCTGCCCTTCGCGCTGTTCGTTGCCGGCAACGTCAACACCGTGCTCAGCCTGTGGCCGGTGGACGACCGCGCCACCGCAGAATTCGTCGCAGCCTTCTTCAGCAAGGTGCGGGCCGGCGCCAACGCCACACACGCGCTGGCCGCCACCAAGCGCGAGTTCGCCGCCCACCGCCGATGGCACCACCCCAGCTATTGGGCGCCGTTCATCCTCGTCGGCGCGGGGTAGACGGACGGCGGCACGAGCCGCCGGCCCCTATGGAAGTCACGGAGGCGGTGCAGCGCCTTCGTGCCCACAATGCGCCGCTTTGCCCAGGTCGCCACGCACACCCGGGCGTCGCTGTACCCGATGTCCCGCCCCGCTGCCCACCGCCTTCCCGCCGACATCCACTTCGGCGTCGACGACATCCCGCCACCGCTGACCGTCGCCGTGCAGGCGCTGCAGCACACCGGGCTGGTGGCGATCAACTTCGTCATCGCGCTGCTGATCGTGCAGCGCGCCGGGGTCGACGAAGCCAC
>Ga0075163_10004506_pt1 | contig 18694 bp, 26 predicted proteins | sample JI1023141ADNA_FD_71478 | JGI IMG/M metagenome (GOLD analysis project Ga0075163, IMG submission 71478) | Wastewater effluent complex algal communities from Wisconsin, to seasonally profile nutrient transformation and Carbon sequestration -... | ecosystem: Engineered > WWTP > Effluent > Algae...
CGTGATTTTTTTATTCAACTTTTGAAGTGGGCAGACTTAGGAAAACAGCAATTCGCAGGCTCTTAGCCAGTCATTTCAGGACAAAGAATTTATCCTAAACTAATTCCATTACCTCCATTGGCAGAACAAAAACGCATCGTTCGAAAATTAGATGAACTTATGCAACACTGCAATGATTTAGAAGCAAGCATCAAACAAAGCCAATCACAAAATGAAAAACTATTGCAGCAGGTTTTAAGAGAGGCGTTGAGAAAGTAAACAAACAATTTAAACCCAAAAAATAATTTATGACAGTAAATCTAATTGGCAGCTTTGTTTTCATTAACCAGGGCTACGGTGTACTAAGCAGTGTTTATCATAACAATATAGATATGGAACCATTTCCCGAAACAGCCAAAAGACAAAGAACCTCACCGCAATCAACTGATTTGTTTGAAGGTGCCTATACCACAATTTGGCTGGAAACTGGATACGTAGAAGACAGGACAGATTTAAAAATCATCAGGCAACCTAACGGCACGTATAAACTAAGATGGTTTGATGCTACGGCAACATGGTTTGATGGCATTGGTTTTTTACACGATGATAAATTGGTTGGTGCTTACTGGCGAGAAGATAATGGCAATAACTAAAATCACTTCAACAAATGAATATTTTCAAATCCCTATCGCAGGGTAACGGCACCATATCAGAAACAAATATTACTTCTTTTTTAAGTTATTTATTAAACAGTACAAATGAACTTGACAATTCATTTTTACTGCTCTTCTTCGATTTGGTTGACAGGAATCTTTCAAACAACAAAATAACAGACTTGTTGCAGCTTGGTAAGGGCAGTTTAAGAGAACGGGTATTTAACTTATCAAAAAACTATTCTATTACAGCAATACCTGAGTATGCTGTTAAGAAGGAAGGCTCAAAACAAATTATAGATGTTTACCTGAAAATTTCCACAAAAAACAAAAAGGAAGAAACAGATATAGCCTATGCTCTGATTGAAAATAAAATTAAGCCTGGTGCTGCAAATAAAGAACAGGCAGGTAAGCAATTTGAATACTTTACAAGCACAGAAGAATATCAAAAAGGGTTGCCGGTATATTCTCTTATTCTTACATCAGATTTTGAAGTCTTTTCTTCCATGCATCAGTATGCAGCATCCTTAAATTCTAATACAGTTTGGCTTAAATGGACAACTCAGCAAAAAAGCGAAAATACCATTGAGTCTGCTTTGAGAAACTTATTAATATTAGAACAACATGCAGAAATTCAACCCATCAATCCCAATTCACAGTTCATTTTAAAATCATTTATAGACTATATAGTTACCGAATTTTCAAACTCATCTACAGGAGAAAGAAATTTTAACTTTAATGGTTCTGATGAAGTAGAGAAAGCTCAAGTAAAAATTGATGATAAACTTTATATCTTAAGGCGATATGAGAATAAAATGATAAGGCTTTTTGATGATGCCGATAATGTTCTGGATATAGAAGTGTTACCCTTATTAAGGAGAATTAATGAGGAGTATCATCTATCAATAGACAGGTTTCATTCAAAAGGTACAAACCCAAAAAATACACAGGTATTCGGTAAAGAAGTTATCAATGCACTAAATAATTTGTTAGAAAATAAATAACCCAGTTCATGGAACTCATTTCAGACAAAATAAAAGTAAAAGATATCCTAGAATGGAAGAAAGGAAACATTCTTCGGGTAAATCCTGAATACCAACGTGGCGCTGTATGGAAAGAAGCACAGCAAAAGAAACTGGTGGACAGTGTAATGAGAGGTTACCCATTACCACTGATATACCTGCACCATAAAAAGCAAACCATCGGCGGCATTACAAGAGAAGATTTTGAAATTATTGATGGGCAGCAAAGAATAAATGCTTTGTATTATTTTGGTGAAGGCGCTATCAAATTATTCGATCCTGTTAAAGATGATAAAGAAGCGAGGTTTCCACAATTTATAAAAGATATGCCTTGCCCCTGGGCCAGTTGTAATTATGATACATTACCCGAAGATTTTAGAGGCAAGTTTGACAACACAGAGATCTTTATAGTAAAAATTACTACACACAACGAAGATGAAGCCCGTGATTTATTCATCCGCTTGCAAGCTGGCCTCCCATTAAATGCACAGGAAAAAAGAGATGCATGGCCGGGAGGTTTTACAGAGTTTGTTTTAAAGTATGGTGGCAAAAGAGAATTGGTAAGATACCCTGGACATGATTTCTTTCGCAAGGTTGTTTTAAACCCCTCCGGCGACAGGGGAGAAATAAGAACACTTTGTGCACAAATAGCCATGTTGTTTTTACAGGAGGCAACGAAAGGCAACTGGATGAATATAGGCACTAAACCAGTGGATGATTATTATTACCAGAATTTAAGTTTTAATATTTATTCAGAAAGCGTAAAACGGTTTGCAAAAGTTCTTGATATAGTTGTATCCCTTTTTAATGGCTACAAAGGCCCCAAATTAAAAGTGCATGAAGCCATTCATGTTGTTTTATTGGTTGACAGCCTTATTGACGAATACACCCCTTCATGGGAAAAAGACTTTATTAATGCTTTTGATACTTTCAGGCACAAATCTGCTATTGATAAAAAAGCAAAAGATGGCGAGTATTGGTTAAAGTACGGTGCTTTAACTATGACGCAGGCCGCAGGTGCCAGTACCATACAGGCAAGGCATGATTTCTTTTCAAGAAAGATGCTGGAAACTTTACAACCAATAAAGAAAGACAGTAACAGGATATATGGCTTGCTTGAAAGAGAGATATTGTATTTCCAGTACCGGAAACAATGTGTGGTTTGTGATGAAGAAATTAACTGGGAAGATTTAGAGATTCATCACATGGATGAACACCAGCATGGCGGGCAAACAACTTTGGAGAACGGTGTACCAGTTCATAAAAAATGTCATCCTAAGGGCCAGGCAGCGATTAATTTTTTAAAAGAATGGAAAGCTGAAAAAGAAAAGGCTTTCACAAATAACAGTACGTTTGCTCCCGATGATTTTACTGTTGAAGGAACTACACTTTCAGCAAATAACGGTTCTATCAAATACAAAATTGAAAGTAGTAAAAAAGGCGTGCTTGCTGTCGCAGTAGTTAATGAAAATGGTAAGCTGGTGATATTAAAGGGATCTACCATTGCATCACAAGTATCTGATAATTTTGATGCGAATGCCTTAGCTCCTTCAAAAAGAAGGAAAAGCTTAATTGAAGATGGATCGATAGATGAAAATTATACTTTTACAAGGGATGTGATTTTCAACTCAAAAAGTAATGCCGCAAGTTTGGTGCTTGGGCATTCAGCCAATGGCAATTTCTTTTGGGTGCCTGTGAGGGAGGACATAATAAAGTAATAACAATTAAACTCCTAGGATGTCTACTCCTTACATGCAATGTCCCCAGCTATATTCGAAGTTTATTGAGATGTTACTTGTAAAAATAAATAAAGTAATCTCTTAGAGTCATACCGTTCATGCAGTCAGAAATATTACAATCTTACTTAAGAGCAATCGGCAAATTAAACCGGGCAACTATAAATGGCATAAAAGCGCCACACAAACCGTTATTGCTCCTGTCCATTGTTCAATCAATAGGATGTGGTGAAATCACAGATAATCAGATTAGAATTACACCCCGATTGGTTGCAAGATTTAAGGATAACTGGAACCTGCTTGTTAATGAGGAATTTTTTACTCCCAATTTTGCGTTGCCTTTTTATCACTTGAGTAAAGAAAAAAATTCGTTTTGGCATTTGCAAACATACCCGGGGAAAGAAATATTACTTACCAGTTCGCTTTCAATAAGAAGCTTTGCTCAGTTGCGGGAAGCAGTAGCTTACTCCTTTTTAGATGAACCCTTGTTTGCACTATTGCAGCACTCGGAGAGCAGAGATATAATTTACCATTTTTTGCTGCAGCGTTATTTTAATAACGCTGTGCCATTTAAAACACAGGCAAGTCTTTTTGAAGAAATAGCGGACCAGATTTTACATGAGCCTGCTGCCATCTATCAGCAACAGGTTGAAAATGCTGATGAAGAGGAAATATTTATACGGTCGGGTGTTTTTAAAAAGATAGTTCCGCAAATTTATAATTACGCCTGTTGTATTACGGGAATGCGCATTAATTCAGGCTACGATATCCAAATGGTGGACGCCTGTCATATAGTTCCTTTTGCCATTTCTCATAATGATACAATCACCAATGGAATTTCATTATGCCCAAACTTGCACCGGGCCTTCGACAGAGGCTTGGTAACAATAGATAGTGATTACCGGGTACTGGTGTCAAATAGTTTTACCGAATCGGCCGATACAGGCATAAGGAAATACCAAGGTAAATTAGTATTGCTTCCATCAGACTCAGCATATTATCCTTCTATCCAAAATCTTTATTGGCATCGGGAAACTATTTTTAAGAAATGAATTTCATTGGGGTGTGATCATAATCCCCACCGGCCATGGTTCGTCAGCAACCGCCTTCTATTCCATCAATTCCACCAACTGTAGAGACCAGCCCCAATTCTTTGCCTTGGTTCGTGTCTTCACGAACCATTTCTCCATCTTTAAATAATAAGTCATAAAGCGAAGAGGTTCGTGAAGACGTGAAACTTGGCGGAGCACAATGCAGGCAAATGTTTTTCCTCTACACAAATTTTATCAAGTGCCCTTCAAACAATATATTTACCACACAACTGTAAAACAAAATGTCTGACAATAACAAATGCCCACTTTGTAACCGTGAATTAGCTGAACCCATGGTACGCCATCACCTGATACCACCCAGCAAGGGTGGTAAGGATACACCTACTGTAGTGATGCACAAAATTTGCCAGGCCAAAGTACATGCCGTATTTACAGAAACCGAACTCAAAAATTATTACCATACGGTTGACCGTATCAGGGAGCATGAAGACATCATTAAATTTATTAAATGGGTAAGTAAAAAGGAATTGGAGTTTTTCGATACCACCATTAAAAAGAAATAGGAACATCTTTTTGTCCTTCTGCCCTCAGCCCTGGTTCCTGTCCTCACGAACCTTTATGTGACCTTCATTCTCAACCTTTACCCCCTCTGCCATGGTTCGTTGCACACAAAAAGTTTGTCCATTAATATGACACGAAAACAGGTGACAAAGCATCTTCTCATTCTATTAATCACTGCCTGTCTTTTATCAACGCCTGTAACAGCAATATAAATCCTGCAAACATACAAGCTCCCCGTAGCCAACTGAGGTATTGCCAGGTTTGCCCCCGCTGGTACCACTCCGCTGCGGTAAGGTTACTGTTTCCACTGCCGGCAAATGCCAGCAGGCCGGGTAAAAAATAGGTGGCGGTGGCAATGATGACCAGGGTATAAATAATGGCAGCTGCCGCTATCCATTTTCTTCTTGCGGGTAGTTTCCAATTGAGAACTAACGCAACAAGGGTGGAGAGTATGGAAACCGGGTGTATCCGCATCCAAAAGTTTTCATCCCGTACTGCATAGGGTCCGGTTATTAATGCATTCGACTCCGGCAGGTGCGACAGGTACGGTGGAAAGTAAACGAGATGTGCATACACAATGCCGCCGATCAATGTGGCCCATGCTGTGATGGCGATCAATAGTGATAGTTGTTTTGCCTGCTGCATAATGGTTGGTTGAGGCCCGCAAGATGGCCCGGACCAGGAAAATTGGGAACAGCTTTGTGTATGGAATGAATAAGAGGGTGAATGAAATGCCCGCCGCCGTGGTTCGTATCCTCACGAACCTTAACCCAGCCCCCAACCTTTCCCCCTCTCCCTTGTTACCTCCACATGAGCACACAAAACTATCACAACCACCGCCGCTATTACATCCCACATCATTTTATCTTCCTCCCGGCTATGGCATTTTGTACCATCTGGGGAATTGTAAAAGCATCTAACAACGAAGCTCAACAACTGGAGTGGAGCATGTTTTCCGTATTGTCCTTTGCACTGCTGTACCTGGCGCTGATGCTGCGGCAGCACTATGCACTGGGCAATCAAAACAGGATCGTGCGGCTGGAGTTCCGGCTGCGGTATTATCAACTCATGCAGGAGCCGTCCACATTGGCAGAGGAAAAATTATCTTTCGGGCAAATGGCGGCACTACGATTTGCGGGTGACGCAGAGTTTAAAACGCTTTTGCAAAAAGCACTGAATGAAAATTTAAGTTCCGATGACATTAAGAAAAGTATCAAGAACTGGCAGGCAGATGATATGAGAGTGTGACCTCATTTCGTTCAGGATCGAGAAAACACCAACATTGGCGCCAGCGTACTACTTTCGTCAAATGATTGTAAACTTGTATCTACCGTTATGATCCATTTACCTCCCGCTGCACCTCACATTGGCTTTGTCAGCAATTTTAAAGACCTTGTTTCCACGCCTTTTCATGACGATATGAATGCGATTTGCTTTGCCCGTACACTAACAGGAGATTTTGCTGAGATTGTGAATAAGGTAGTGCTAAACGAAAATATCGTGGTACTGGAGGAGGAGGCGCTGTGGGAACTTCCCCTGAGTGAAGCCGGTAAGCTTGCCCGTGAAATTTTGTTGGATGACTGGAAGCTGTTGAAAGACCATGGCGCCTCTCCCAGCCTTAATATAATTAGGTGCTATGAGCGGGATGATGCCTGCCCGTTTTTTCCAACGGATGTGTATTCTTTTCATGTAGACCGCTCTCCTGTACCCACCGATACCTTTTTATGTACGTACTATGGCGAGCCAAGTGAACTATTGCCCAATGCACAAGCACAACAAAAAGTGCTTGTTCCCGATATACGGGCTCAACTCAAAAAAATATACCATGGAGCACCGGAAGGATTTGACTCATTTTTGGAGGAGCATTTCTTTGACCTGCACTACCTGGCTAACCCTTCTGCACAGCCGGTATGCTTAGGCACCGGTAACTTATGGAAGCTGGCGGTTGATCATCCCGGAAGTAAAGTTCCTCCCTGTATTCACCGGGCTCCCAGGGAAAAAACCGGGCAGCACCGGTTGCTGATGATCTGTTGACAACAGATCAATTACCTGCTCCCATAAAAACAGCCACCTCACTGGGCAGCTTTCCTGGCTGTTGCCAACCGTTGCTCATTTCATCAAATAGTAATAGTAGTGACCTCAATGGGGCGGGGCTATGAAGCAGCAAAAGTGAGAGGCCTTTTCAGGTTCGTGAAGGCACGAACCTTGGCTTCGGAAGCAGCAAAGGCTAACAACCTGCGCTAATATAGGTCGCCCTTTCGGTATCCCTAATTAAACCACACTGCATACCCCTTCTTCCTCAGATCCCAGGCCAAGTTTTTTTCTGCTGCCAGTGCCTGCGCTCTTGTCATTGGCTGTACATTCAGGTGCTCGTACAAACTGGGGCGGAGGTAACCACCGTAGCGTTCAACAATATTCGCAGACAGTTTATGACCCTTCTTATTCCGGTAGCCCGTCTTGTGCTGCTGCAGGCGCTCTTTGGGTGTTTTGCTCGTCATGCCCACATACAGGCATTCCAGCACGCCATTAAATTGCGGGTTGGCAGCCCGGAACCGGGCGTCTTCTGTAAACACTTTTTTTGATAGCTCAATCACGTACACACAGTACACAGCTTTTGGCACAACCGGATATTTTTAAGTACAGCACAAATGTCAACAATTCCGTTTATTTTTTACAGCCCGGTGTAAAAACAACAGCCATTTTTTAAACAGTTCCCCACTTTCACAACTATTGTACACTTTAAATGTTATGTACCTTTCACTATACAAGTATTTATAAAAAGCAATATGTCAAAAACAAAAATTACCGTTAACAATAACGGCTCATTAAAAATAGAAGGCGATATAGAAGTGGTTGATAGAAATGGTGGCGTGTACAATTTACAGGGCAGAGAAATTATTTCCTTCTGCCGTTGTGGTCTTTCAAAAAACAAACCTTTTTGTGATGGTGCACATAACGGGCATTTTGAACATGATGCCATTGCCTTTGACCTACCGCCGAAGAAAACGGTGTAGTTACAATATTACAATACAGAAACAGTTCTTTTAATCAGGCTGAAAGTAAACGGATTCTGTTCTTTAAAGCACACTGTTATCCGTGCAGCAAAGCTACCTGCATGCTTGTGCTTTTTACGAGGCAAGTATGCCAGCCCGTTAGGTATTGGGGAAAAGGTCTTTTAATGAAATAGCAGATTAAACAGTGGGCTCCCATGCCGCCCTACCCAAATTCCAATTCGCCCTGCACACTGCCAATCACCCGTAATCCCACCAATGTATCAAGCGGACTGCATTTAATATGATTATTGATCTGCGCCACATGCAGGTATATCATAGTTGTACGCACATTTGCATGGCCCATCAGTTCTTTGATGCTTAAAATATTAATGCCATCTTCCAACAGGTGGGTGGCATAGGTATGCCGCAGGCTGTGTACACTTAATGGTTTCCTGATGCCGGCAAGTTGTGCGGCCCGCTTGATGGCCCATTGTATAGTGCGTTGGCCGTATTGCGGTTCGAACACACTAAAAAAACGGACGCTGGTATTTGACCAGCGTTTACCCGGGAACAGCCACAAAGCAGGTTTGTGAATCGCCAAATACCTTACTAGTATATTGGCAAGTGTTTTCCCGAGGGGTACATACCGGTCTTTGCGGCCCTTGCTTTGCCGTATATGCAAAACAGACCTGTCAAAGTCAATATCATCCACTTTCAGATTTCTTGCTTCGGCACAACGCAAGCCACAGCCATACAATACCGCTATCAGTACCCGGTGCATCATCAGGCAGGGTACATTCATCATGGCAGCCATTTCCTGTTTGCTCAGTACAACAGGCAGCTTCTTCCGTTTACGTATAACGGGTAGCTGTAAACGCAGTTCGTCAAGGCCTTCCATCCGGTAGGCAAACCGCAGGGAGCAGATCACAAATTTAAAGTAGTTGTCAGATGATTCCCCATATTTATCCTTAACGAGGTACAGGTATTCCTGCACCTGATCTAACTGTAATTGTGTTGGTAAACAGTTGAAATGAAGTGCGGTGGATGCGAGGCTGCGGGCATAACTGATACAGGTACTTTTTGCCCTGTCGTTTATGGTCATCATCCGCAGCAATTTTTGATAAAAAGCTGCAAAGCCCGCAATCTTGTCGCAGGCGTTTTGTACGATTGTCATTTTTTAGTGAAATGTACCACACCACAGTTATACAAAAAGCTTTCGGGAGAGTACTGCTTTTGTTACTTTAGGGCGCTCCTGTATAAATTTATACGGCTTAGCTTGAATAAACTACTACCGCAAACCGGGTTATCATCCCCCCATTTTAACCATAACTTTAAATCCGCCTCCTTCTGCCGCTTCCACCCACAACAATCCCCGCTTGCCATTTTCCAACTGCACAATAAAACAATGATAGGTCACTTCTGTTTCGCCCACAGAAGCAAAATGAGAAAAGGAGTTATCAGTGATATGCCCGGTCATGCGTTTAAAGTCCTGGTAGGTTTTGCATTGTGTAAACTGGTCCTTGTGTAAACTGATGGCATTTATCATGGTGTTGGTACCTCTTAATTCCGCCGGGATCTTTTCGTCTTTCCCGCTCATGTTGTACCACTCCAGCTTGGTACCACTCCAGTCGCTTGATTGCAGCAGCACCAGGTTAATGACTGATTTGTTTGTTGTGGCTTCGGCGGCACTGTAAACTTTTTTATTGGCAATGCTCAGGTAATTGCTGCCGCCCTCTTTGGTGCTGAGGGTAACGGTAAAGCTCTGAAGGTTTTGCGCTGTACTTATCAACACAACACTGATGCATACAAGCAGGAAGATGATCTTCTTTTTCATGATATACTAATGTTTTTTATACCGTAAAATTGAAGGAAGCTACTGCCCTAGAAAATATTTTTACTGCCATCGGTGGCAATAGTTAATTGAAGTGTGGTGAATGAGGAATGAAATAAAACGGTAGTGAGCAACATAAGGACTTTTAGAAATCCCCGGCACGCCTCAGGTGCACTATTGCATTCTCTTCACATTTTTTTGATTCTGTGGAATTTAATACTCAAAAAATCAAGTTTTCTCCATAAACCAACACTTAAAAAACTGGCCCGAAATTTTAATTGAACACCTAAACATTCAGGATGAAAAAGATTTTTACCCACGCTATAAAAAGACTGTTGCCCCTGCTGTTGTTTTTAATCGCCCAAATCAGGGTATGGGCAATTGATACTACCACCGCCACCACTATCGAAAGGAGTAACAATATATTTGCTCAACCCTGGATATGGATAGGTATCACGGTAGTGGTTGCTATTAAGTTGCTCGGACCTTTTACAGCGGATACCGATAAATTTGTGATAGTAAGGAAGAAAACGAGAAAGCCTGTCACGAAACTATAAGCCAATTTTCATTATGGCTTTACATTATACGGCATACCGATCATCTGCAAATTCTACATTGCATGTCAATTTATTCCGATAACTAAGAGATTGAGAAAATTATTAAAGTTGAGAAACAGTACCTGGGACGATTTTTATGTTAAGTATGTGCAACAATTAATAAGTAGTAAAATAATATACAACCATCCCCACCAGGAGACATAACAGCACCCCAAGTATCGCGTTTTTTACTAAGGAACCGCTGTGTTGACGGGTGCTGGTAATAATACCGGCAGCCTTCTTTTTAAAGTACGCCCTCAGCTCCGGTACTTTGATCGCTTTGCGGTTTTCGCCATATTCATCACTCCAGATCAGATCGTCCCTGTCAATATTAAGCGTGTCTACCTCGTGTAACTGGTAGGGCCCTTTGGCAACTTCTTTTGTACAGATGTAAAACTTTGTCATAAGCTGGGGTGGTGAATAATTTTACACAACAAATTCTATTCCACCTGTTAAGTTACCCAATTTTCGGGTTGCAGCCACTAAAACTTTTTTATTTACACTGATTCACTGCAATCCTGTACGGATGCACTTTGGCCTGCATGATTTGATTCTTCACCGCAGGACCTTCCATCATTATTTGTTGGGCTGCCTCGTCATCAGCAGCATAAAAATCACCAATCCCATCATACCAGGATTGTTCAGTTCGTAATTGGTGCGACCAGCAGTACAACAATTTCCTCCTCCTTCAATTTCTCCAGCCGCTTAAAATGCTCCCTCACAATACCCCGTTCGGCAGCGATCCAGTTTTTTTCTTCCTTATGTTTCTCCGTAAGGGTGAGTACTCCAGGGTATTCTTTCAGTTTTACTTTGGCAGAGTCCCGGGCAAAGCAGCTAAGTGCCATGCAACAGCTTAAAGACATTGTATCTTTTTCATGTCATCGTTTTAGCATTTTTTCATACATGGCGATCCATTCGTCCGGGGTCATTTTGCTCACCAGTTCACCGATCAGTTCAAAGGGGATATCATCCGGCTTTTTATAGCGGATACAACTTTTGCCCATGTCTAATTTTTTCGTTGATGCTTTGGCGTGAGCTTCCTGGAACCACTTCAGCAATTTGGGATCACTATAAATGCCCATGTGGTACAACGCAATAAAATTTTTTTGAGAAGCCAGTGCTAAAAACGGCAGAGGATCTTTTGGGTTACAATGATAACCCGCCGGGTATTTTGAATGCGGCACCACATATCCCATCATTCCATAGCCCATACACTCCTGGAACCCTTTGGGCAGGTGCTTCTTTATTATCGCCCGTAACTTTTTCATGGCTGCCTTTCTTTCATCCGGCAATTGCTCCATGTATTCGTCAACCGTTGTTGCTTTTGATTGCATTGTTTATATTTTGGGTTTTAAAAAAAATACCTGGAAACTTCTGTCAGCAGCCTTCTCATTCAGTAATACTATTTCATGGTCATAAGCCCTTCTGTGGCTAATGTCACAGCTTCTTTTTATAGTGATAATGCTGGCGCTTTTTATCCGTACCGTCATCTATATAAGCATGCAGTTCTTCGTTACTCACAAAATCATACACGATCCGTTTTGGAAAATCATGGGCCGGGTTTTCAAAAGTGTACACGTTGCCGTTACAGGAAGTGAGTTTAAACTTCACGGGCTTGTCATCATTCTGCCCGGCCGCCACCGGAATGTAAAACATGTCTTCTCCTTCTTTCACCCAGTCTACGGTTTCCAGCATCATGGTGTCGGCTCCTTTCACCATATAGCTTTTTCCTTTCATGCTCTTATCGTCGTTCTTCTGCCATACTTCCGCCATCAGGTTCCCCTTTTTTGTTGTGAGGGTCCAGGTGCCGGTGAGTTTTTCAAATGGTATGACGGCCTGTTGTGCGGTTGCTGTAAAAACAAGCAGCACGCCTGCCATGGTAACAATGTATCTCATTTGCTTGAATATTTTTTCTTTGATGATCTTGCTTTGGCATTAAAGGCGAGTGCCAGTTGCAGCCAATAATCCAGATGCTTTTTTGTGTTTACAGCCACGGCATCCACAAACACATAACCCTTCATTATTTTTCCGGTAAAGTCCATTGGCTGGCAACCATCTTTTTCCATCACTTCTTCATACACTCCAGGATCCAGCCTTACCATCAGCCTTTCGCTTTCCACTCCTACGCACATTTTATCATTCACCATAAAGCACAGGCCACCAAACATTTTCTTTTCGGCTGTAATGTTGTGGGTAGCGGCAATGATCTCTCTTACCCTCTTTGCTAATTTTTCATTGTATGCCATAGATTTTTTTTGACACAAAGAATTAATTGCCACGGAAGCACGGAAGAAGAAAAATAAACTCTTTAGATTTCCACAGTTTTTTATATTCAAATGCTCCAATGCTTTTTTCCGTACCACCAAGCACTCATTGCCACGCAGGCACGGAAGAAGAAAAAATAAACTCTCTAGATTTCCGCAGTTTTTTTAAATCAAATTCTCCAATGTTTTTTTCCGTGCTTCCGTGGCAATATTTTCCTCACTTATTTACCATAGAGATTCAGAACAAATTCCCCAAGGCTTTTTCCGTTCCTCCGTGGCAATATTTTTAATTCCGAAGGAATTTAGAAAACAACCCGCTTTATTTCCAGCCGCTCTCTTCCAAAGTTTAGTATCAATCCCACCTTACAGCCCGAGCATTTCAGATAATTGATCGTTTGTGCATAATCCTCATCTGCTATAGAATTCTTTGCTTTCACTTCCAGTATTACTGAATCGAATACCACAAAGTCTGCATGGAATTTATGCTTTAGTATCCTCCCCTTGTATGTAACCACATACTCTCTTTCCCTGCGAAACGGAATATCGTTGTCTTCGAATTCAATTTCAAAAGCATCTTTATATACGATTTCTGCAAACCCAAAACCAAGTAGTCGGTGTATTTCATAAGCCCTGCCAATGATAACATCTGTTTCTTCCCTTAAAGGAAAATCATCAATTCGGATCTCAGGTGCCATAGTAATTTGTTTTAAGAGTTAAAAGTTCTTTACAGTTTCCGTTTCATATAGCTTTCAGCAGCTGTTGTAAGTATAGATTCTTGTACCAGTTTCAATGTATGTATATCATAATCTACTGTGGCACACTGTGCAGGCCAATCCTGTTCCCTTCTGTATCTATGAACACGGCCATGAAACCATACTCCGGGCTGATCTCGGTTTTAGGCACCATAATTTTTCCGCCGGCAGCTTCTACCTTATCCAGTACATTTTGCAGATCGGGGTTGCCATTGAGATAGATCAATGGACCTTCTGTTAACGATGGTTTGTGAAAACCTCCGCTGTCCACCACGGCGCCACCCACATCATTCATCATATCATCTAATGGAAACATCCGCATTTTGATATTGTCCATATCCATCGCAATAAGGGATACGCCAAAAATCTTTTCATAAAAAGTGGTGGCTCTTGCCAAATCGTTTGCCGGTATTTCAAACCAGCTGATAGCATTTTTCATATACAACTGTTGGTTTTATTTATTTTGTCATTCCCTGCTCTTTCCATTTTACCAGTACGTTGACAGCACTGTCTGTTAAGGCCGGTTTTTTTAATTTGAAGGGCATAAACTTAGCATCGCTTTGCGGTAGTTTTACCCTTTCAATGATCTCATCAATATGTTTACTCACCGCCTCATAACTGTCCAATGCTTCCTTTTTGCCGTCGGGCGGAAAGTGACAGGGGCTGCAGCTGGTTTTCATAATGCCCACTACATCTTTTTCATAGGAGAGCGGCGCTGTGATGGCTTTTTTTGAAGAACCACAGTTTTGAAAAACAATGGCTGATAGTGCCAGTAGGGTAATACCGATAGTTCTTTTCATGTTGAAATATTTGATATTTAATTTTTTGCTGGAAAAGAAACAGGTCATTTGGTAACCACCGTTACCATTTTCGCATATACGTCATCTTTAGGTTCCCACAGCTCTACCCGGTTGCCTTCAAGGTCGAGTATATGTACAAACCTGCCATATTCAAATTCTTCTATCTCATCCACAATGGTCACCCCTTCCTTTTTCAGTTGCGCTACCAGTTCCACCAGGTTTTCTACCCGGTAGTTGATCATGTATTGCTGTGAAGGCTCTCCAAAATAATCTGTGTTGTTGTTGAATGGGCTCCAGGCGGTATGGCCAAGTTGCTCCTTATCGTCAGCCTGCCGCCATTGAAAACTGCTGCCATTCTGTTCCATGGAAATACCCAGGTGAATGGCATACCAGTCCATCTGTGCCTGTGGATTGTTACATTTAAAAAATATGCCGCCAATGGATGTTACTCTTTTCATGATGGATGTTTCTTTTAAATAAAGATGAGAAACATTTTTGAAAAGTGTTGATACCAATCAATAAAGAAAAGCCGGGCGCCAGGAGAATGGGGCAACGAAATCGCCTGTATTCTTTTTTTCGTCTTTTTTTGCGATGGGCTTAGTGGAAGCCGGTGCAGGCACAGTACCGATCTTTATAACCGGCTTTTTTGCAGTTGTATCGGTTGTCTTTGATTTGCATGGTTGCATGGGGTCGCAGGCAAAACCATAAAAGGCCGTTATGTAAATAATGTTGGCGAGGAAAAAACAGGTAATGTATTTCATGTGCTTTATTTTATTATTGGGCTATACGCTTCCTCTAAATCATTTTATCAGTCGTTAAATGTACTATTTTTTTCGTCTGTATTCAAAGTCAAAATCGGTTTTCCATGTTTTTCCATTATCGGTACTGTTTTCACCATGCTGTCTCACTATATCTGTACCCAAATGATAAAATGTCATCCGCTGTATTTTCATCGAGCCGTCTGCCTGGTTTTCATTAGCGGTTTCCAATATCATTTTGCCCGGTTCGTAGTGGCCATTAAAGTATTCTGTAGCCGTGCCTGAATTGTCAACCCAGTATTGCTGCCACTTTTTTTGTGCGGCATTATAGTGATTGTAACTTTTACCTGCATAACGAATTCCTTTATTAACAGTGGCACTGGTCCATTCTTCCAGAATAAAACAACCATCCAGGATGGCAGTAATTTTACTGTCGCCTGCTTTTTTTTGGTTGTTATCAAATGCTTCCCATTCACCGATCCAGAAATCAAACTGCCGGCACATGCTGTCGCTGCATGGCTTTGCCTGTGAGGTGACGCTAATAGTTAAAATGAATAAACCAACAATCAAACAACTTATTTTCTTGTTCATAAACGGGGACTGTTTGTATGCACTAATCTATCCATTAATTCAATCCTGCCCAAAATGCAGATGCCCGGGGCAGAATTTTAACGGACGAAACCGGGTAAAAATGCGATGGACTGTTCAATGTGATTTCTTAAACCTCCTTTTCCTGAAAATAATTTAACATTGCCAAACAAGCTGCCAACACATGAAGCTGATCATCATTGAAGACGAAGGGCCCGCTGCTGAAAAGCTGCTGCTTTCAATAAAAGCCTGCAACATCACAACAGAACTGTTGGCAGTGCTGGGCAGCGTACAGGAAGCGGTGGAATGGTTTCAGCATCATGCACAACCCGATATGATCTTCATGGATATACAGCTTACCGACGGGCTCTCTTTCAAAATATTTGACCATGTAAAGATCAGTTGCCCCGTTATTTTCACCACGGCGTATGATGACTACTGGCAACAGGCTTTTGAATACAACAGCATTGATTATTTACTAAAGCCAGTGCAGCAGGAAAAACTGGAAGCTACTTTTGCCAAGTATGAAAACATCAAACAATATTTCAGCAGCCATTTTCAATCGCTGATGCAGTACCACCAAAACCCTGCCGCAGACAAAATAAAAAAACGCTTCCTGGTAAAAAGGGGCGTAGACTATATAGCGGTGAAAGCAGAAGACATTGCCTATTTCTATGCGGTACATAAACTGGTTTGTATGATGGACAGGAATGGCCAGAAGTTTATATTAGATAAATCACTTGCTGAAATTGAAAAAGATATTGATCCTGCAATATTCTATCGGGCCAATAGAAAATACCTGGTGAATATTACTGCTATTAAAAAAATAAAAAGCTATCCTAAAAGCAAACTGCAATTAGAAGTAGCACCGCCGGTGGAGGAGGAGATTCTCATCAGCCAGGAAAATGTAAGTGATTTCAAAAACTGGATGGGGAGTTAAAAATATTATTTTTCATTTTGTCCGGAACCATCCACTTCCTGCGTCATTGATAAAACTATTCTCAAATCATTTAAAAAAACAATTATGGAAAAGTTTATGCTCATCTTTCACGGATGCCCCGATGTAACACCTTCACCTGAACAAATGCAGGCCAGTATGACCGAATGGATGGCGTGGATCGATAAGCTGGCAAAAGACGGACGCTATGTAAGTGGTGAACCATTAATGACCGGCGGCAAATTAATAAAAGGAAATATTAAAGGCGTAACCGACGGACCTTATGCTGAAGGAAAAGAAGTAGTGGGCGGTTATTTTATCATCAATGCTGAAAACTATGATGAAGCAGTTGCTTTATGTGCCGACTATCCTGATTTTGACAAAGACGGCAGTATACAGGTAAGACAGGTGATGAAAATGGACATGTAAAAAGATATTTTGTATAGCCATGACAAAGAACACAGTAGCTGTGTTCTTTGTTTTTTATTTTATACTTCGTTATGAGCGCAACTCCGCCTATTGACCAGCTGGTTGACAGTCTCTTTAGAAGAGAGTGGGGTAAGCTTATTTCTGTACTGACCAAACTCTTTGGTCCGCAAAACCTGCAGCTGGCAGAAGATGTAGTACAGGAAACTTTATTAAAAGCTTTACATACCTGGAAGATAAATGGCCTGCCCCAAAACCCATCTGCATGGCTGTTTACTGCAGCCCGTAATAAAGCCATCGATGTGCTGCGGAGGCAAAAAACACAGCAGCAGTATGCAAGAAATATTACACCTCTTTTGCAAAGTGAGTACAGTTTATCTCCCACAGTAAATGAACTGGTGAATGATGCCCATATTGATGACGACCAGCTGAAGATGATGTTTGTATGCTGCCAGCCGCAATTGTCTGCGGAGGCACAGGTGGCAGTGATATTAAAAACACTGTGTGGCTTTAGTGTGGCAGAAATTGCCAAAGCATTTGTTACCAACTACGATACCATTGAAAAAAGACTCTACCGTGCCCGTCAGTCATTAAAAGAAAATAAAGTTTGTTTTGATCTGCCTCCCAGGACTGCGTTGGAGCAGCGCCTTGAAAATGTGCTTACGGCTATTTATTTGCTATTTAATGAAGGCTATAGCTCCACGCATCATGATAACCTGATTAGAAATGACCTGGTAGCGGAAGCTATCCGGCTGGCTGAATTGATCAGCAACAGTAAACTGATCAATACAGGTTCTGCACATGCACTGCTGGCTTTAATGTATTTTACCGCTTCCCGAACGGATGCCAGGCTTGACGAGGAGGGAAATATTCTATTATTAAAAGAACAGGACCGGGGTAAATGGAACCGGGAGATGACTGGTAAGGCTATTCATCATTTAGACGCTTCTGCTGTGGCAGAAAATTTAAGCAAGTATCATTTGGAAGCAGGTATTGCTTTTGAACATGCCAAAGCCATAAACTATGAAAAAACCAACTGGAAAAATATTTTGCATTATTACGATGTGCTGCTTACAATGTACCCTTCGCCGCTGATTGCATTAAACAGGGCCATTGCTGTTGGTGAATTGCTTGGCCCTGCCGAATCGATCAGGGCAATTGAAGCGATTGAAAATATTACCTTATTAGATAAATATTATTTGCTGCCTGCCACACTGGGTGAACAACACAGTAAACTCCGGCAAAACGAAAGGGCAGCTGTTTATTTTAAAAATGCCATGTTACTTACTGCATCTCCCGCCGTTAAAAAACTGCTGCAGCAAAAAATGGACGCCCTGCAGCTATAACAAAATTTTTTCTATTATCTTTTATGTAATCCCAGGGCCGGCAACATCCCATACACAAACCAATAATGTATGCAGTTAAAAGCAAACAGGTGGGATGCACGTTATTTTCAAATGGCATTCCAGGTAACTTTTTTGTGTTATGGATTGATTTTTTTGCACTGGGGAACTGAATGGTTGAATTATTTTTTGTTCATCGGCACGGGTTTACTGTTCCAGTTTATTGCCAATTCCATCGACAAAAGAAAATTTTCGATTACTTCTTTGGCGTTGGGAGGCAGCTGGAAGAGTGTATTGGTAAGCTGTCTTAGTTTATGCCTGTTGTTAAAAACAAACGATTGGTATATCTGCATAGCTGCATCTGCTGTTACCATTTTTAGTAAATATATTTTCAGGTATAAGG
>Ga0075163_10004507_pt1 | contig 18694 bp, 11 predicted proteins | sample JI1023141ADNA_FD_71478 | JGI IMG/M metagenome (GOLD analysis project Ga0075163, IMG submission 71478) | Wastewater effluent complex algal communities from Wisconsin, to seasonally profile nutrient transformation and Carbon sequestration -... | ecosystem: Engineered > WWTP > Effluent > Algae...
TTATTTTCTTCGTAATATTTTTTAAGATCATCATCGCTCACTTTTACTGCGCTATCTCCAACCGAATCGTAACGTTTCATTACAAAACTTACATTCAATTTTGTGGCTTGCATTTGGTAATTGGTTTTTGCTTCTGCAGAAGTAACATAAATTGCTTTTTTAATAAGCGCTGAGTATTTTTCGGCCAAACGTGTATTAGCAACATCTTCTTCCATTTGCTTCACAGCTAATTCTTGATCGCCCGTAACACTTGCAACAACTTGTTTCCATTTGTTGCGATCTAATGTACCATCAGGTAAAGCAAACTGAGGATTTAACTGACGTGTGTTTGGATCGGTTAAACGTTGAATAACAACTTGTGATGGATTAACCACCATGTTCTCATACAACTCATCTTCGCCAACTGAAAGACCAAGCATATTGTATTGAGGCTTGATAACCAATTCAGAAATATAAGATTGAAAAATATATTCAACCACTTGTTTGCGTGTTTGATCATCAATATCGTTTGATTGTTTTTGTTGACGGATTCCGTTCAACTGATTTTCAACCTTGGTGTAAAATTCGTTACGGTCAATCTTTTTTCCGTTCACAACGCCAACTTCATTTACATCACCACCAAAAATGGAACTACCCGAACCCAAAAGGCTTTCAAGGATAAATATCACAAGGGCTAAACCAACTATACCAACCAATAAACCGGTACGCTTTCTTATACTTTCTAAAATGCTCATATTCAATCAAAAATTTAGGAAGGCAAAGTTAGAATAATATCCCTTAATTCAAAAAAATATTGATAAAAATAATGGATGGTAAGGGTTTGTTTAACAGGTATTTAGGGAGATTTTAGTGAGCTTTCATAAACAGGTATTTTATTGGTCTTATTTGGGCGTGCGCCAAAACAGTCTTTAACTCATGCGGGACAAAATTTCCCGCCCAACCCTTACAGTAGTATGTTAGAGTACAACGGGACCTTTTGTCCCGCAAAAGAAATCATAAAATAAAAAAACTAATTGTACTTATTCTTATTCACCCCATAGCAAGGGCCACCGCGATCGCGGAGTTTAAAGTTAACGGACAAACCGTAATAAAAATACCAATCTTTTGTGCGAGGATTGCCACGCATGGTTCCAACAAGATCAGCCGGCTGCGTATTTGGATAAGTGTACTTAATAGCTGAAGGACTAAGAGAAGGATCAGGATAAAGCCCCGAAACATCATCTAAATAATCGGTAAAAGTTTTACGTGGACCCCATTCGAGACCAATACCCATAAAATCCCAAAGGTTGTATTTAAAGCCAATTCCAAATGGAATAGAAAATTGATAAAGTGGGTATCCTTTTTTTTGACCTTCGGTATGAATGTTTTGCAAGGTTTGCCATCCGTTACCAATATTTGCTTGGGGATTGTGATGAAAACCAGCTAAACCGGCAAAGATGAACATGGTAAAATAATGTTTGTTGTGCCCAATGCGATACTCCACAAAATTAAATTCAGAAATAGCGTGCAGCTCGTAAATATCTGAACGGAAACTTGCGTTGCGTAGAAGCTGATCGGCACTTTTGCTTTGCGCATCGGAAGCTGCAATTCTTCCGTAATTAAATCCAAAACGAAATGCATAGCGGTAATTGGTTGTATACCTAAAAAAAATACCGGCGGCGGGTTTTGAATACACAAAATGCTTAAAGGTATTGATATCACCAATGTAATAGGAGCCTCCTAAAAACACCCCTATTTCGCGCTGACGAAAATTACGCTTGGCTGTTTGGGCAAAAGCCGAAAACACCACCAGGAAAGATAAAATATATGCTAGCTTTAAGCGCATCAATTGTAATAACGTAAAATTAGGTGATTTATTGCTACCTCCGTTTATCAATTCCCCAAAGCAATTTGTTGCGTAAGGTGCTAAAAAAATGCGAGCCTTCGAGGTTAATGAGGTTAAATTTAAAATCAGCCAGCTTTATTTTAATTTCCGATTTAGGTGAAATAGAAGATGTTACTGAATCCAAAGACGCATAAAAACTTTCGTTTCGTCCACTTACTTTAAAGCTGATCACTTTTTTATTTGGAATTACAACAGGGCGCACATTTAAATTATGCGGCGCAATGGGTGTGATGATAAAATTATCAGAATCGGGCATCATAATGGGACCACCACAACTTAACGAATAGGCGGTAGAACCTGTTGGTGTTGAAACAATAAGTCCATCGGCAAAATACGAGTTTAAAAATACACCATCCACATACGTATCAATATGGATCATGGCGCCGCCTTCTTGTTTGTGAACTGTAAATTCATTGAGCGCGTAATTCACGTCGCCAAAACAATTATCGCAACCGCTAAGAGAAATTAATTCGCGTTTATCTAAAGTAAATTTTTCTTTTATTAAAAGTGTTGCCGCTTTTTCAAGATCATCTTTATTTACGTTGGCCAAAAATCCTAAACGACCTGTATTTACGCCTAATACCGGAATGCCAGATTTACGAACCAAAGCAACCGTTTCCAACATGGTACCATCGCCTCCTAAAGAGATGACATAATCGGCCATCGAAATTAATTCTTCCGAATTTGCATAGGTACTTAACTCTAATTTGAAATTGTGCTCGGTTTTAAGGAATTCGTAAAACTCTTTAAAAATAATGAGCTTAATTTTTTCCTTAGTGAACAGATTGTAAAGTTGCTCAATATAAACCGGGAGGTTATCTTTTGTAGAACGCGCGTATACTGCAATTGTCATATAATGGTTTTACAAGTTTAATTATTGATCTTATCGCCTCGTAATTCACGAAAACGCTTACGAGCTTCGGTAACAAAAATACTTCCGGGATAGTTGGTAATAATAGCCTCGTAAGCTTCTTTGGCTTTTGTTGTATCTTTTATTTTGTTCTCGTATAGTTGCGCTAATTTATACTGCGCGTCATCGCCATACAATTCGCTTGGATAAAATTCTATAATATCCTTATACATTTTTTCGGCGTCGGTATATTTATTTGTGCGTTCGTAAATGGCGGCTTTTTTAAAGAATATGTCATCTCCAAGGGTATTATTACTAAATAATAAATTAACGCTATCCATTCGCGCTATGGCATCGGTATAACGATGTTGCAAGATCATTAAATCCGCACTTGCAAATAATTGCAAGGGCACTTCATTTGTGTCTACACCAATGGCATCGGTAATAATAAGCGAAAGATCCAAGGCATCATTGGCAATTAATTTTGTGGTAGCGCCTTTTAATACATCACATTGTGTTTTGGCCCATTTAAAATCACCGGCATAAAAACTGAGTTTGGCATTTTTAAATTTTGCTTCATGGCCAATAGCTTCGTATTTAAAATCTTTTTCTACTTGCGAATATAAAAGTGATGCATCCCAAATAGCGCCACTTACCAGGTAAATATCGGCTTGCAAAATTTTGTAATCGGCTTTATCAACCGGTTTAATACTTGGGTTGCTGATCACCTCATCTAAAAGTGTAATGGCCTCTTCGGGTTTATTTAAATAATACGCTTTTAATGTTGCTAAATTTTTTACCACAAAGGTTTGCATAAATGTTCCTTTGTGTTTATCAGAAGCCGCTTGCAATTTTTGTTCTACAACCATTAATTCTTCTTTAGTGGCTTGAGGTTTTTGTAAAACCAATTCATATTCTACTCCTAGAATCTCGATAGTAGAAGATTCGTTATAAATACAATTTGGTTTATCAATTAGGTACTGATAACAACGCTGCGCAGTTTCCCAAGCTTTGTTGGAAACACAAATGCGCGCCAATTCATAAATACGGCGACCATCTTCTTTATTGCGCTTATCAATGGATTTGCTTTGCACAAAAGCGGCATCGAACTCTTTTTGTTGTTTTAAAATGAAGATCAAAAATTCTGCGAACACAATTTTATCGGGCTTTGATTGAATGCGTTTTTGCAATTCTTGCTTAAGGATGGGATTTTTTAATCCTGCACTTTCTTCATCGTAACCTAAAGAGTTTTGCAAATTATTTTGCGCCATGTATAATTCCGAATCCCTAAAATCAATAGCATCTAAATATTCGTTCACCATTGCCACAACATCGCCTTTGAGTTTGTATACATCAGCGCGTTCGTAGAAATATGGATAATCTGGCGTTGCTTTTCTTCCTTTATTGTAAACCGCAATGGCATAATCGTATAATTTTGCGTCAACAAAAGCTTGTGCTAAATTATTGATAAAAGGTTGTACAGGATTTAATTCTTTTAGAGCCTTTTCATAGCACTCCGTTTCTTTCTTTGGTTCATCTTTTAATTTATAAATGTTACCCAAATGAACCAAAACCGATAGATCATACTTATTACTCTTCACTAATTTCTTTGTTATCTTCTCTGCTTTATCAAGATCTTTTACAGCGATCAAACTTTTATAATAGTAACCATACCATATTGTTGGATTCTTATCAAAAAGATCTTCGAGGTAAACATTGGCCTTTTCAAATTCCTTTTGTTCGAAAAATTGAATGGCTAATGCTTCTTTGCTGTTGTTACCGCCAGTTTGGAGATTGATCTGTGCACGAGAAATAAAGTGCAACACTATTAAACTTAAAAAGAATATTAGTTTCTTAAACGACATTAAATTAGAATACTCCTTCTTTTTTCAATAACACAAAATTCTAGTTTAAGTGGTGATCAATTAAAATTGAATTTCAATTGTACCTGTTTGCCATTTTGATCGAACTCAATATTATCGGATAGGTTTTTCATCAAGAAAATTCCTCGTCCATTTATCTTATCAAGATTTTCGGGGGCAGTTGGATCAGGAAGATTTTTATGATCAAAACCTTTTCCTTCATCCGACACAAAAAACGTGATCGCCTTTGGATCAACACTGTAAGTAATAGTTACTGATTTTGCCGGATCATTATTATTTCCGTGTTGAATAGCGTTGTTAACTGCTTCGGTAACGGCAATTAAAATATTACCATATCGATCTTCATTTACTTTGTACGCTTCACACACATCGTCGATCACTCTTTCAACTAATGTTATATTTTGGGTGTCTGAACTTATTCTCAAATTCTCCCCGTTGGTTAAAATCATTTCTTATTTACGCTATTAAAGTAGTTATTCACCTTCTCTTTGTAAAAAGGAGTAAGACTAGGCGGAACGGTGTTTATGAGTTCCAATTCTTTTTCCTTTAGTCTTTTATACTCTAAAAACTGTCCAGGGTTACTTAAATTTTGACTTTTCGCTTCATTACTTTTCCTCTTTTCATCCTGCTCTCTTTCGCGTTCAGCTTTCTCACTTTCAAGTAGTTTGGTTAAAATGTCGTTTTGGCGTTTGATCATCTCGTTACTAATTTGTTTGTTAACTAGCTCTTTTTCAGTTTGTTCCATCAATTCCGCCATATCGCCACCAGGATTAGAGCCTTTGTTTTTTAACTTTTCCATCATCTGAACCATTTGTCTTCTAATAGCTTCTTGCTGTGCGGCCATTTTAGCAAATTGTTCACTGGTTCCAGGCATGTTTAATTTAGGTAGGCCTTGGTTACCCATTTGTCCATTTCCGGGTTTCTGGCCGGGCTTTTGCCCTGGTTTTTGTCCCGGTTTCTGACCTGGTTTTTCTCCGGGTTTTTCACCCTTATCCATGGCATCTTTTAAAGCTTGCAGTTGTTTATTTAATTGTTCCTGCAATTTTTTCATATTAGGAATGCTTGGCGCATTTGACGGTGTTTGGCCTGAACCCGAACCCGGTTTTTTACATTTTCCTTTTTTACCGCCTTTTTGTTTGGCAGCAGCTTTCATTTTATTTTGTTTTTGCTCTAATGATTCATTCAACAACAATGCTAAATTATTTACCGAGGTCATGGTCGTTTGCATACGGGTTGTAGCATCAGCGGTATTTCTATCAGCCAGCGCTTTAATAGTTTTTTCCATGTTATTATTAATGGCACTTATTTCGCGATTAATAAAACTACTTACCATTGGCTCACGTTTACTTAACGCCAATAAACTATCTTCAATGATCTTGCTATCACTCTTTAATTTATTTTGGAGTTGAGGGATCTTTAAATACTGAGGATTATCAATTCGTGTTGTGCTTAATTGTTTCATTAATTCCTCTTGGGTAAACGACACGTTCAATAAATTCTCTAAAATTTGTCGCATGGCCGCGGCATTCTCCGCGTCTTGTTGTTGTGCTTCCATTTCCATTTCTTCCATCATCTCCTCGGCCATTTCCTCCATTTTTTTGGCGGCATCTTCTTGCGCTTTTGCAGCTTCCTTTTTCTCTCCTTTGTTCAAGCTTTCCGAACTCTTTTTCATTTCCTTGCTTACATCCTCTTTCTTTTTTTCGTTGCTTGGAAGTTTGGCAGGCTCTTCTAATTCAGCATTTTTTTTCTCTAACTCTTTTATGTCTTCTTTTAGTTTATCAAACTCTTTACTGATGTCGTCTTGCTTTTTTTCAAGTTCCTTATTGTCTGGCGACTTATTATCTTTATTCTCAGTTTCATTCTTCAGATCTAATTCTTTATTCTTTAGCTCATCCAGCTTATCCACCACACTCTGCATTTTCTCTTGCACTTCCAAGGCCTTGAACAATTCCAAATTACGATCGAGCTCCTTTTCAATATCCTTGTTAGTGAGTTTTAATTCTTCCAATTTTTGTTGCACCTGATCCTTGTTCAACTGATTCATGGCCTTTTGAAGCTCTTCAAACAACTTCTTCATTTCCGGCGTCATAATCTGATCGAATAATTTTTCGAGCTCTTGTTGTTTCTCTAAAATGGTTTCGTCCTGTTGTGAGAACTCATTTTGCATTTGGTTGTTCTGCTGATTCTCTTTTTTAACTTCTTCAATTTTATTTTTTAAAGCATTTTGCTTGTTCATGATCTCTTCCAGCTTCTTCTTCTCTTCGTAGCTTAACTGGTTCTTATCATTTATTTTTTTTGAAAGATCGCTCACATCCTTTTGCAATTGTTTAGCGCGCTTGATGCTTTCTTCCAGATCATTTTTTATTTCCGAATTATTTTTTGATGCGGCTTCGTTGATCTCATCCAAGCTTGGCGCTTTATATACCAATACATTTGTTTTGGAAGATTTAGAACCATTTACACCATCATTATCAAATATCTCGAAGTAATACTCGATCTTATCGCCAGGCATTAAATTAAATGCGGCGGTATTTAGAAAATAGTAATACGTTTGCGAAACTTGTTTAGGATTGATATTGATAGGAATAGTTTCAGAACTTTCAATAGGTTTATTGGTTGAGTCGGTACTGTACTTTTTCAGCACCATGTTTAAACGCGAAAATCCGTAATCATCTTTTACACTTCCGCTTAAGTAAATATTTTTAGTATTAAGTGAATCGGTAGTTTGGTTAAGATCGATCATAGGATACTGATCAGGGATAACATTGATCACATATGAAACAGAATCAATGGCCTTATCAACCAAAACGTTTGTGGCTTTTAAAATGTAGTTGTTGCTATTTAAAAATTTACGTGAGTAAGTAAACTGATCTTGCGTGGTGTGAACAGGATTTATCAAGGTATCGATAAAATGCAAACTCAGATCATCGGTGTTTTTTGTATTGAAGGTCCAAACCACTTTTGTGCCTTGAGGTAATTGCAGATCGCCGGAATTAACCAATTGTTCGTTTGGCTTATTCAAATACGCCGGATAAATTAACTGCGTGCTAAATTGTGTGATGACAGGTTTAGGTAAAACTTTTAGTTCATATTCTTGCGATTCAAAACCCGCAGCTGCAAAATTAAAATTGGTGTTCTTTTGCAAATTTTTAAAGGTATAAGAGAAATTTACCTTATCGGTCTTGTCCAATTTGTATTCAACGCCATTTATTTTAACGAATACTTCATTGGGTAATTGATCGCCATTAACTTTCACATTCATTTCAAAATCTTGCGATTGAAGCGCACTCAGATCATTATTTAAAATAGTGAATTCAAAAGGCATTTCCTTAGAGTAGTAAGTTTGGTAATGCACTAATCGATCAGTTCCTTTAGTAATTATGCCAGGCCAAATAATATAGGTAGAGATAAAAAGGAAAAGAACAGGCAATACATACTTTAGATATTTGGTGTTCTCTTTAAGATCGATGGCAGAAGTAAAAGGTACAGGACGTAATTCATTTATTTTTTGATCGATGCTTGCCATGAGCAGATCGTTGGAACCTAAAAGTCCTTGTTGATTTTGCAATTGCAGAACATTGAGTAATTTATCTTGAACGTTTGTAAAATGGGTTCCTATAATACTGGCTGCATCGTTATACGAAATAGTATCGCCAATTTTATTGAGTTTTAAAAGTGGGGTAGCAATGTACTTTGTAAGTACAAAACCGGTAAGCGCTAAAAAGCTAAAAAAGAAAATGGTTCTCGCCGTTGTATCAAACTCTCCAAAATAATTTAATACCACTACACTTAAAAATGCTGAAAACAATAAACCTAACGAATACAAAGTTCCTTTGATCAGTAAATTTTTATAGTACTTACGGATGAATTCATCCAGCTTATTGATGAGTATTTTATTCTGTGCCAATTGCTAGTTCTAATGTACACTATTTAGATGCTATTCCGGAGCTTTTTCCACAAGTGGTTAGCCTATTCAAATATAATGAATGATAGGGGCTTTAAATACGGAAATTATGTTAAGAAATGGAGGGTAATAAGCTATTGAAACACAAAAAGGCTATCGCCATTACTCAAATAAGCCCTATTCTTTAAAAACACTGTTTGGCTTAATTTATTGATGGGGAAAGGCTTACAAACTTCATCAAACAACTTGTAATTATAACTGCAAATGCCGCCGTCTTTTTGGAAGTAAATGATGTTCTCGTTCACCTGGAATTTCTTTAGCCCTTTTAGGCTAATGATCTTGCTAAAGGTTCCAAAAATATCAAATACGTAAATGCCAACATTGGGGCAATTTAAAAATACATTACCGTTATGCTCCATTAAAAAATTGGGTTTCACCTCTTCGGTTTGCAACATTTGTTTTAAGTTTCCTGTAGAAGCCATTTGTTTTAATTGTTCATCAAAGCGAACCAATTCGTTATTGGCTTTATTGAATAACCAAATTCCATTATTTCCCGAAACACAAGCCAGCTCCGTTTGTTCGTAGCCTAATTTCTCGAGGGTAACCGGATCGTTTTTTTGTGTAAGCTGATTATCTACAAACACTAATTGCTGATAATCCTTATAGAATAACATAATCCGTAAAGCATTGGTGGCATCCACCGAAGTGATATTGCCTAATTTTAAATTACTGTAACGGTTAAAATAAGTTCCATTAGCCAAATGCTTTACCATCTCGCTTTCTTTGATAAAGAACATGTTCCCCAAATTATCTACAGTAAAATAGTCGTGCGGTTTTTTAATTATCTGCGGTTTTGTATCGTTTTGAAATGAACACAACAAAAAAACAAAAAGTACCAAATATATCTTTTTAGAGGCAGGAACCACGAAGGACACGAAAGTCTTACACGAAAAGCACGAAAGTCTTATTTGGTTCATACAAGTTTATTTACTTTTAAAACTTCCTCTAAGGTATCACGTTTATTGTTCAAGCGGGGCACTTTATACTGTCCACCCAATTTATTATTAAACTTTAACCAATTATAGAACGAGTTTTGCGGCATATTTTTTACAACAGGTGAGTGCAGTACATAATTATTATAGCGCTTGGCTTCATAATCACTGTTTTGTTTTTTTAAAGCCTCATCTAATAACGCAACAAAGAACTCAAAATTGTTTGGCTGCCTTTCAAACTCGATCAGCCATTCGTGCGCTCCTGCATTTTCGTTCATAAAAACGGGTGCTACGGTATAATCGCGAACCATGGCATGCGTTCTTTCGCAGGCGGCTGCAATAGCACTATCGGCATTATGAACCATTAATTCCTCGCCAAATACATTTATAAACTGTTTGGTTCGTCCTGTAATAATAAAACGATAAGGATTTATAGATGTAAATTGAATCACATCGCCCAAACGGTAACGCCATAAACCGGCGTTGGTAGAAATAATGATCTCGTAATCGATGCCTACTTTTACATCATCCAAACATATCAAAGGTTTATCTTGCCCGAGCTCTTGAAATTCATAAAAGATCCCATAGTCTAACATCAATAAGATCTCATCAGAATTGGGTTGATCTTGAATTCCAAAAAAACCTTCCGACGCATTGTATAATTGCAAGTACGAAACTTTATCGCTTCCAAATAATTGTTTGAATTGCTCTTTGTATGGGCCAAAACTCACGCCTCCATGAAAGTACACTTCAAAGTTTGGCCAAATTTCTTTTATTGTTTTAGCACCCGAACGTTCCAAAATACGCTTCAACAAAACCAACATCCAACTTGGTACTCCGGCAATACTGGTTACATTCTCATTCGTCATCGTATCTGCCAACTTCTCCAGTTTACTTTCCCATTCGTCCATTAAAGCAATTGAAACATTAGGCGCTCTAAAAAACTCTGCCCACATGGGTAAATTTTGAATGATGATAGCACTCACATCGCCATGAAACGAGTGATGATCACCAAAATGATCTTCCTTAAAACTTCCTCCAAGCGCTAAATTTTTTCCGGTGAATAATTGCGTTTCCAAATTATTAATGCAATGCAAGGTCACCATATCGCGACCACCTTTATAATGACAGCCATCTAAATGTTCTAAACTTACTGGGAGGAATTTACTTTTATCGGTTGTACCGCTACTTTTTGCAAACCATTTAATATCGGTATGCCACAATAAATTTTGCTCGCCTTTTCTATTGCGTTCAATATATGGCTTTAAACTTTCGTAATCATTTAGGGGGATCTGCTTTTTAAATTGCTCGTACGAATTTATTTCGCCGAAATTATACTTCTTACCATACTCCGTTTCTTTTGCTGCATTCAATAAATTATGCATCCATTCCATTTGCACATCTACCGGGTATTTCATAAATAACTCGATCTGGTGCATGCGCTTTTTCATCAACCAACTTGCTATGGAATTAATGATAGGCACTATTTCTTAAATTTAAATTGAAGATCGGCAAGATCCAGGGCGTTTAAGCACATGTCTTTTGTAAGCATTCCCTTTCTGGCCACACAAACACCATATTTCATATCGTGATAACCTTCCATATGATGTGCATCGGGATTAATAGAAACCATCACATTCTTTTCTAAACAATACCAGATCCAACGCCAATCAATATCTAAACGATACGGATGTGCGTTGAGCTCCATGCTTACTTTATTTGCCGCGCAAGCATCAATTACTTTTTTGTGGTTGATGGGGTAACCAGGGCGTGCTAATAATAAACGACCTGTAGGATGCCCTAAAATACTTGTGTATGGATTTTCAATAGCTTTTATCAAACGCTCCGTTGCTTTTTCTTCTGTCATTTTTAAATTCGAATGCACAGAAGCCACAATAAAGTCGAATGTTTTTAAAACATCCTCGGCATAATCTAAATTACCATCATTTAAAATATCGCTTTCAATACCGCTTAATATTTTAAAACTATCGGCATACTCTTTGTTGAGCTTTGCAATTTCCATTTGTTGCTGCCAAACCCGTTCTTCGTTCAATCCCTGCGCATAAAACGCCGATTTGGAGTGATCGCATATTCCTAAATATTGATAGCCGAGTTCTTTGCAGTAATCGGCCATTTGTTTTAGCGAATGAACACCATCGCTATAGGTAGAGTGGTTGTGCAAAATTCCTTTTAGATCGCTAAGCTCAATAAGTTTTGGGATCTTATTTTCTTTAGCGAATTCAACTTCATTTAATCCTTCACGCAATTCGGGTTCAATGTATTGTAATTTTAATGCTGTATAAATTTCTTGTTCGTTTTTAAATTCAGTTTGTGTTAACGAGTTAAAGCCTACTTTTTGCAAGTGTTCTTTTGTTGCAGTTAATTCAAATTGCTTCTTTGCAAATTCGTTTATAGGAACCTTATGATGTAAAAAGGGCATTCCCACTTTTTCTTCTAACTTTTTAAGATCCAAATTAAGCGCCGGATCACTCAGTATCTCAATTTTATCGAGCACTTCCGCTTTTCTTCTAAAATCTCCAACAACACTTATTTTTATTTTTGGAGCAGCCTTAGTAATATTCTCAACTAATGTATTTATAAAGGGCTCAACGCTTGCATAATGTTTTTTGGAAGAGTTGGCCAATTTAAATTCGATACTTGCCTTAACTGCTTCTTGTGTTTTTTGTCCAAAACCTTTTAAAGTAGACAAACGATTTTCATTACAGGCATACAACAACTCCCCTACACTCTCAATGTCAAGTTCTTTCCAAATAGCATGAACTTTTTTTGGTCCGAGTCCTTTTATACTCATCATATCAATAACCCCCGCAGGTGTTTTATTGATGAGCTCATCTTGTTCTTTAGCAGAACCGTGTTCGAGTAATTCGAAAATAAATTTAGAAATGCTTTTGCCGATGCCTTCGATGCTTTCGATATCTTTTTGAGTGCGTCCATTAAAATCATAACGTAATTTATCTAAGCGATATGCCGCTGCAGAAAAAGCACGTGACTTAAAAGAATTTTCGCCATGCAATTCCATGAGCTTGGCCTGGAGATCGAGGATATCTACAACTTCTTCATTTGTCATGGCTCACATACGCTTTAGCTATGATCATGTCGTTAGGATTGGTGATCTTTATATTCTCATAATTACCTTGCACCAGATTTATTTTTTCGCCAATGGATTCCAACACGGTTGCATCATCCGTAAACGCCGGAGTGTAATCTTTAGTAAAGGCTTTTTTAATAAGTTTAATATTGAAACATTGTGGTGTTTGGATGATCTTGTATTTATTTCGGTCAACCGCTTTATTCTTTTCGTTGCTTGCTTTTCGCACACTTTCAAATAAGGTGATCGAAGGAATAGCATTTCCTTTTTTTGATGCAACCGAAAAGCAGTTCTTAATAACGTCGATGGCCACAAACGGACGAGCAGCATCGTGAATACCAACTACACCATTGTTCTCTGGAATAAGCGCTAAGGCATTTTTAACCGATTGGTAACGCGTATCGCCTCCTGTGGTGATCTGGATCTGCTTTTTTGGAAAATGTTTTTTGCAGATCACTGTTAGCTCCTTTTTATAGGCAGGATGTACTGCTATAATAATATTGATGGTAGGTTTATACTTCAAAAATTTATTGATGCACAAAACGATAATGGGAATCCTATTAATTTCCATGAATTGCTTTGGAGTTTCATTCCGCATGCGGGTACCTGTTCCGCCTGCCACTATGATCACAAAATCCTTCCTCATATACTCTATAAAAATACGATTTATTAAGGTTTGAGCATTTCAAAATGCTGTTAAGTTTTTTTAATAACGTGCAAAAAAAATCCCGACCATTTTGGCCGGGATCATTTCAAAATTGATTTTTTTATTTCTTTAATTTATCCGCCGGGATAACAAATGTTTTTGTAAGATCGATATGGTTCATAGCGTTCTCAGGCAAGTTACGTACACCTTTTTGTTCTAGTCTAAAGTTCTCGTCGTAAAATATTGGCATAAATGGTGCATCATCAACAGCCACCGCTTCTGCTGCGCTTAAAAGGGCAAAACGTTTTGCCTTATCAGGTTCTGTTTGACTTGCTGTAAACAACGAATCAAAACGTGCATTTTTGTAACGGAAGAAATTAGTAAATGATTTATCTGCAGGATTCTCAGGAACATGTTTACCATTGAATAAGGTTAAGAATGTTTCAGGATCCGGATAATCGGCGTTCCAACCAAAACGGAAGAAATCAGCTTTCCCTGATTGAACATTATCAATATGCTCACCTAATGGAACTGTATTAATATTGATCTTTACATTGATATTCTCTTTCAACATGCTTTGGATCACCTCAGCAACTAAAATATTTCTATCACCACCACCACTATTGATCTCTAAGTTGATCTCAGGAAAACCTTTTCCATCAGGAAAGCCTGCTTCTTTCATTAATTCTTTTGCTTTGGCAACATCCAATGGATATCCTTTTATGCCTTTATAATTGTAACCTTCTTTTTCAAACGCTTCTGTGTAAGGAACCATTCCGTATTCGGCAGGAGAACCTTCACCTTGAATTGTAAACACCGCAATTTTATTACGATCGATCGCATAGTTGAATGCCTGACGAACCGCTTTGTTTGCAAATACATTTTTAGTGCTTGATTGAACGTTAAATCCAAAGAAGTTTGTGTTCAATGCCGGTGAACTGATGATCTGGAATTCATTCTTTTTTGATTTAGCATCAGCAAGATCTCCCATGATCTCAGAGAACATCTCTACAGGAATACGATAGATCATATCCAGATCTCCTGATTTGAATTTCAAGATCTCTGATTTTTTCTCGCGGATAAAGCTCCACTTCACACCATCTAAATAAGGTAATTTATTTCCGTGCTCATCAACTCCCCAATAGTCTTGATTTTTTTTCATCATTACTACTTCACCTTCTTTGATCATCTCTACGTAAAACGGACCAGTACCAACTACGTTCACACGCATATCATTACCGTATTTTTTAAATGCTTCAGGAGGATAAACAAAACATCCAGGCATTGCTAAAATATTAAGGAATCCTAAGCTAGGAACCGTCATTTTTAAAACCAATGTGCTATCATTAACAACCACAACACCACTTACTCTTTTTGTGCTTCCACCTTTTGATGCAACAAATGCTTCTGTTGCTCCAACCACTTTATCTTTAAATGTAGATTCAAACAAATTGTTTGATGGATCTTGAGTACATAACCTTTCGAAACAGAATTTGATATCGTTTGCATTCATGATGCGTCCTTTTCCTTCAGGGAAACAGGCATTATCATGAAACTTTACATTTGGACGTATATGAAATGTGATCTCTTTTAGATCTGCGCTAAATTCCCAACGTGATGCTAATGCAGGAATAATGTTTAGATTTTCTGGATCATATTTTACTAAGCCCTCATAAACCTGGTAAGCTATGTGATAGGTTGGAACGTCGTTAATCGACATTGGTATAAAACTCTTAAGGTTCTCTACTTCATTTAACCTTAAAATACCGCCCATATAAACGCCGCCTTTGCCTTCTGTTTTACCGGACTTATCATCCTTTTTCTCACCACCACAAGAAGTAGTGATAAGAGCGATGGCAGTAACAGACAACAATACTAATTTCTTCATACTAAAAAATTAACGAACTTGATTAGAAATTACAATTTAATAATGCAACAAAGTTATATTTTTAGCTTAACATTCCTAATTTTTTCATAAAAAAACGCCTTTTTGTCGATAAAACTTAACAAATTGGCTACCAGTGATAAAGCCCTAGCTAAGCTCTAGTAAAACAGGGCAATGATCGCTGTGTTTTACCTCCGAAAGTATAACAGCGTGCTTTAGCCTATTGGCCATTGAGTTGCTTACCATATTGTAATCAATACGCCAGCCTAAATTCTTGTTTCGCGAATCGGCTCGGTAGCTCCACCAGCTGTATTGGTGCGGACTTTGGTTAAAGTACCTAAAGGAATCAATGAATCCACTATTAATAAAATTTTCCATCCATTCGCGTTCTTCTGGCAAAAAACCGCTTGACTTTGCATTCGAAATTGGGTTATGAATATCAATGGGTTTATGGCAAATGTTATAGTCGCCACAAAGCACCAAATTCGGTATTTTTTTCTTTAGATCGTTTATATACTCTTGAAAAAAATCGAGCCATTTCATCTTAAAATCCTGTCGCTCATCACCACTACTCCCGCTTGGATGATAAACACTCATTACCGAATGATCTTCGTAATCGGCTCGTATCACGCGGCCTTCAAAGTCATATAGCTTATTGCCGCAGCCGTATTCTACATGCTTTGGTTTTTGCTTAGTAAAAATAGCTACGCCGCTATACCCTTTTTTTTGAGCAGGATGCCAATATAAATTGTAACCCAATTCTTGGAATTCTAAAAGTCCAACTTGCTCGGGGTTTGCCTTAATTTCTTGTATGCAAAGCACATCCGGATCGGCACTTTTAATCCACTCAATGAGGCCTTTTCCCAATGCAGAGCGAATTCCATTAACGTTGTAGGTGATGATTCTCATAAGGTTGGCAAATTAAGATGATGCGAGGGCAAAAACAAAAATATTACCGATTAAACCTTGCACAATTTACTAACTTTAAAAACGTTTAATGCTAATGCTCAACCGGCATAAATACCTTTTTGCGATCATACTTTCTGTGTGCTTTATAAATACCCATGCGCAATATTTTAGAAGCGAGCGCACCCAAACATTTACAGTAAAAAATGATACTTTGAAATTAGACAGTTTAAGTTTGATCAAAGAAAGTGTAAGGATCACTTATTTTTCGGCTAGTGATTCGGTAAAAAAACCGGAGATAAATTATCCTTTACACGCTTTGATATTTAAAAGCGGAAGACCGGATAGTATTTTGGTGAGCTATCGGGTTTTTCCATTCAATTTTGAGCAATTGTATTTCCATAAAGATGCCTCGCAATTATACACCGATCTTTCGATGCCGGATAGACCATTTACAATAAAGTATGACAAGAATGGTTACAACTCCACACTTTTAAAAAATGACGGCTTAAATAAAAATGGGAATATTAGCCGTGGAATCTCCGTAGGAAACAATCAAGATGCCGTTTTAAATTCGAATTTAAATTTACAGGTCAGCGGAAAGCTAACGCCAGAGATAGATATTTTAATGGCGGCCACCGATAATAATATTCCGTTTCAGGCAGATGGAACAACTGCACAGCTACAAGAATTTGACAAAGTATTTGTGCAGTTGAATAACGAAAGCACAAAGTTGGTTGTGGGAGATTATCAATTAAGCAGGCCGCAAAATTCGTACTTCATGAATTTTTATAAACGCGCGCAAGGGATAAGCTTGGATAATGTGTATTTGGATAGCACCAATAATAAACCGGTTACTTTTAAAACACAAGTAGCGGGCGCCATTTCGCGTGGAAAATTTTCGCGCATGGTGTTTTTTGGGATCGAAAATAATCAAGGGCCTTACCGTTTGCGTGGCGCAGATAACGAACCTTTTATTATTGTATTAAGTGGTACTGAAAAAATTTATATCGACGGTAAATTATTATTGCGCGGACAAGAGAATGATTATATCATTGACTATAATACAGGAGAACTAACTTTTACCGCACGGCAACAAATAACAAAAGACAAACGGATAGTTGCCGAGTTTCAATACGCAGAGCGAAATTATGCGCGTTCGCTTTTTTTGTTTTCGGAAGAGATCCAAGGCAAAAAAGCAAAAGCCTATTTTAATTTTTTTAGTGAGCAGGATAATAAGAACCGTGCCTTACAACAAAGTTTAACGCAGGAGCAAAAATTAGCGCTTGCACAAGTTGGCGATACGCTAGAAAAAGCTTACACAAGCGGTGCCACACTTTCAACATTCAATAATAGTGATGTGTTCTATTTGAAAAGAGATAGTATTGTTGACTTCGTGGTGTACCCAATTTACGTATACAGTACCAATGCTGATAGTGCTAAATACCTTGTTAAATTCAGCAATGTTGGTGTTGGAAAAGGAAATTACATACAAGTTGCTTCAGCAGCCAACGGAAGAGTTTATAAATGGATAGCGCCCATAAATAATGTTCCGCAAGGAAGTTTTGAACCTTTGATACCACTGGTGAGCCCTAAACAAAGCCAGATGTTTACAGCAGGCTTAAATTATTCGCTTACTAACCAAAATAGTTTGCAGATAGAAGGCGTGTATACTAAAAATGACATCAATACATTTAGTTTGCAAAACAAAGGGAATGATGAAGGAAGTGGTGTAAAAGTGCTTAGTAAAAACGCGAAGTTATTAGAGAAAGATTCGGTAGGTAATACAACCAAATTGGTTTACAATATAAATTATGAATTTGTACAAAAGAATTTTAAACAAATAGAACGCTTTAGAACTATTGAATTTGACAGGGATTGGAATAGGCCATTAACAGGAAACATTAGTAACGATCAACATATTGGAAATGTAGAATTGGGGTTTGTAAGAACAAAAGGGCTCTCGAGTATTTATCAATTCAATAATTTTATAGAGGGGAATTCTTATCAAGGTATTCGCCATAATTTAGTGAATAGATATAATAGCAAAAATTTTAACGGACAATATTCAGGCTCGTATTTAACCAGCAATGACAAGATCACAAGTACTAATTTTTACAGGCATAAAACATTTGCGTACCAAAAACTCGGCAAAGTGAAACTAGGATATGTAGATGATTTTGAGAACAACAAATTTATTTTAGATAGCACCCGTAGATTTACCCCTCGCACGTATCAGTTTTGGGAGTGGGAAGCAAGTATTAGCAGCGCCGATTCAAGTGTGAATTTCATGAAATTATTTTATAAAGAACGGAGAGACAAACAAGCATACAATAACGAAGTAAAGGATAGCACCATGGCCACCAACATTGGTTTTCAGGCCAATATAAATAGCATCAAGAACAATCCTTTTTCGGTTTACATTACTTACCGACAATTAAATTTAAAGAATACCATTAGTTCCATTTTAAAACCTGATAATACGTTTTTGAATCGTTTGGAATATAATCCGCGCTGGTTCAAAGGATTATTAACTATGGGCATTTTTTACGAAACAGGTTATGGCTTAGAAAATAAACGCGAATATTATTACATTGAAGTAGCACCAGGCCAGGGGCAATTTTCGTGGTTAGA
>Ga0075163_10004509_pt1 | contig 18691 bp, 22 predicted proteins | sample JI1023141ADNA_FD_71478 | JGI IMG/M metagenome (GOLD analysis project Ga0075163, IMG submission 71478) | Wastewater effluent complex algal communities from Wisconsin, to seasonally profile nutrient transformation and Carbon sequestration -... | ecosystem: Engineered > WWTP > Effluent > Algae...
TCAAAATCAACGACGTAGAATTCATTGACCGGATTGGGATCGGATATGTTCATATAATTCAATTATAGCATTAGCAGCAACAGCTGAATCATGACGAATGAGCGTTCTACTGTTGGCGATCGGGTCGGATGAACTTGTATTTTGCCAAACCGAACCTGCAAGTAGATTAGTACCTACCGCAACGTATGGAGCGCCTTGCATCTTTTCCTGATCGTAACCCACGCTCTTCTCGCCCGCCTTGGCATATTTTTCTAGTAACTCGTCGCTCGGTTTCTCAGTGTTATAGAGAACCGCGTCGAGGAATGCTCCACCGGCGAGTCGCTCAATCTCATCAACAAAATCAGTTACTTCGTAGCCATCTGTTTGACCAGGCTTCGTCACGAGGTTACAGATATACATTTTGGTAGCATTTGAGGCACGCAGCGCGTCACCGATACCGGGCACGATCAAAGCCGGTGCGAGGCTACCGTACAGGTTACCGGGGGCGATAACAATGATGTCGGCCATCTCAATTGCACGAAGCGCTTGAGGGTTTGGGGCTGCGACTGGATCCAGATGAAAATCAGGTTTCTTGCCATCAAAATCAAGATCAGTAATCGCCGCTTCTCCGCGCACTTGCGAGCCTTCGTCATTCGTCATGACTAACGTGACATTCGTGAGCGTAATCGGTTCGACAGTCCCTTTCACGCCCAGTACTTCACTCGCAAGTTCAACACCTGCAGCAAAATCACCTGTCATTTTTTCAAGAGCTGTTAGGAATAAGTTGCCAAACGCATGCCCCTTCAGACTTCCCTCTTCAAATCGATAATTAAACAAATCCCGGACCTTCGGCGAGTTACTGAGAGCAACAAGGCACTGACGCACATCACCTGGAGGCAACACGCCGAGTTCGTCCCGTAGCATGCCTGTACTACCACCGTCATCTGCCATGTTCACCAGCGCAGCGATCTGACTTGTATGATTTTTCAGCGCGCTGAGTAGTGTAAAGCTACCTGTTCCGCCACCAATGATAGCGATCTTCAGTTTGGTTGGTTCAAACGGATCTTTCATGTAACTTTAGTATACCATTTTGCTTTGGTATACTATTTACCAGTAATGATCCCTTTTATCCTCCGGTTGCTATGGCGCCTTATTATTCTATTGCTCGGTGCAGCCGCATTGTCGTTTCTCGTGCTCACTTTTTGGCCCGAGGCCGGCAGCCGCGACACTATCTTTATCGCCCTATTGATCATCTATTGCTTGATGGCATACATCGTAGTTCCGGCACTCATGCGTCTGTTCCATATATTCTCCAAGCCCGACCACATTCCTATCTATGCTGCGACGCGTGACGGTTGGCCATCAGATCCAATCAATATCACCGTTATCGCCAAAAGCGAAAGGCATCTCATCCGATCATTCAACAAAGCCGGATGGCATACATCGGATCCTCTGACATTCAAAAATGGTTTGCGCGAATTGATGGCTATCATTTTCAATACTTCATATCCCGAGGCGCCCCTCAGTAATCTTTACCTTTTCGACCGTCCGCAAGACGTCGCATTTGCTATACCGACCAGCAGCACAGGTAGTCCGCGTACTCGTCATCATGTGCGTTTCTGGCGCCTAGAGAAGCCAATCACCGAGTCCCGTCATAGTTCGCACTATGAGTTTTGGCGTAGAAAAGTTCGCCATATTCTCAAGCTTGAAAAGGAGATTTGGATTGGCGCTGCAACTGAAGATATTCGCATGATTGACATCCAGTGGCGAACCGGTCAAATCACCCACGGGGTTAGCCATGACGCTCAGAAAGAACGTGAATTCATCATCAAAACACTTCGAGACAAAAAACTTGTTAAAAGCATTGATTTCAGTGAAGCTGGTGAGCAGTTCAAATTCCGTGGACAATCATTTCGTACAATCTATACAACCGACAGTAGCATCAAGATTGTTCGCCTCAGCTCGCCAATAAAAAGCATTCCGAAGGCAAAGCTTAAAAAATCATGACGACACAACAGAAATATTCCCTATGGATTGTGCCGAAGGCCGAAAGTGGCCGCAAGCTCCAAGAATTCCTACATGTTCTCGCACAAGAAAACAACGCCCCTCTCTTCGTTCCGCATGTTACACTCGTCGCGAACATACTCGCCGCTCCCGATGAATTGCCACCTATTATTGAGCATATCAACCGCCTAGCTCAGTCGATAGCACCTTTTACTATCACCATGTCTGATTTTGACTACTTGGACGAAGAATTTCGCTGTCTTTACCTGAAGACTACTCCCTCCGAGAAGCTTGAAACTCTTTACACAAAAACAGCAGGGGCATTCCCTCAAGTTACCGAGGAACATTTTCAAGGCATGCCGCACATGAGTGTCATGTACGGTCACTACACACCGGATATCAAGGAATCGCTTATCGCAAAATATAAAAACTCTGATTATATGGACCTGACTTTTACTGTCGATTCAATCGATCTCTATCATACCGACAGTCCAATCGAAAGCTGGACGCTTAATCGTAGCTTCAAGCTCAACGATACATCAGTACCTCGCAACTAACCTATCGCGATATCTTCGCCGAAATGCTTTTGGAGACGCATGACAATACTATTTTCGTGCCGACCCAATTTCTTGCTCAGTTCTTTTAGCTGCACGCCGTTTTGGAAATCTTGTTTGAGCATTGCATCATCGGAATCTTCCCACTGCATATAGGCTTTCGGATGAGTCTCACGCATTTTGGCAATTTTTTCCGCCCACGCACCACTAGCACCCGCTTTCTTTTTGACTGGCTCAGGGTTCGTTTTACGCTTCTCGGCTTTTTTGGTCAAATGCTTGAATTTCTCAGCAGCAGTAGCGCTACTCTCGCGCAGGTGTCCATCAATATACTTCGCATCGTCACTCACGCGCAGTGCCATCCTATTGAGTCCGGCAAGGTACAGGTTCTGTAAATTCTTGACACGGCTGAGCGCCACATAGCCCATACCCTCGACAAATGCTTTGCCGAGATCCATACGTGCCGCATCAAGTGTCATACCCTGCGATTTATGAACCGTAATCGCCCAGGCAAGACGGAGTGGTATCTGTGTGATACTTGCCCGCTTCTTGTCACCATCACGAAGCTCCCAGCTATCCGGGATCATGTCGATAGTCCGCCCGTTGAAAAACTTCACGGTTGGATATTCAGTCAGCACGTCAAATCCTGTCACGACACCCAGACTACCATTGGCATATTTGCGATCCGTGGCGTTCTTGACCGCCATCACAAACGCACCCTCTTTGAGCTTCAATTCCGATGGCGCTAGCACAGAACGTTGCAAGTTCTCAATGTAGTTTGCGCCACCAGTCGTTGATTGACTATAGGTATATTCATCACCCTGTAGTTCATCGAGCTTGGCGAGATTAATACGATCGACATCAACGTTGGTTGTATGAAGCTCAGTGATATCACCTTCAGGTAACTCGGCATCACCACGCTCCAGAAGCAATTCTGCATGGTGGCGTCGCACATCACCGGCACGCATAGCGTTGAGGATTGATGAAAGGTCCTGATCGTCCTGGCGATGCTGCTCATTGAGATAACAAATCGTTGGAGTCATTTCCTGCCAGACATTGCTGTACACAACAAATCGCCCCGCACGAGAATCCCCGCGATTAATCGGAGGTAACTGGAAGAAGTCTCCCGACATGATGACCTGGATTCCGCCAAATGGCACGTCGGGCTTTTCGCGCACCAAGCGGCACGCCATATCAACCATATCCAAACGAAAATCATGGAGCATACTAATCTCATCAATAATCAGTACGTCGGTCTTCGTGATGATATCTCGTCGACCTTTACTCACATGGTCAGCGAACTTGTCGGGCAGTTCATCAGCCACGCCAATACCCGCCCATGAATGAATTGTCGTTCCACCCAAGTGGGTGGCGGCAAGACCGGTCGTCGCAGTCACTGAGACATGTTTGCCCGCCGCCTTTGATATGCGGATAAACTGGTTGAGTACGTACGTCTTACCTGCTCCCGCCGGACCGGTAAGTAATACGCTTTCGCCCTCCAACATAATTTCAAGTGCTAATGCTTGATCCATTGGACTATTGTACCAGCTTGTCTTAACGACGAATATTGCTTATGCTTATGATATGAAACGACTTATCCATGGTTTTACAGTTGTCGAAATGTTAATGGTGATTACTCTGCTAGGAATTATTTCAGGAATCGGTTTCGTCGTTTGGAGTGGCGTCGTTTCAAACTCTAATGATCGCGTACGCGCCGACGATGCGAAGGCGTGGTCATCGACATTCGAATTATACAAAAGTCGCTTCAGCGTCTACCCCGTTCTTCCAGACGGCGTCACCAACAACGCGCTTGTCTGTTTGGGCGAATTTTCAAATACGAGTAACCCCTACAACAATAAATGCGCGCGCTATGCATCTTCTACAGCCAATCAATACGCGAGTCCATCTGCATCACTTCTGACAGAAGTTGCTCGAGTAGGCAATGTACCCAAAAATAACGGCAATAGTACTAACTATCCACTAGTTGGACCCCTTGCGTATCTAACACAAACAACAACTTCGGGTGATATTACGGTAACGGCGAAAATCTTTAACTTCTTCCAGGGTCCCAACTGTCCATCTGGATTCTCCACCATGACACTACCGTCCGCACTATCGGGTGCGCTAACCGGCCTTCCTGCTGGTACATCAGTAATTGCCTGCGCGTTGCCAGACAAAACTCTCACTTATACTCCTGGTAGCTAATACCTATTAGGGTCTGTTGGCGGTTGACTAGGAGGATTCTGCGAATGCGTTGGATCATTATCACGCATAGGCTGCGGCGGCGCCTGTTCAGGCAGCTGTAGCGCGTTCTTGCGCTTTCGACGCAGTACCACGAACACAACAGCACCGACGAGCGTCAGTAGCACACCAGCACCAACAAGTCTGATAAGTAGCCAATTCTGCCGCATAGCTGCAGCTGCCTCTTCGGTAGATTCAGGGAATAGTATTTCATTATCACCAGTAAGCTTCGCGGAGGCATATACCCAATCATCGATATACCGAGCATTGCCCCATGAGGCGTCTGCATATGCCCAGCTGTGTAACCCTCCAACGCTATCTGGGCAGTCACGGCCATTCAATACTTTCGTCATCATGAGGTTGTCTGTCAACGAAGAAAGCTCAGTGTCATTCCAGCACAGTCGAGTTGTCGGTGCGTTGTCACCGCTCAAGCGCGTCAACTCTAGTCCTCCGGTTCTACCCTCAACGTCAGCCGCAACCATATGAATTTCCGCCACTTTCGTGATTTCAACTCGTACACCTATCGTGGCGGTCGGCGGAATAATCTGGCCATACTTATTGACCCCACTGAACCGAACGCTCTGCAAACCATTGGATAGCTTCTTCATTTGCTGATTCAGGACGACGTCGCTCTGGCCGTCAAAACCGCCGTCGTTATCTACATCTATTTTGATCTGATACTGACCGATAAAATTACGTAGGAAGAATGAGATTGCACCCGAAAGTTGATCATCCGACTTGTCCGATATGAAATGTAGCTCACTTATAGAAGGGCGACTAATATTGGGGCGGACCCACTCTGTTGTATCATCCCATCGCTTTGCCTCCGTGGGCAAATCTCCCGCTGGTTCCTCGAAAAATAGCTTGTATCCGTTACCGCACGTACCTAAAGCCGGTGAAAATTTTTCACTTCTGACATCGGCACTTCGATATGCCGACACGCAGCCCGTGCCCGTGCGAATACCAATTGAATCCGCTGAAAGTGTCGAGATTTGGCCGTTGTATCCCCTGCTTATTGCCCTGTAAATATAGCCATCCTCGCTTATATAGTAATGAACCATATCGACGAGGAAGCTACTTGGTGCAGGCTGTCGAATCGCATAGCGTTCAGTCCAAATACGTCCGTGCTTCTCTCCTCCGCTGCCACTAACAGTTATGTTCCAACTGAACAAATTTTTTGCCCAACGGACAACTGGTGATACTTCATCATACGTTCGTGCTGTTTCGGGCACCTTGAACTGTATACGCCAAATGCCACTTTTGTCTGCAGTTACAGGGGCAAGCTGACACCCCTGTCCAATAGCAACATTTTTAGAAATTGTACAAGATTTTTGCTCCATGCCTGGACCATCCATTGTTACAATTACATCGCCTCTAATGGTATCAAATGGCTCATCTTGATTAACCCTCAGGAACGACGCACTAACCGTTTCACCGCCTTTTACATAAGCGTAAAAGGTGTTGTCGGCGCTGATGAAAAGTTTAGGGTCAGACGAGAGTCCCTGCACAGTTGCAGGTGCCATAACCACGAAACTGGCCAGCACAAGTACCCATCCCAAAACCCGGCGTATCATACACCCAGCATACTCCGATTCGTATCAAAATGCTACAGCTTTACCGGTGTCGTAGCGTGGCGTTCGCGAGCCTTGTTTGCCCATTCGTCAGCCATCTCGTTGCCCTCGTCGCCCTCATGGCCACGAACCCATGTCAGTATTGCGTTTGATCGAGTATAGAGCGGGTACACTTCACGGACGATATCAAGATTTTTAATTTCTCCGCCCTTTTTCTTCCACCCTTTCGCTTCCCAGCCGGGCGCCCATTTCGTGATGACATTAATCCAAAATTCACTATCAGTATAGATCTGACATTCAGCACCATCAGCATCTTGGAGTGCCGTCTGTATGGCAAGTCCTTCCATGCGAATATTCGTCGTTATACTGCCATCCGGTTCGCCGCCGATCATATATGGTTGACGGTCACGGATGACGGCAAATCCACCAGGACCAGGATTGGGGCTTGCACTTCCGTCTGTGTAGTACGTTATCATCCTATGATGGTATATCAGCTAGCGTACTTATTCAATAAAGGCTTACTCTTCTCCGTCCTCCGCACCGTCCCATGGATCAAATTTCACCGTCGTTTGGGTACCTCGGCTCACGATATACTGGCCCCAATTCACTGACGATATCTTCTCGTTCCCCGCATTGCGAATTATTTCTCCACGCTTGTAGGCTCTCGTGGACCTAGGCGGGTTAACGACGCGATCGTCAATATCACTACCGTCCGGCATAGTGGCCGAGAAGAGACTTTTTCGTAGTTTCCCTGGCAGTGTTTTCGCCATCAGCGTATGCGTGTCTAGCTCCTGGGCAGCCTCTCTTGTTGTATGAAATACCGTTGTATACAATTTATCAAAGTTCGCCGCATCTGTATCAATAACATCCCGCTCTTTGCCATGCTTCACATTCAGTCTTTGTATCAAAGAAAGCTTGGCGATTGCATCACTTCTGTCCTCAAGTCGCATAATATCTTGTCGTCTGTCTTCTACTGCACGTTTCCACTCGGCATATGCCCAAGCCTGATCATTGCTCATATCGGTCACGGCCTCAAGATCCTGAATATACATTTCTTGTATATCGCTGTCCCTGTATTTTTTTGTTCGACCATCCACGATGAACTCGTATTTATTTTGACCTTCAATGTCGAATTTCGCCAGAGATGCGATGTGCGCGGCCGGCGAAGCAACTGGATATTTATACTGCAGCTCTCGAACCTTACCTTGTTTCATGCCCGCCAACATCAGCGTTGTCGTGCCCATCATCATACGTGTCGCCCATGGCGAAATATGTGGATCAGTACCAACGATATGCAGCCTAAGATATTTCTCGGCATTTGCATGTGACTCATCGCGAGAACTAATAAACGGCTTGTTCCTCGTGGTGCTGCCCGACACATCGTATTGTATATCCATCACCTTCTGCCCGAAACTATATCTATACGCAGGTCCATTCGCTAGCTTAGCTGGGTGCACGAGACCTCCTCCTAGCATGGGCAGACTTGTTGCGTAGTGAAGCAATAGCGGTCGTGTCGTGGCGGCTAGGTGATCGTTAAAGGACACTGTCAACGGGAGCTGTCCTGGCATAAGTTGCTGACGATCCTCGGATATATTGACGTGATAACCCCATGTCTCTCCCTTGTCGTCAATAACGCGTTTATATAGGATCGCCTCTTCTATAGTGGCGTGCGAGGCAATAAATCGTCGCAAACTATCGGCAGCAACCCATTCACCCGCGAGCTCAGACAAAACAACGTCATCCAAAGAAAGATTTTCGGGTGTTGCATATTCAATATGCCCACCCACATCTTGATAGTAGCGAGAACCGTTACTGAGAAAGGCACTGCTCGGCAACGAAATGATACCTTCAGGTCGATACTCCGGACTCACCATTGGCCCGGCAGATGGCATGCCATCCTCCCCATTCAACGGACGGAATTTATTACTCCCCTCCAACCTGGCCATGATGGCCCATTCCATTTCAGTTCCAATGATATTTCTATGATTTGGGACCATCCGACAAGATTCCTCCGGCCCTACTGGCCGCCTTTTTGGATAAATGCGTCCATGAATGTTTCTGCATTCTCTTCTAGTACACCATCGATCTCATCAAGCATGGCATCTATAGACGAAACTTCACCCTCAAGCTCCGTCTGCTGATTCGCGCTCGCTATAGCCTGCGCAGCAGCGTCTAGGCTCATCGTTTCGTTGCCGTCCTGATCTTCCCTGCTAGAATTTTTCTCACCGTGCTCTTGTGACATACGCGCCCCCTTGTTATGACCACCATTGTACTCTTACGTAAGCATTTTGCAATATTTACATCAATCGTTAAGTTCAAGAACCATGTCTTGGACGCGGCCGTAGCCTTTAATCTCAAGTCTATCCTCGTAAACATGTGCGACACCATACGCATTGTGCGGACCACTCAACATACCAGGGATGGTGACATACGGTATCCCACGACGCATGCCAAATGCGCCACCGTGATTATGTCCGTTGATAAATGCAGTGACATTGTCATGAGAATCAATAACATCAAGTATCTCGTCCGAGTTAAGCGCGTTCAGGACACCTGGAGGAAATACAGGGTGGTGAGAGAATATAATTGCCTTCTCGTTGTTATTTGTAGCGTCTGTCAGCTCATTGTCCAACCACTCCATTTGCTGCTGCCCTAGACCACCGTTCCAGTGATAGGCATTCACTGCGCCCTCGCGCTTCATCTTGTCGAGTAGAGCCTTCCCTACTTTCCATTCAGGCGATCCCTCTTTGTGTTCGAGTACACCCAGGTCATTTGTATCGAGAATGATAAATCGCAGATCTCCGCGGCGCTTGGAATAGTAGTTACTTTCCATGTTATAGGCAGTAACAACCGTCTGTACTTCCGTTCCAGCATTCCAAAACTCATGATTGCCTAGAACATGCCACAAAGGCGCAGATGCTTGGCCGAGTACTTTATGCAGGACTGCGGCATCCTTCAAATCTCGATCAACGAAATCACCAAGATGTACGATAAATTCTAGTTCTTCGCGGTTAAAGGTCGTGACTGCTTCTCGAAGTTTTGGCAATGATTCACGATAGTTATTGTAGTATTTCTGATCTGTTCCACGGATTGTTCCAACCTCATTGGGGGCGTTGGCATACTGACAATCCGCTATTATTCCGAACGAAATTTCAGGTCTCATGCCGTCATTATACCAGATTTGATTCCACTACTTCTGCCTGCTGAGCCCGCCTCTTTCGTTGCTGTATAAGTGGCCATATATCAAACCTAACGATGCCAATCACTACCGACAAAAACGTTACCGTATCGCCCGCAATACCAACATAGGAACCCCCCACATAGTTATATGTCATCCAAAATGGCGCGATAAACAATGAGATCATTCTGATTTTACGCGGGTCCTTTTGCCACAATGCCACTGATGCCAGAATCATACCCATCAATGCCAACATGCTCGTCCAATCTTCCCAAGTGATTAGTGTCCCTATGGCAAGCGCTACTATCGTCATTGGCAGTAACCATTCTTTGTCACGATAGTTCGCAAACAAATAGCACCTCACTGCGCCGAGGAATACGAGACCTGCCCCCGTATATGCTCCCATCAACGCGTAATAGACAGTCCAGGTAAGCCCGCTTGCGATTTGCAGCCACAAGATTGTTTTGCGGTCGTTTACTTGAAAAATCGCAACTAAAAGCAAGATACCTACTAGGCCAACGATTTGAGCCAATAACATCATATGCCTACCCTCCACCTCCTACTACTATTGTTTGTCCCGCCGCTCTTTCCCTCATCATATCATGCAGATTAAGCAACGTCGTTAGGATTCTATAAGACTGCGTATTTCGCAAGTGCAGAAATGACCAATGCCCTCGCAGGACCTGTCAGATGGTGATTGCCATCAACGATATCTATTGGAACCGCACCTTCAATGCGATCAACCCGAATATTCGGAATCACTTCGTCCTTCATGCCACGAACGATGAAAAATTTTGTCGCCGAACGTGCGATTCGACGATATCTATCCATCATGCTCATAGAGCTCGCATCCTTCATATATTCAGGCGTGATGACGTAGCCTCTGTCACTATCGCGCGGTATCACCCACGAACCATCAGGGCGCCTACTACCCTCCCAGCCTTCAAATCGTGCCTCTAGCCGACTTCGACTGACAGCCCATGGTGGGTTAAACAAAGCCATAGCATCAACTCGCGCAAGATGCTCGTCGTCCAGATCAACAACAACGCGTGATCCACCACACTTGCCGAGGATAGTTATCTCTCCGTCGAGGCTATCCATATATTCCTGCACAGTATTCCTATGCTCCGATATTGAGTGAACAACCCTATCGCCACCAGGCATTTCCTCATAGAAAGGTAGTATATGAAACTCATATTTATCAGAATATGTATTTCGCAAGTCGGTAAAAAGCCCCTTTGCGCTTAGCCCCTCAGCAAAACCTGGATATGTAATAACGTGTTTCATGATTCCCCGTAAGATTACTTATTGGGATAGTATATCATTCTGTATTTTATGGCAGAGAGATTATTAAATAATTAGTAAATTGTTTTTAGTTTCTCTATGATAGCTTTATAGCCATGTTGTTGCACATAATTCCACGAATCCTTGTAGGTTTTTGTCTCCAGTACCTCATTTTGAAGTAACTCCGGCTGCTCTAGAATATCGATGAATATTCTGTGCAGCATGGCGTGCACCGGTATATGAACAAGTGTTTCAAATTCCATTTCTCCAAACAGCTCAGTCCATTCCTCAAATGTTTTTGTGTCATCATGAGTAGTATTATCTAGCAATAACTTATGGACCAACTCATGAGTCAAATTTAACACCAGCTTTTGCTTCGTATCGAAAACCACTCCGAGAACCAAAGGCTCACTAAACGCATAGAAAAAAGGTGCAATATGGACATCAATAATATTTTGCTTGAACTCCAAGTTTAATGTTTCACACATTGCTTCTAATATCTGTTTCTCATATGGCTGCCACCATTTTCGGTATTGGTCGGCAATGGATTCATATTCCTCGAAGTCCCGTAATTTGCCGCCTTTATCGTAGAAATCCATCATCGGTTGCCAGGTATTTTCCGTTAGCAACCAAGCATATTTAATTCTTATTTCTGGATAGTTCATAGGTCAGATATAGAGACACGTTTTTGTTCAGTTGTATCGCGGTCGCGAATAGTCACAGTGTCTTTTGTATCGCCTTCGATAGATTCGAAATCGATAACAACACAGTACGGTGTACCGATTTCATCCTGACGGCGGTAGCGTTTACCGATATTCCCATTGTCATCCCACATGACATTGCCATGCTTTTTCTTCAGGATGTGATAGACTTCCCTCGCCTTTTCAACGAGTTCAGGCTTGTTTTTCAATAGTGGTGAGACGCAATACTTCACAGGGGCAAGATGCTCGGGGAATTTCATGACAATGCGCTTCTCGCCATTCACTTCGTCTTCGGTATATGCCGCAGCCAAAACCGCCATCAACGCGCGCTCAACGCCAAAAGATGGCTCAATCACATGTGGAACAAATTTTGTATTCGTTCCTTTTATCGTGTACTCCATGCTTTTACCGGCATTGTTCTGAATGTTCATCAGGTCAAAGTCTGTACGATATGCGATACCCATTAGTTCTTCTTTGCCGATCGGGAAATCATATTCGATGTCGATAGTTCGCTTACTGTAATGTGCTCGGTCGTTCTCCGGAACTTCTAGTTCGTGAACGTTATCCTTCGGCAAACCAAGTGCATCGAGGAATGCATGAGTGTCGGCCAGCAGTGCGCTAAAAGCTTCTTCCCACTTATCCGGCTCAACAAAGTATTCAATTTCCATCTGCTCGAACTCACGACTACGGAAGATGAAATCACGAGGGCTAATTTCATTACGGAATGCCTTGCCCTGTTGCGCAAGACCGAATGGCAAATCAGGATAAAATGTATCAACAACGTTCTTGAAGTTCGTAAAAATACCTTGTGCAGTTTCTGGTCGCAGATAGCTCACCGATGTCGCATCGGTTGATGCACCAACATGTGTTGTAAACATCATGTTAAATGTACGCGATTTACTGAGTGGGTTACCGTCCGGGCTCTTGATACCCTTCTCTTCGATAACCGCGTCCATCTGCTCCATTGTCATGCCTTCGGGATCAATACCTTTGTCCTTCAAGATATGATCGGTGCGAAAACGACGATGATTCTCCATGTCTTCGCATAGTGGATCAACGAATGTATCGACGTGACCACTTGCCTGCCAGACTTTCTGATTCATCAAAATCGCAGCATCGACACCATACATATCTTCGCGATCTTCGACGAACATCTTCCACCATAACTGCATGATATTACGCTTCAGCGTGACACCCAGCGGACCGTAATCCCACGTGCCTGATAGGCCACCATACACGTCAGAGCCAGGATAAACAAACCCACGGCGCTTAGCCAGGCTAACAATATTTTCCATTTCGACATTCTTCTCTGTGTTTTCGCTCATAATTACCCTAATTATAACAGATACGGCAGCGTAATGAAAAACCTACACTATCGTGTGCTGCAACGCTGCATGTTGTCGTGCGACCAGCAGGCAGTTACCGAGATAGTCGCCCATACCACCAACCTGCAAAATAACGCTAAGCGGCTTCGCCGCCACCAGGCGCAAAATCTTGATATGTTCTGACGTTATTGAACCATTTGCGTCTTCAACGAATCCCTTTTCCTGGCTATCGTAGCGGTACTTTTTGTCGGCCTCGAGCTTCTCGCCCCCGTAGTCCCTAGATGCGTTTAGTTCATCGCCCAGCAGTTGCGCCACACGTATATAGAACCATGTCTGAATGAGCTGTAACGATACCGTCGGGACATCAAGGGCCGCAAGTACCTCCGCAACGATGTCATACCACTCAGCCTCGTCCAAGCTCGCGCTTGCACGCGCTACTTGTGTCAGTGTTTCGTACGCAAACTGCATACGGTCATAATCTTCCAGAATATGGCGATAGAATTGCACCAGTCGAGCCGATGTCAGTACGCCCAACCCGCCCTTACCCTCACCCACCACAACATCACATACGGCAAACAGCTCGATACCACCTGCAAGTTTTGATTTCTCCTTGCGAACACCTCGAGCCATGACACTCATGCGTCCGTCTGGCGTCAATAAATCCAAGATACGATCCGCCTCACCGAAATTTGTTCGACGCAGCACAATCGCACGAGTACGAACAGTTCTCAAGCTAGTACACTCCGCACTGCCGCAGCCAAATCATCTGGTTTCATGGTCGTGTTGTTCATCAACTTCTTCACTCCGTACGACTCGAGGTCTTCCATGGATAGCGACGACTGCGCAGTACAGACTATGACTGGAATCGTCGCAGTATCAACGTAACTCTGCAGCTCATGCAGCAAACCGACCCCGCCAGCTCCATTCAAAAGCAAATTCATGATAATCGCACTCGGTGGATTATCATCGATCATATCCATCGCCACATGGGGATCGTCTGTACGAGCAACCGTAAATCCCTGTGACTCCAGTGCCTGTTGATACTGATCACCAAGCCATTGATTGCTCTCAAGGACAAGAACGGTGGAACTCATAGAAGACTTATCTGTTTAGAAACATGCAAATCAACATAAAAAGTCGCTCCGTCACGATGCCGGATCAACCCGACAGTACTCTCCATCAACTCCGCCAACCTGCGCGCTGCGATAAGTCCAACGCCGCTTGTCTGCGGACGGCTCGCGAGTGGAGCTGCCGCACGCCGTACGATCCTACTGTCTAGCTTCTCCCATATGTCGATAGGTACCGATGGACCGTAATCACGAACGCCAATCCTCACTTTGTTTGCAGAACTAGTAATCGTCATGCGAATTGGTCTTCCGTCTGATCCGTAATGAATCGCATTATCTCCAAATCCAAGCAGTATGCGTTGCAGCAGATCGCGGTTAGCGACCATCAACGGCATACGAGATCGCTGCTGTAATGTGATCTTTCGACCATGGGCTGTAAAAAGCGGTGTTAATTCATGAATAACATCCTGGCAAATACTGACAGGATTAAGTGTTTCAAGCGGCAAGACCGATTGGTCTACCGACATCATACTAACGTTAGCCGCCAGGCGAAGGGCTCTTTCACTCGTAAGCGTCAGACGATGCGCCAAGCGGCGGCGCTCGTTCTCATCAATATCATCACTGAGGGCCAAACCCAGTTGACGTAGTAACACTAGTGGTGAAGTGAGCTCGTTGGCAGCAGCAGCCGCCAGGACAGATTCATCCAACAAACTACTCAGCCCTACCTCTAACCGGCGATCCTCCACGTCCATAACTACCATTTAGTGTAGCATGGCAGACCGCCCAGAAAGTGCCTCAAATAGGTATTTAGGCGTTGAAATCGATAGTACGAATCAATGTCTCAAAATCTGACTTGAAAACATCGGCGTCGGTACGAATAGTAATAGTTTTGTCACGGCAGCGATAGATAACTGCATCGCCACGAATATTCTTGCTGAAATTACCAGTGAGACGCATGCCGGACTTGCCTTCAGAAGAAGTAGAGCTCTGTTTTAGGTCGCCCTTCTGCACAAGACCATCGTAGTTAGCTGTCACGTCATCGTAATCTTTTTGTTCGATGATTACACGGAGCGCAAATTGCTGGCTATTGCTAATTGGTGGCACTACGTCGGGGTTAAGATAGGCAAGATAATCACCGCCATTGGTAATCTGCTCTGATTCGTATGCACTCCACTTCTTTGAGTACTGGAATGTCAGACCGCAATAATCGGCAGGGGCGCTAAATACTTTAAGCGGCTGTTTCTCACGCTCTGCGAATTTTGCTTCGTCTTCTTCGCCCTTTGCTTCGCGTGCCTTAGCTACCGCGACAGCAATCTTGTCGTCGAGGTCACTACTCGCGTCGCTATAGGACACGTACGCCCAAATACCAAAAGACCCAAGACCAAGCACCAGGACGCTCAAGGCAATAACAGCAATCATCATGCCAGATATAACGCCGCGCTCTTTGTGATGTCGATCAGGGTATGTCATATCCGTCATTATACTTATGCCTAGCGAGGCTGTAAAGACCAAAGCTCTATCTATAGAGGCTTTACGCGATAGAGGTAGAAGCTACCGTCATATTTCACGGGCTTGATATCAGGTACGGGGAACCCAAAACTGATAAAAAATATCTCCCTATTATGCTGCACGGCTGTCTTCTGTACCTTGGCATACATACGCTTGATGTCGCGTGTTTCACCAAATGTATAGACAACCGTTGTCGTAGCAGGTAGCGTCACATGCCAGAAATCGGCCAGGCGGATCGTCACAAGCGGACTACGCGATAGTAGCCGGGATACCACAACGAGGATCGGATTGAGCTCATACCCTATCGCCTTTGCCCCCCGCCGTGCAGCTGCTCTCAGTACGACTCCATCGCCGCTTCCGATATCAATCAACGTGTCTTTATTGGTCAGCGGATACAGCTCATCGAACGCCTTTTCCAGCGAGCGTCGCTTGGTTGGTACATACGGCGCACCTCGAAAAACAACCAACCCAAAAAGCAATACGACCATCAGCAGAAGTACAAACCACCACGTCATTTAGTTGTCCGTTGCAAATGACTTCTTCACGACCTGGATATCGTTAGCGACGACATCCAAATCATGTTCAATTTCAGCAGCTAGCTTAGCGGCTTCTTTTAGCTTTGCACTCGCCTGCTCTAACTCAAAGTCATCACTCTGGAACCACGCAACGACCTTATCAAGGTCTGCGATTTTTTCCTGAATTGTTGGGACGGTCTCACTTTTGCTCATATTCATCAATCCTTGCTTTTATTATAGCGTTTTTTGTCTCAATTTCGATCTGTCCACCGACGGCCAGTTTGCCTCGTACGAGCGCATAGCCCCGCTCCAATACGCGGGCCGGGTCAAACTCGGCTAGGAGCTGATTCGTTTGCTGCAGTTGACGGCGACGTTTCTCAATCTCCTGCTCTACTCTCTCGGCAGCGTCTTCTATCCGTCCTTCAAGCTGTTGGCGTAACCTATCAACAGACCCAAGCAGATTTGGTATAAGTGATTGAACCTGCATGCGTAGAGACCGAATAACATCCTTGCGATCTGGCACAATAATCTGCGCGACATTGCTCGGCGTGGCCGCCCGCACATCCGCCGCGAGGTCGCTCAGCGATAAATCTACCTCATGTCCTATACCTGTAATCGTCGGTATGCGGCTCGCCGCAATCGCTCGTACAAGTTGCTCATCATTGAAAGCACTCAAATCGTCGGCACTTCCTCCACCCCTGATGATCACGATCATTTCAGGTAGATCTTCCTGAGTATTAAAATAGTTCAGCGCTCGTATGATTTGATCCGGTGCATCGGCTCCCTGAACCTGCGTCGCGGCAACATCAACCCGCAAACCACCCCATCGGTCATTGAGAATCTTGATAAAATCAGCGTATCCTGCTGCCTGCGGACTACTGATCACGGCGATGTGACGCGGTATGGTCGGCAACGGACGCTTGCGTTCTGGAGCAAACAGACCCTCCGCGTCCAGCTTAGCTTTGAGTATCTCAAAACTCTTCTTGATACTACCCTCGCCGCTTGGTCGGATTGCCCTGACGGTCAGACTAAACTTTCCCCACTGAGTTAGTTTAGGACTAGCTGTCACGACGACTTTCATGCCATCCTCGACAGGCACGCGCAGTTGGAAGAGCATCATAAAACAGCCGACACTCGCGCCTTCATCCTTGAGATCAAAGAAAACAAACTTGCCCTGATTAACCTTAAAACTCGCTACCTCACCCTCGATCTCAACCGTTGGATAGGCGTATTCTAATGTTTGGTTGGTAACGGCGATGAAATCACTTACGCTGAACTTTGGCGCCATCTTTTCCCCCATAATTTGATAAAGCATGCTGGTAGAACACATACCCGAAGAGCACCGTACCCAGCAGAATCACCGCGCGGGCAAGCAATGTACCGGCAATCGCGACACCGCTCGGGATACCCGCAAATGACAGGAATGTCACCATGATTGCTTCGTAGGCACCGGCTCCACCTGGCGTGAGGACAAATAGCCCTGCCAGTGTTGCCGCACCATAGGCCACGAGAATTGGCGCTGGGTTTATTACTTCTCCAAGCGACCAAAAGGCTATCATAAACAAACCGGCATCACCAAGCGTATAGACAATCCCCCATAGCAGCGGTTTGATAAGTAAGCGCTTCTCGCTCTTTAATTCTATGAAGTCATCGTGCATTTCTTCAAGGAAATGAATAATCACTTTTTCCGAGACCCACTGTCGCTTTTTGCCCGCCGTTGCACGACGCACGACAAAACTAATCGCCCGGTACATCCACGATGCAAACTTATCGACACGACGTTTGCTACTGAGCAGATAGATACACCCAACGATCATCGATATCAATAAACCAAAGATCGCGGCGCTTACCAAGATAATCCAACGGTTTAATGAGCCATCGATAGTAATGGCGAATAACGCCAATAGAAGTAGCACCGCAAATGACGTAAACCCAGCAGCATGACGCACTACCTGCGCCATCGTCGCCCGTCCATGAGGCACGCCATACATATTCAATCGCCACGTCAGATAGGTCACGCCGCTGACACCGCCACTTGGCAAGACATGGTTTACAAAATTGCCCTCTAGAGCAATGCGCACAAGTTCGTATTGTTTAACCTTTTTGAGCTGGCCTTTTCCGCGTAAGTACGAGAAGATCATTTCGCCACCGGCATAATATACCAATATCTGCACAGGTATCATGAGGGCCAATATCCATAGATTAACCTGCCCCAGCAGTTCCCACGCAAGCAGCAATTCCTTTCGCGATGCGAATAGGATCACACCCAAAATGACCACTGTTACCAGGCTTAACCATGCACGGAATGACATGAGTTCAGTATATACTAATGATATGTATATTGCGATGCTAGGACGTCAGCCTGCAATCGGTATGGCAGAGCTCGAGCGCACGTTTGGAAACGTGCGTTGGTTTTCGCATGATACCGCTCTTGTTGACACCAATGAACTTGATATCGAAAAACTTGGCGGTACTGTTCGCGCAGGCTATGTCGTAAAGGAGCTTGACCGTGGCGATTGGCACAAAACCAGTACTGAATTAGTTCGTACCTACTATGAAAAATGGACCAAAGCTGACGGCAAGATCACTGTTGGTTTTAGTGTCTACGGCTTCTCGATATCACCTCGTGAAATCCAACGAACCGGGCTTATCCTCAAGTCTCGACTCAAAAGCAAAAATGTCAGTCTACGGCTGATCCCAAATGAACAAGCAGTGCTAAGCACGGCGACTAGTCACCATAATAAACTTGGCCTCTCCCCTAATAAG
>Ga0075163_10004510_pt1 | contig 18685 bp, 16 predicted proteins | sample JI1023141ADNA_FD_71478 | JGI IMG/M metagenome (GOLD analysis project Ga0075163, IMG submission 71478) | Wastewater effluent complex algal communities from Wisconsin, to seasonally profile nutrient transformation and Carbon sequestration -... | ecosystem: Engineered > WWTP > Effluent > Algae...
TCTGCATTCAAAGGATTTCCATCTACCATTTTTACGAATGTTTCTAAGGGATGTTCTTCGGTTTGATTTATACTTCTTGGAGGCAAAACAATTCTTCCGATAACTACAGATATATTTTCTGACTCTGTCTGTATTTGAGGCTTTTCCGAAATCCTTCCACGAATTGGTGCGAAATTGCGATTACTCATCTATGGGGTACCTTTCTGTTTTTCTCTCTAATTAATTTAATGATAGCAATCTTTTAGATTGTTGCAAGCACTACCGTATACTGTAATTATAAATATGGCCAAAAAAAACCCTAGTAATCCCTGGTGGAAAGTACTTGCAACAGACACACTGGGTGTGTTGTTACTTTTACTAGTGCCGGTATTGGGCCCACTTCCAGGCCCCGGCGGTATACCGCTAATTATTGCGGGGTTTGGTTTACTTGCCGTCAATCACGACTGGGCTGACAATGCCATACTGTATGTCAAAAAACACAGCGAATCACTACGTGCCATAGTGTTCCCGAACATAACGTGGGTAAAATGGTCATGGGATATTTTCGCTGTCTTTCTTCTAGGACTTGGTACATATATGAACTTTGTCGCTGAACATTGGCTAATCAGAGGACTAAGCATTGGAGTTATGGCAAGTGCTACAACCACATTCATGCTCAACAGAAACAGAATCATTTGGCTTGATAAACTCCTGAAACGTACCGGCAAAAAGTAGAGTTGCTTTTTTAGCTAATTTGTGATATCATAGCTATATTAAGTGAGGTCGTGCGCTACTATGGAGCGGTTCATAATCCTTGGGCTTGTGCCCGGGACAAATATTCAAATTGGTTTCGACACTATCGCCGGTGTCAGTACGGTAATTACACTAATATACCTGATACATCTCTTGTTCAAAGAAGAGCAATATTTGAAAGAGCAAGTTATAGATTCAATTAATTCTACAACCATCTAGAACTAGTCGCTAGATTCTTCTGGTTCTGGCAATATACTTTCTGCGTATAGTTGAAGTTCAGTAAGCAAGTAATCTTCGTGGTCGGTTAATGTTCTATTTGTACGAATATCATGCATACGCTTAGAGAATTTTGCAAAGACACTTGTTTCACCCCGCAACAATGTTTTTCTGCGGAATCCTTCCCATGCTTCACGTTCTTCGGCCGTGAGCAGTGACGGGAAATTGCGTGCCTTATACAGCGGAACAAGCTCACGTAGACGTTTATTGGTTAGTTTCGGTATTATCGTACCTAGTTCTGACGGCTCAACTGCACGGATTTGATTTAGCTCTACCTGTTCATTATCACCCCAGAATCCATCATATATTTGATTATCCACGGCGTCGTCTAGCGGTAACATAGTCTGTTGTTCTTTCTCTATTATGTCTAATGCTTCACGGAGCTTTTCAATAAATTTTGGATTTTTGTCTAATATTTTCGTATTCTTTTCAACATCCTCCATTGATATTCCAATGCGGTCCTTGCTAGCTTCGTCCAACACCCCCAAAGGGGCAATTGCAGGACATTTGTTGAACTGCATGGTCTTTAGTGGCAAAGGTGCAGTTTCTGTGTCGCCGTACTTCACAGTCCAGTGTTGTATTAGTTCTTCAATAGGTTTTTCTAGCCACTCGGTGGGGTTGAATCTCAAATCATATACAATTGCCGAATCACGGCGTGGATGTTTGAATATTGCCTGAACCACAGTGGTTTTTTCTTGTTCTGTGCTGTATTTGCCAGATGTATATACAAATGGCTTGCCCCCCAGAACAAGTTTGGCAACTTGTTTTTTATCACGGGCCTGCAACAGGTAGTCGAACAACTTTGGTTGAGCTGTTTTGAATTTCTGCGTCAACTGGATTAACGCAACAACATCACTTAAAGCATCATGCGCATTCTCATGTAGTAATCCATTCTCACGAGCCATAAGTTCAAGTTTAACCGTTGGTTTACCGTCCAGTTCAGGCCACTTCATACCCTCAGGCCTAAGAGCACGCATCATTCTGATTGCATCTAGCAAATCCCATCGACTTCGGCCATCTTTCCAATGCCATTGGTATGGGTCATAGAAATTACGGTAGCAAATACGGCGCATAAACTCATCGTCAAAACGAATATTGTTAAATCCTATAAAGACAGTTTTGGGTACAGAAATCTTATCTTGAAAATACTTAACAAATTCAGCTTCTGTTATGCCTTCTTCTAGTGTCTTTTGCGGTGTTATGCCATGTACCAAAATAGCGTCTGGCTCAGGAAGGACATCGTCGCTTAAACGCACAAGGATATTGTCTGGCTCACCTACTGGTTCTAGATTTTCATCAGTTCTCTGCCCGGCGAACTGCATAATCCGCCCAGTTCTAGGACTACCACTAGTTGTCTCCAAATCATAAAAATAGAAAGTCATACAATCAGTGTATCAGCTAATTCCAGAGGTTTTCATAATCTTCAATATTGAATTTACGCTTCAGACCACCGTAATTCATATATCGGATCACACCAAATATCTCTCGATCTTGCCAGGGTCTATCATGTACACCCGCTATAGACCACATTATCCCGGCATATCCATTCGGGTCACCGCCATCGATAGAATAATGATCATTCAGGTACTTCATATATTCAATTGCCTGTTCTGGACTTTCAGTCCATTCCAGAGTCTTCTTGGCCCAATACATTCTCATGTAGCCGTGCATTTTGCCAGTTTTGGTCAATTGTTTTTGGGCTGCATTCCAGGCTGGATCATGAGTCTGCGCTTTTTCTAATTCTTCTAGGCTATACAGAAATTCTCTGGGGTCGTTTCTGTGTTTTTCTAGACTATTACGTGACCAATTAGGAGCACAATCGAGAGAATTATAGTTGTCATTGTAGTAACAAAAGTTATCGGCCAGTTCTTTGCGCACAATCATTTCTTCAATCAAAGCATCTATGCTGTATTGCAAAGGGTCTTGGATCATTTCTGGTTTCGGCATTTTGGAGCTAGCAAAAAGATGTAAATCTGATCCTGCATTCAGGGATACTTCTCTTAGACGCAGTGCCGCCCGTAGTGGCGATAGTTGTCCGAAGTGCAAATAAGGGCTTAGATCTGACTGACCAGCGCTACTTGGGTCGTTTCTATCTGTGCCATATAGTTCTAGTTTGTTTTCTATAAATAACTCTAGCGCCGCTAATCCGGCTTTTTCTCCTGGTTTGAATGAAATTGATATGCCCGATGGCTTAATCCTGCTCAATACTTCATCGATTTTGCTTTGCAATTCGGCAATTGGCTTAACATCTCCAGGCCAGTTAACCGGGTGTCTTAGGATTTTTTCTGGTTCTACCAGATAATATTCTAATTTTTTGTGAATTTTAATGCGAATCGTGCGAGCACCAACCTCTTGTTTTCCACTAGTTATCCAGACAGGAACAACGTTATGAGTATCCACCACAAACACTTTGCAAGGTCTGACCTTGCAAAGTTGTTTTTGGAGGTTTTTGGGACCTTTTAGCGGGCTAAAGTCAAAATATACGGCAGTGGGTCGCAAATGATGAAAGACGGCTTGCAGACGTTCCTTAGCTGGCCCCACAACTAACATGAATGGTATATTGAGTTCTGATAAGTCCTTTTCTACCTCTTTTAGTCCTTCAATCATGAATTCAAAGTGTTCTCGTGCCCTAAAACCTGCTTTTTCGTATAAACAAAAAACCACAGCTAGAGGTAGATTTTCTGCCAAAGCCTGTTTCTGTGCAGATAATAAGGCATGGTTGTCTTGAACCCGCTGGTCCCTTGACATAACATATAGCACACACTTACCGACGTTTACAGAATCATTTAGCTTCTGTACACGTGATGTTAAATCAAAATTTGCCATGCTACAAAGTTGCTTAATACTCTATATAGTCTTCACGATCATCACCAAAATAGATTTTGGTGTTCATCGCTAGCGCCTTTTTCTCTAGATTTTTGGCAATGCCCATTTTACGCATAATATCTCTCAACCGACGGACTCCGTCTTCACTAGCAAAGTCTGTTCTGCGGGCAAAACGCTCGATTTTTCTACCTGTTATGACGACGTAGCGCTTTTTGACCTCAACTTGCCACATATCTTCGTTTTCTTTCATGGTGATAACCGGCAATCTGCCGTCTTCTTCTACCTGCGCTTCATGCACATCTCTGTGAGCCTGCACTTCTGCGTGTAGGGCGTAGAGTAGTTTCTGTAAGCCATCACCGCTTAACGATGATATAGCAAAGATAGGAAGTTTCTTTGTAACTTTTTGCAACGTCTTAATCTGGTCTTCTACCATTTCAGTATCTAGTCCTTCGATTTTGGTTATTGCAATTATTTGTGGTTTTTTGGTCAAATCGACTTTGTAATTTTTAAGTTCTTTTTGAATTGTCTGGTAGTCACGGACGATATCGTCAGAATAAACATCAATCATGTGCAATATAACCTGTGTGCGTTCAACATGGCGCAAGAATTCATCGCCTAAGCCTTTGCCCTCGGATGCTCCGTCAATTAAGCCCGGAATATCGGCCATAAGCAGTTCTTTGCCTTTTTCTATCTGCACTACCCCTAGGTGCGGGTTTAGGGTCGTGAATGGATAGTTGGCAATTTTTGGTTTTGCACTGCTTGAGCGGGCAAGAAGTGTACTCTTGCCTGCGTTTGGTAATCCGACAAGTCCGACATCAGCGATAATCTTGAGCTCTAGTGATAGTTCAAATTCTTCGCCTTTTTCGCCCTTTTCTGCGATTTTTGGTGCTTGCCTTGTGCTAGAAGTGAAGTGTGAGTTACCATAGCCACCCTTACCACCACGGGCAATTATTTCTGTCTGTCCTTCATTAACAAAGTCGGCTACTAAATTACCGTTGATGGTAATTTGTGTACCGACCGGAACAGCAATTTCTAGTTTCTGGCCTCTACGTCCGTGGCAGTTAGTTTTTGCACCGTTTTTGCCGTCTTCGGCTTTTAGTTCTTTTTGAAATCGAAAGTTAGCAAGTGTGTTCTGGTTGTAATCGGCTCTAAATACAATATCGCCACCATTACCACCGTCACCACCATCAGGACCACCTCTAGGAGTGCCCCTTTCGCTACTGAAACTAATAATGCCATTACCGCCGTCTCCGGCTTTCACTACTACAACTGCGTTATCCACAAACATACCTAACAGTTTACAGTAAACAGCTAACAGATAACAGCATTAGAAGTTTGATTTCCTGACAATAATTTATATTTTCGGATTTATTCCGAAAAATAAATACAGCTATTGGGAGCTTGCAGCTCGGGAAGAGCAGACCGCAGGGTCGATTTATTCGGCCTTTCTGCTCGATGAGAAACCCTGAAAGGGTGTCTTATAGTGTTTAATAAATGAACTTATAATTTCCGTATTCGCTGGACGGAACAGTACGATAGGTAACAGTTCCCCAAATCGGGTAATTCATATCAGAAATAAGTAGTGAACCGTCTTCGTTAACCTTTTCAACAAAAGCCACATGGCCTAAACCACCAATGTTATTGTGCCAAGCAACAGCTCCAGTTTGCGGTGCTTCACCGACACCCATACCAGAGCCAGCAGCTCTAGAGTACCAAGAAATTGCATTACCTAGATTTGTCGGTAGTGGATGTCCGGTTTCGGCACGACGATTAGCCGCATGCCAGGTACACCAGCCGTAATCGTAACCATTAGCGGCGCCATAAACAGCTCTGAAATTAACTGCAGAAGCATAGGATGTATATGAATAACGTGGTGGAGCAACACTCCCCTCTGGGATAACGATTTGCTCTCCTTCTACTAACCCTGATATTTCTGCGTCATTGAAGGCAATAATTTTGTCTTTGTCAGAACGGAACCGAGTCGCAATAGCCTCTGGAGTATCACCAGATCTAACGGTATAGACAATGCCATCTACTGGAGGGATTTTTAGATCAACTCCTGCGATCAAACTAGAGCTAGTGATGTCATTAGACCAGCGAATACTGTCACTAGTGACACCAAATTCTTCAGCAATGTCGCTGAGCGATTCGCCGTCTACAACAGTGTGAACGACTATATCGTCTTTCGATTTTAGTTCGGTTGTTACAATCTGGGGCTTAGATACAATCTGCGAATCCGATGGAACAATATTAAGTGTGTCGTCCTGTGAGTCTGCATGGTTAACTACCGCCACTGTTTCGTCCATTCTGACTAAGTGAGCGATGTGTACGGCGATATCTGCGCTAGAAAGTGTGTCTAGTGGGTCGGATATTTCTTGGCTTACGCTAGCAGATGACGCAAGCGGCGCCGTAGAACTACCTTGACCAGAACGTACAAAAATAACAAACGCTGCGACACCAAAAAGAAGCGCAACATTTGCGCCAACTAACCCATACCTAATCAAGCGCTTTTTGCTACGAAAAAGACTGCGCTTAAATCGTTTGTTTACTGTATGAGCAGTATTGTTAGCTGTTTTAACGAGTGGCTGAGCCGATTCGTTAAATGCTTGTATTGAATTACGAATCTTTGAGTCTCCTGGTACACTCTTGCAACCGATGTTTTTAGAGCAAGTGTACCTACCGTACGGCCGATAGTTAGTTTATTATTTTCGAAGAAGCTTAGGGCAACTTCGATTATTCTAGAACTGTATCCTTATTTTCAGCGTACGGGTAGTGTCAAGATTTTCACTTTTATAGTGTTTCTATCTTTACTACTACAGGGGTAGATTATAGGCAAAGTGGGTGCAAATGTCAACCCCACTAGTCAAAATTTGTGCATATAAAAATTAATTACTTTTACACAATTCTATACAATGTTGCGCTGTTAGAGCTTCATGCTCTTCGATAGTGTGTGAAAAGTATGTTACACCATCATCTCCGGCTACAAAATACAGATAGTCGGTCTTGGACGGAAAGGCTATAGCATCTATTGAGTCAAAGCCAACATTACTAATTGGTCCTATCGGTAGACCCTCATAAAGACGAGTGTTGTACGGGGTGTCGGCAAATACTGACTGCTCTAGACCAGCAACACTTGCACCATAAAATGCAGTCACGTCAGAACCCAACATCATGCCTATTTTATACCTTGTTAAAAATACCTGTGCAACTGTGCGCCTGTCGTCAGAATTACCCACTTCTTTTTCTACAATTGACGCCAATATTATTGCTTGGTGGCGATTCAGGTTTTCCGCTTTTAGTGCTTCTATAATCTTAGGCGTAAAAGCTTTGTCAAGCAGATCTAGAGATGATTCAATTATGGTTTTGAGCGGTGTGTCGGCAGTTTTACGAAAACTCTCTGGATATAAATAGCCCTCTAGGCTTGAGTCGGCTGGCTTATCAATCAACGCAGGGTGATCTTTGTAATTATTTGCATTTAAAGCATCGTCTACTTCTTCTGGTGAATAACCTCCGGTAATAAATGCAGCTCTGATTTGGTCGAGCCTTTGCGCCGGTAAAATCGTAAACAAATCAGAAGCAACATCACCGTTAACAAGGTGAGTAACGATTTCTGATACAGATTGTGAAGGTGTAAATTCATATCCCCCAGCCTGCAGTTTATCCCTGTAGTTGTGTAGCCTGATGTATGCATCAAATGCGATTTTTGATCTAATAAGTCCGTTTTTATGTAATGATTGAGCTATTTCTGGGACCGTTGAGCCAACTGGGACTGTCACTACAATTTGCTGAGTCGAATTAGATACCGGTTCAAGGTTTTTGTTATACCAAAAATATACTCCTGCTCCACTTATTAGTAATATGAATATAGGCGCCAGCAACAATACTAGCCATAAGTAAGAGCGTTTTTTTGTGTGTTGCCGATGTGCGTGAAATTTACTCATGGTGTATTCCGCCTGCAGACAGTGAAACCCGAAGTAATTCCTGATCTGAATAATTTGCAAAATCTTCAAGGATAATTGCCGCAGCCATAGAATCACGACTAATTGATTTGTCTTTACCGATTAACGAATCTGCAGCCTTAGAAGTTCCAGCCTCATCAATCATATAGACTGGGGCATTTATTTCTGTAGCAAGTTTCTGGGCAAAATCCTGGCAATACCTAGTTTGATCCGTTTCTTGGCCGTCAAGCCCTCTAGGGAGCCCAATTACAACCGCCTCTGCTTGGTATTCTTCAATCACATTGATGATTTCTTGCACGACATTCTGTTTGGATGCATCTATTACATCTAACGGCTCTGCAATTTTTACCTGCATGTGTAAACGAGCAACACCAATGCGCTTTTCGCCCACATCTAGGCCTATAATGGTTCGGTCGGGATTAGTTGTCATTTTCCTCAACAAATACTATTGTGATTTTATCTGCTTTTTTCGGTGTTGTTGATACCCAGAAAGGCGAATACTCAACGCTCACAGAACGCACTCCATCAATAGATTCAATCTGTTTTTCTATATCTCCACGTTTCTTGCCGGCGCTATTTTGCCTAAGCTCATCTACGTTGATATCGGGACCAATCGTTGCTACAGTCTGCATAGTTAGTATTGTATCTGCTTCATTGGGTGCCTCTGAGAGTCCAAAGGCTATGGCATTCAGACCGTTATCTCGAATATTTATTGGCTGGTCTTTCAAGTTCTTCTTGACTATTGCATCTAGAATTTTAGACAAATCGTCGTCTGCTACACCAAGCAGACCATACGTAACAGTCATTGTCACCTTTGTATCTTTTGCTTCTGATCCAACTGCTGGCGATGCGACAGTCACAGCTTTCCCCGTTGTGACAGTCTCTGTAATTGGACGTTTATTATCTGTGCGTAACTGTTGCTGTAGCTCAGTCACGGCTTGGCTCTTGCTAGTACCACTTAGTTCTTGCGTAGCTTTTTCGACGTCCTCAGATGAAACAACCTTAATTTTTTGAGTAGTGCCCCCGGCCATATCAGACCCATATGCCTGGATTCCGCTGATACTAGAGTTGTAGGCTCTTGCGCTTAGATTAAAAGACTCACCGGCATCAGTAGCTACGACATCCACATCCTTGTAAGTTTCAAAAATAGGAGGTAGATCTGAACTCTTGCAAACATCTCCGTCAAAATATGCAGATTTCAGCGTTACGGCGTCGACCGTAACAAACGTTAGACTACCCGAAGAAAATGTAGTTCCTGCCGGAATTATCTTCTTTTCGCCGTCATCTATACAATTTGTCAATGTCATTAGCCCTGTTGCTTTGTTTCCTATGTTTTTCTCTCCAGTTGCTGGGACTGTCAAAGAATCGATTTTCTCTATTTGGACTTTTGTTGCTGGGATTATATTTTTTTCTAAATCCAGTTCAGCCGCTCCAACTTTTGCAGTTATTGTTGTATCGATGCTGTTAGTACTAACGTCTGTATTGACTGTAATTGTTGCTTTAGGTAATACAACAAATCCAAAAAACCAAAGAGCTATTAGCGTAACCAAAGCTCCTATCCCTAGGGTTAGACGTAATCGAAAACTTGAAAAATCCGGAATTTTTACCAGTTTTTTCTTTTTTAACGGAGTAGCTTTTTCAGATCTAGATTTGGAATCATCTGTATTGTCAAGTTCTATCGCTTCGTTTTCGTCACTAGTTACTGGAGATTTTGCACTCGTTCCTGCTACGTCATCAAGATTTACTGATTCTGTACCATTCGTAGTTGTCGCAACTGCCGGTATAACAGGTTTACTGGTCGGAGTTTTAGCCACATGAACGCCTGCAACACCAGCGATTGCTAATATTGCACTGTCCGACGTTATTAGAACCAAATTTTTGCTAGCAGAAATAGATGCTTTTTTTAGTAATTTCAAATTAACTTGACTCTGAAATACTGTTGCGTGTTTTGGCAATACAACGGCAACAATTTTGCTTTTTGAACTGATAACTTTTTCAATTACAGCAGTTATTTCGTCTTCAGCCTCGATATATAGTGTGTCTTTTGAAGGGCTAGCCATGAATTATATTCTCAATATCCTATTTATGCGGTCACGCACGCTAACTGTGTCGTTAATTTCTTCGTTTTGACTTATTGTATCAAGCCCGACTCTTAGAAGTCCCATGGCAGTGATGAAAGTGTGATCTTTCAAGTCGTCAGTTGTATCAATAATTCCGATAACTGATTCAGGGGTAATGTAGCGGACAGAAGGCTTCTTTGCAAATGGTAGGTCTCGATACCAGGCAGACTGTTCTAGCTCATCTACCAACAAATCAAGGCTAGCTCCGCCACCACAAAGCAATATATTGTGCGGTAGATGGTCTAGTCCGTGAAATTCTTCAAGTGCCAGCTCAACACCAGATCGCCAAACCTTCACTGTTTTATTGAGTGCTCGTTCTGTTTGGTCTTTTGTCTTACCGGAAGTCGCACCTTTAGACAGAGCTAGTTTCATGCTTTCTGCCTGATCAAACGTCACGCCCATGTCACGTTCGATACTACGAGTAAAGGCGCGGCCCCCGATACCAAACATTTTTGTCCCCTGTACTCCCCCTTCGTTTAATACTGCTATATCGGTAGTTCCTCCCCCAACATCCATTAGGATTGCGCTGATAGTTGATTCTGAATTATCGCCTACAACCGAACGTGAAACGGCAAACGGTTCTGCCGCTACAGCCAACAAATCCATGTCTAACTGATGAGCCACTTGTTCTAATGCACCAATGTGTATTAGTGGCGCAAAGGCAGTATATAGTTGTACGACAACTTCTTTGCCCTGGAATCCAACAGGGTTAGTTACAACATAACCATCTATTTCCATCCTGACGAGTGCGCTGTTGACCAGCTGGACGTCTATCTCTTTTCCTCCAAGTTCAACAGCTATCTGTGTCTTTGCTTTTTCAAAAGCTCGTTTTTGTACTAGAGAAATTATCTTTTCTACTTCTTCAACATCTAGTGGTTTTTTAGAGTCTTTACGGGTAACTCGTACATTGATAGTCGTTCCTTTGACCAATTCACCGGCTATACCGATTACAACCGCCCTGGCACTAATTCCGGCTTGTTCTTCTGCTTGAGCTAGTGCTTTGTTACAGTTTGCAGTGACAGCAGCAATATCCGCAACTGCGCCGGCTTGCATGTCGCTTAGACCTTGGTGAGATTTACCTGTTCCAATAATATCAATGCTATTACCGTTAACTCTACCGATGAGAGCTTTGACGTTTTCTGTCCCGACATCAAGTGCGACAATATAGCGTTCCGCATTCGTCAGTTTTTGACGCGGTATTTTAGAAACTATAGTTTCTTTCACCCTCGTAATTTTATCTAGCATATGCGTTTTATTGTACCACGCCCAAGGGACATATGGCAGATGAAAACGCTTGGAGGTTCTAAGCTAGCACAGCCTTAATTCGGCGGATTCCAGCGCTAGATGATTCTTCTTTTATAATTTTGAACTTTTTGCCACCTTCAAATAGTTCAAGTGTGTGATTGACGTGTGGGCCACCACAAATTTCAAAGCTAAATGGTTTGTCGGCGCCGACAGCTATCATTTCGTAGACTTTCACAGTCTCTCCGTAACGGTCACCAAACTGCCCCAATGCGCCCTTTTCTTCTCTGGCTACTTTTGTAGGGTATTCAGCAAAACTGACTTTCAAATCTTTGGATATTTGTTCATTTACAATCTGTTCAACTTGAGCAATCTGCTCTGGAGTTACTTTTTGGTCGTGGCTAAAGTCAAATCGTAGGCGTTCTTCTGTTATATTACTGCCGTTCTGGATTACATGGTCACCCAATACATCTCGCAAAGCTTGATACATCAAGTGTGTAGCGGTGTGATATTTTTTGTGCTGTTCAGTCTGACCCCCAAGTCCACCCTTGAAAGTCCCCTTCGCCGCTGTCTGCGACCTTTCACGTTGCTCAAGCATTTTTGCGTCGAATACCTTTTGCCAGTCTTTCTCTAGCTCAATTCCGTACTTTGCAGACTCTTCTAAAGTCAATTCCACAGGAAAACCATAAGTGTCGTACATCATAAAAAACACGACACCATCTAATAATTTAACTTCTCCTTTTATGTTGCCCGACTGAAAGTCTGGTCTAACACTAGCGTTATTTCTATTTAACCCGAGCACTTTTTCGAGTTCTTTTCGACCTTTGCGTAAAGTCTGTTTGAAAGCTTTTTCTTCTTTAACCAAAACTGCAATTACCGTTTCTTCGTTTGCAAGAACTTCCGGGAAGTCATTTTTATATAACCCTGCAATGATTGGTGTGATTTCTTGCACAAAGTTTTGTTCTATTCCTAGATCAAAAGCCTTAACCATTGCCCTTCGGATAAGCCGGCGCATGACGTAACCCTGCTCTTTGTTGTTCGGCACACAACCGTCAACTGCCAAAAATGTCGCAGCACGCAAATGGTCGGCAATGACACGCATGCTTTCGGTATTATCTTCGTAGCTTTTGCCACTTAGCGATTGTAATTTTTCAATAATCGGCCACATCAGGCTTATTTTGAACACGTCTGGGTCGTTGAGTTTGGCGGCAGCAATGCGCTCTAACCCGGAACCGTGGTCAATATTTGGTTTTTCTAACGGCTCAAAGGTATTAGCGTCAACCTTTTTGTACGCCATGAAAACGTTGTTACCAATTTCCATAAATCGTCCGCAGTCGCAGTTAGGATGACAATTTAACCCGAATTCTGGGTTGTGCTCGGTACCAAAGTCATAAAACATCTCACTGTCGGGTCCGCAAGGATCGCCGATAGGTGTGTTTTCTGGTGCGCCGTTGCGACTCCACCAGTTTTTGCTACCATCGTAGTAGAATATTCTCTCGCCTAGCTTCATGCCTTTGGCGTAACCGTCTGCTTCTGAGCCAATATCTGCTTGACCGATGCTCAGTCCTGCATTTTCAAATAATCCAGCCCAAATTTCGCCAGCTTCTGTATCTTTTTCTATTCCGTATTTTGGGTCGCCGATAAAGCACGTTACATAGAGTTTACTGGTGTCTAGTCCTACTACTTCACTCAAAAACTCCCACATCCATTCAATTTGTTGTTTTTTGAAATAGTCACCCATGCTCCAGTTGCCAAGCATTTCAAAAAATGTAGTGTGGCGGTTATCGCCAATATCGTCTATATCCTGTGCTCGTAGACAGGTTTGGCTGTCGACAATCCTGGTACCTTTTGGATGAGGTTCGCCTAGAAGATACGGAATCATCGGTTGCATACCAGACCCAGTAAACAAAGTAGTTGGGTCATCTTTTAGAACAAGTGGCGCCCTAGCAACAACGCTGTGTCCACGAGATTCAAAAAATTCTAAATAAGCCTTACGTATTTCTTGTGCATTCATATCTGTTACATTCTACCAGATTATTGTATTAAGCAGTGATTATTCCACCGCCTAGGCAGATTTCTCCGTCATATAGCACTGCAGATTGGCCTGGCGTAGAGGCACGAATCTTGTCGCCTAGTTTCACTTCTAATTTCATACCGTCAATTGCGACAATTTCGCAATTTACGGTTTTGGCTCGATGTCTAGTGCGAATCTGATATGAGTGGCCGATTCGGGGTGCAGTGCTAATCCAGTGAATACTTGTCAAGTTAAGTGTATCTGTCCACAAGCTTTCATCGCTAATATCGTTGGTGACGTAGACAGTATTAGTTTTCATGTCTTTGTGTGTGACATAATATGGCAAACCACCACCGACGTCTAGCCCATGACGCTGGCCGATGGTGTAGAAAATTGCTCCGTCGTGTTTCCCGATAACTTTTCCGTCCTGATTAATAATCGGCCCGGGTTCTGATTCGACATACTGACTTAGAAATTCTTTAATTCCAACTTTGCCAACAAAACAAATACCCATCGATTCTTTTTTTGTGGCTGTAACCAGATTGTTTTTTTCGGCAATTTTGCGAACCGTTGGTTTAGTCAAATGCCCAATTGGAAATAGTGTATGAGCTAACGCATCCTCCGGAATTCGATACAAAAAGTAAGTTTGATCCTTGTTATCGTCTACGGCTTTAACTAGATTGGAGATAGAAGATTGAGGACTGGGGACTTTGCTCTTTTTCGGATTTCGGATTTCGGATTTCGGATTTCCAGAGTTCACTACTCTGGCGTAGTGGCCAGTAGCGATATAGTCGGCACCTTTTGACCTAGCAACGTCGTAGAATAATTTGAATTTAATTTCTTGGTTACACATCACGTCTGGGTTAGGCGTAATACCAGATTTGAATCCGTCCAACATGTATGTCACTACCCTGTCAAAATACTCTTTTTCAAAATCAAACATTTCAAACTTGATACCAACTTTCACAGCAACCCGCTTAGCATCCTGGTAATCTTCTTTCCAAGGGCAAGGAAAACCTGGTAAATCCTTAGACCAGTTTTTCATATATACACCAGTAACGTCATAACCCTGCTCTACCAGCAAAGTTGCAGCAACTGAGCTGTCAACGCCACCCGACAAACCTACAAAAACCGATATGTCTTGCTTATTCTTCATATATATGCTATAATTATAACATGAACGCCCTCGATACGTATACCAAGTGGCTACCCGCTACATTACTTAGTGGTTCGAGCGGATATGCAAAATACTCTGAAAGACTACTTACTGGTGATTTCGATAGTGAAAGCGGCTATCGACGAGATAATTGGAACCTGGCTCGACAGCTACATGTCCAGCAAATTCCTAACCATAGAGCCGTCGCATATTTACTCGCAGAACACGCAGCTGGATTATTCGCCGATGCAGTAGTACTAAAATTGCTTCTTGACAAACAGTTACTACCACATAGAACAATTACCCAATCAGTTACTGAAAATATTTTGGATTTAAAGCCTTGGTTTACTTTTGAAATGCTTAGTTTTGATGCAATAGCAGAATACGGCAAAAATTTTGATGACACGGTATTTGCGGAAGTTGCACCGTCTATTGATGTAGGCTTGGCAGAGCTTGCTCGTGCAGAAACTAAGCCGACTCTTCCAACAATTGAAAATTTGCATGATCTGATACTTCATACGGGTGCTATGGCAACTCTCTGCTATATTGCATATGCGACGGAGCATAGCCAGCTTGAGCTACCTCTACCCCTAGACGCAGCCTGAATTCCAATTATTATCTGTGTCCATCGGACTCTTTAGACAAAAATATTTTTGCTAGGCATTTCAGTTTTGAGCTATTTTGGTAGTTCTTCGGGATGAAGCGCAATAGCCGCACCTCTCATTGGTGTATATTTAAATTCTATCTTTAAGTCAGATTGGAATTTTGCCTGCGTAGCGAGTTGATGTCCAGGGATTTCACACTTGAGCTTATTTCGGTTTTTGTGCGCGAATCGCAAGCGAGTCGTATGCGCTATACGATGAAGTGCGACTCGTAAGAACAAAGGCTGAAAGAAGCCAAGAGGCTAGCAGGCATCCAGCTTTGCTGGGTGGCAGGCTAGCTGGTGTGGTATTCCTGGGCTAAAAATCGGCGAAGGGGTGTTCACCACGCTCTATGCGCTTCTTCATCAACCGCAACATATACCGTTTGCCCAACCAAAATGTCGATACTGCAAAAGGAACAATAACCGCTGCTGGCCACCATATGACTTTTGTTTTTGTGGTCGTAAATCCTGTCGATGATTTATCCTCAGTACTAGCATCGTTAGTTTGCGACAAAGGCCCGTTTGCTACTCCAACAAGTTGCAGGAATGCAGTAACACCGTTAGTGTCCACGACTTTTACAACTACGTTATAGACACCGGGCTCGTCATAGATATGCGATAGTTCGATAGTACCTGGGAATGGTTCTGTGAATAGATCTGCCTCTTTTCCGTCTCCCCAATCAACGCTGAATGCATATGGCCCCGATCCACCGCTAAGTATTATTGGCCAAGTTAAAGTATCCTTTGGGTTTGCACCTCTTTTTGCATAGTTACTAGTTAGGGTTACTCTAGTTGGAGCTCCTACTTTGCCATCATTGAACGTCACAGATACTGTGTTAGAATCCGGCCCCGGCTGGTCTAGATCATCATAAACTCGGGCAACTAAATCATTTGCTCCAACAAATAAATCTGTCTGTAGGCTGAAATTCCCACCAACACACTGAACCGAGCCTGCAAATACATTATTTTTGAAAACCTTAACTAATAATCCGTCCGGACATATACCGGTAATTACTATCGGTACATTGCTGAAAGCCTGTCCGTTAGTCGGAAAGCTTATTGTCGCTCCTTGTGTGGGTGGTGGTGCACTAATAGTGCCCGTCAAACCAACAGATCCGGACTGAACCGGATCTGTTGATTGTGCGCTTGCCCCATCTGCACCCAACACAAGGAAGAATGCTGCAGCTATGAAAGAAACAGTTAATACTGCTTTCTTCATAGCCTGCAAGGAGCTAGGTATGAATTTTTTCATTTTTTTAGTACTTTTTTGTTAATTTATTAACACTTTTATTCTACACTGAACAATCTATAACCGCAAGCATTTAGCTATAGAATTTATTTTCTACGACTGGTAGACTTTGTGACGTATTTTCTATACAAGTACACAGCACCGGCGATCAATAACACCAATAAAACTGCGAGTGTGATTATCATCCATGCTGGTATGTACCAAAATGTTGAATATACAGTATATATTTCTCCTGTAGAACCATGTGATATATTTCCTGTTACTTTGTACCTACCTGGCCATTTAATCGGGCTGGTCTTTTCAATTTCTTCTTTACCGTTAACTGATTTTGTTTCTACGTTGTATAGTTCGTTTTTGAATAGCCTTGTAGAATCTGGCAATATGTTGCCCTTTGGTGAAGTGTCATTCAGCTCGTAGATGAACACTTGATTACCGCGCCAGTCAGTGACAGAAACTTTTCCAAATGGTTGGGAGAAACTATTACCTAAATTTTGAATTTCTAAACCAATACTATCTGGTTTTATTGTGAAAAAGCTACCTTTTTTGTCATTCAAATATGAACTTATATTATTAATCTGAATTTTTTCTGTGATGTCACCAGGTACCTCAAGCAATACCAGCGAACCTACACTGGCAATTAGAGCCACTTGGCCATCACCTCTAGTTCCTTGCGGAGAAGCACGATACAACACAGTACCAAAATATGCACCTGGGGAAGCAGTCGCTGGGACTTTAACTTCTACAGTTACTTCTTTTTCTTCTTCTGGTTGCAAATCAAACGATTCAGGTAAAGTTATGAATTCTCTTAACGAATATGCACTAACATCATTTGGGTCACCGACAAGCTTCGGTTCTCCTGTTAATCCATCCGACTCGAAGTCATTTAACACTGGCTGAACTGTTACTGGACTCTGTGTGACGTTTCTTACAGTCTGAGTTATGTTACGAGTGTCGCCAGGAACAAGAGATAGCTCTGTTCTAGTAGGTGATATACGTAACCCGCTTCCACCGGTTGTTTGCGCCTGTACGGTTGTGTTAATGCTTGGTAATGTTGTTACGAGTAACATTGCTACTGCAATAACTACTGTTAATCTTTTAATAATACGCACCATGTTTAATTTTTCTCCCTCTTTATAGAATATTCAAACTAAGCTTAAGATATATCAGCAATAATAGCAACCAAAAATTGTCTAAAATGAAGCGACGGCAGTATATGTCATAGTGGTTGCATAGACACCTGGCGACTGACCATCTACTATGTTGACAATGTAGCTTACTGTATAGCGATTGTTGCCTGATGGAATTACCGAACCAGCAATCCTGTCACCATCGACGAAGATAAACTGGTTCTGGACGTTATAGCTAGAATCAACGGTTCCGCTTGCTTCCAAACCAGCTTCTGGATTTGCACCGACTGATGGATTTGTATTTAACCGCAGATTTATCCCGAATTGCGACGTCCCTACACTACTTGGTGAGGTAGTTGTTAACGCTGGAATAATATTTGTTCCAGACGTCATTGTTTGACCATTAATAAATGTATTGTAGCCAGTCGGGTCGTTGGTTGCCACAGAAAACTGAGTTGTGACTGCTGTCGTCGACTGAGAGCTGAACTCACCGAAGTCCACCAAAAAACCAGATGCAACAGAACAATCTAGCGAAACCGTAACACCAGTACAAAAAGTCAAATATGGTGGTACGTAGGCTTGTATGTCAAACCTGTCCTCAACAACAAAAACAACTGCACCCCTATCAACCCTAGTGCCTGTGGCGTTCGGGCCGTCGTAGACACTTATCCTGACAAATACAACCTCATTAGGTGTAGGTGGGTTATTGAAATTACTGAAAATAAATGTGGCTAGCACTGCCGGCTGAACAGCCATAGCCCTTGTTATAACAATTTTGTTTGCCGTGGTTGCAACACTTGGTACGAAACCGGTAATTCCTGACTGACTATCGATCGCAAAAGCGGATACATTATAGCCAACGGGAGGAGTACATGGGGTATCAAGTAAAGGTGAGTTAGTGCAGTATTCAAATTCGATAGAAGAAATATTAGAGGAGCCAGTAGTGTTAAATCTAAATGTTTGTCTGACCGGGTCACTCACAAAACTTGTAGATAATTGGACTGATCTATTGGACAACTCTGCAGCACTAGCATATATATTGTTTATAAAGGATACCGATAATAAAAACAACACTAAAGCGGCAGAGAAACGACGAATATTTGTTCTACTGTTCTTCATACCGCTCATAGTGTTAGTTATAGTTGTTTGCAATTATCTAAAACAACGTACTTTGTTCAATTTCCTTGAAGTTAATTTAAGTTAAAATTTAAGTTCGTTGAGTCGTTTTAAAATGTCGAGGTAGCAACGAAGTTAGCTGTCACAGTATATAGACCTGTTGGTGTTGTAGGGCTAGCTGTAGCAGCAAATTCTATGTTTGCTCGTTCGTCGTCTGTTGGTCCA